>Ga0307507_10009356_pt1 | contig 13103 bp, 8 predicted proteins | sample 7_EM_MG_FD_207223 | JGI IMG/M metagenome (GOLD analysis project Ga0307507, IMG submission 207223) | Populus trichocarpa ectomycorrhiza microbial communities from riparian zone in the Pacific Northwest, United States - 7_EM | ecosystem: Host-associated > Plants > Roots > Unclassified | place...
TTTGTAGGAATATTTATTAGAAAACTTAACTCGTCTCTAAGGGAATCCCTTATACTTTCGGGCCTAACAAAGCCTTAATTAAGCTACCGCTGGCGTTAGCTTTGGTCTCTTCTTAGCGCGCCAGTTTATAATATGGTGTTTTTTAAGGAGACGGTATAAAGTTTTATGCGAAACGGTAACTCCTGTGACTTGGCACTTAAGAGCTGCATAGTTGATTCGGGGGTGTATGCGTATAATTTAAATAAGCAGACGCTTCTGGTATCGAGTAAGCTTTTCGGGCTCTCCGGGCCTTGGTAGAGATTTAAGTGTGTAGTGGTTTTTCTATTAATTGATTGTATCGTAAACAGTCGACCAATTGACGCGATATTCTACGGCGATTTTAAGCTTTAACACCCCAGCCTCTGACACGGCAATAATTCCAGCTCTTGCAGTCTCTAAAAGCTCAGCTCCAGGCCTTCTATTTCCACTAATTTCGGTGCCGAATGAGCGTTGCATTGTGGTGTAGTAAGGTCGCGATCTTTGAGTTGGAATTTTGATGGTCGCAATTTTGTGTTCGTGTCGGGAAACTAATGTCTTGGCACTGTAGTACATAGAGCTGTAGGTACTTAAGCATCCTATACCCGGAGCTTGTTCTGTAATATAGGGAGTAAGATGTCTATTATCTATTTTCCTTCTCCCGTTTTAAAGCCTTTGGTATAGTCTGGCCGTCGTGACGGTCTATTAGTAGGGTTGTTCTTTTCTGGTTTATATTTAATCTTAAAATTAAATCACATAAGCTCCTCTGCCTATCTAGTTTATTAAGGTGTAAGCTCCTTTGTAGTTATAAAGTAGCGTAGATTGTGATGATCTGAGAGTACATAAGTAGTATAGCTTGTGTGTTTAAGGTAATGTCACTACTATTTAAAGCAGTTAACTATGGCCAGTAGTTCCTTATCATGGGTATAATACCTAACTTTAGGCCCCTGGAATTTTCTGCTATAGAATACTACTGGTCTCTAGTGGAGCTGGGTAGCGTCCGGATCCCTATTAGGTTGTAGTAGGATACCTATAAGGGTAAAATTTGATGCATTAGTAATTATTATTAATGGCTGATCTAGGTTGAAATGCCGTAGTAATAGAGCTTCTGTGAACTTTTTTTGTAGTTTTTGGAAGGCCTTTTGAACCTTTCTAGGCTATAACCATGGTTTATACTATTTGGTTGGTTTCTTCTTGGTTTTCTTCCTTTCCGCCTTTAAGCTTTTTGCTTTTTAGGCTGGGTCTTAGGAAGCTTCTGCAATGTAGTTAGATAGGTGTTGGGCGATGTTCGAGTAGTTATAGATAAAGCGCCTATAGAAATTGGTAAAGCCTAGGAACACTTAAATATCCTAGTAACTCTCTAGCTCTGGCCACTCTTGGATTGTTTGTACCCGTACTAGGTCTATAACTACGCCTATAGGCGTTATAATGTAACCCAGGAACTTAACCTGCTTAGTATTAAAGGTACACTTTAACGCCTTGGCGTAGAGGCCCTAATTATTTAAATATTCCAGCACTTAGTGGATGTGTTGCTTATGCTAATCCTTGTTTTCTAAGTAGATTAGGATGTTATCTAAATAGATAATATATGTGCGGTTAACTAGTCCCCCTAAGGCTCTATAAATGTATAATTAGAATATTATAGGCGTATTGGCTAGCCTAAAAGGCATTACCATATACTTAAAGTGGCTGTATTGGGTCTTAAAAGCGGTCTTCTATTTATCCCCTTCTTTAATATGGAGCCTATAATAGGCGTCTTATAGGTCTAGCTTTATAAAGATCTTCGCCCTAGATAGTTAATCTAGCATTTTACTAACCAGTAGTAGTAGGTAACGGTTCTTAATTATAACCTTATTAAGACCGCGATAGTCTATATATAGCCTTATAGTTCCATCCGGTTTTGGGATAAAGAGGATTGGTGCGCCTACTAGCGACTTACTGGGCCGGATCTATCCCTTTTCCTATATACTATTAAGGTATTCCCATAGGATCTCAAGCTCTTTGCGAGAGAGGTTGTAAATAGGAAGGTTTAGGGGTTGTTTACCCTCTTCTAGATTAATTGCATGATCGTATTTTGAGTTCTATGCTATGACTTTGGCTTGCCTGCCTAAGAATACCCTTAGTAAGTCCCTTAGGCCTAATGGAATATTCAACAGATTGGGGTCGCGTTTGTCCTCTATATTGTTGTTAGGTAGGTCCTAAAGCTCCCTTAGGATGCCTATAGGTAGTGTTACGCGCTGTGATAGTTGCTTGTATATGGTTGCTACCGTACATTAAACCGTTTTATGCGGTAGCTAATAGAGGGTAGGGAATTCTTTAACGCAGCGTTTGAGGTGCTGTAGTATATTCTCTATATATTGCTTAAGCCAGAGTAACCCGTGGTGGTAGAAGTATCTTATAAGATCTTTAAGATTGCCGCCTCCCTATAGTGTCTCCATAACCTGTCTGGCAGCTCCCCGTAGGGTCTCTGTTGTAGAGGGGTTATTACCTATGCTAGGCTCTATACCTATCTTGCTATAGAATAGAGGTTCGATCCGATACTCCTTTAGGTATAGAGTGTATACTGTTTTACTTGGAGCCATATCTTCTAGGATATCTTTTAAGCTTATTAGTGATATACACCTTTCTAATTCTTTATTATTCCACTATTTAAAGGCTCCTGTCTTAAAGCGTATCTTAGGATCTGCTTCCGCAAGCCAAGGGTATCTAAGAATGAGGTTATAGCCTTTAAAGTTAGCCGCTTAGAAGGGTTGCGGACTGACCACCTTAGTACGGTTGTGTATGTCGGCCACTAACACTGTAAGCTTATGGGTACTGTGTAGTTTAATCTAATGCTTATCTAGGAACCCTATAATAGGTTTCCGCTACCTTAGTAATGGGATGAGCTTATGCTCTTTTACCAAATTATATTATATAAGATTGATTTCGGCGCCGCTATTATATAGTGCTTGGAACTAACGTATTTTACCTATAGGGAGTGCCATTTCCAGCTTAATAGTAATACGGAGAGTCTCTTCTTCTATATCTTGCCCTAGTTGCAGCCAGGAGAGGTCCGTAACTAGGGCTTTTCTTTTTTTATGTTATTAGTGCGTTTTTCGCCCTGCTTCTTCTAATAAGATTTGCCTCCGGAGTTTTTTCTTAACTTTTTAGAGTGTTCCCGTGAAGGTGCTAGATAGGTGTTAGGTTGGCCCTAGGAGTCTTTCCTATTACTTAAGGCCCCTGATTTTAACCCTTCTAAAGTTCTCTTTAAGAACGGCTTCTTTAAAGGTTAGGTCTGCCCTATATTACTACTAGAGTGCCCGCGCTTTTAGTAACCCCCTGGCCTTCTGCTAGAAGAGGTCTGGTTCCTTACCGTATCCTTAGCGTTTAGAACCGCTTGTTTAAAATCCGCATATGCGGTGATCTGCGGTAGGGCTCCTACGCGCTTTATTTTGTTATAAATTACTAGCTTAATTCTAGCCTAGATAAATCCGATTTTCTTCTTCTTGTGGACGCTGCCGTCCCTGTTTTTAAAGGGCTCTAGATTTATCTGCTGCGTATAAGTTTCTATAAAGTTTATAAACTGGCGGAAGTCTTGACGGTCCAACTATATACCATTCCAGAATTATTTTGTATTATTGTATTATATAATATGCGGATCTTAGGTCCAACCCTTTAGGAAGGTCTGCAGCTGTGGCTATGTAGTAATTTGCTCTTTATTAAGTTAATTAAGCGTAATCTGGTTTAGCGATTGGTCTTTAATCTTGCTGATAATCCACCATATATATTTTTTAGTATTATCTCGGATTATCAGCATCTTAAAGAAGTTGTCTACTTTACAAAACCAATCGTCCAACTGTTAGGCGGTAGATTTGTGACAGAGTTCTAGACTGTTAGAGGCCTTAGCTAGTTAATCTATATCTTTTTTCTGTTTATTATATAGATACCTCTCTAGGTCTTCTATATCTCCTTAGGTGGATACTAAGTAGCCCCCAGGAAGCCTTAGGCCTTAGCTAGGTTATAAAAGATTTTATTTAGCCTAGATTAAGCTCTACTAGATCTGGACTTGCCCTTAAAGGTTTCTAATATATTTATTAGTGGCTCCTTTCCGTATGGCTTCTGAGAGCCTAGCGGCAGCTTCCTAATATCCTCCTTAAAGAAAATTGGTGTGGGGCTCTTAACTTTCCGAATTTAGGCCTAGGGAAGCTCCGGCTATAGAGGTAGTATTGGTACTAGTAGCTAGTATAGGCTTCCCAATAAGGCTTGGGTCTTAAGTTAATATTTAGGTTAAGTTACCAAAAGGGGTAGGCCCACTTGGCTTATGGGCAGTCTATATACCGCTACTATACTAATTGTGGGCTAATAGTTCTTTGGGAGGGTTCCAGTTAGATCCCTAATTAGATATGTTAGTATATTCCTCTAGTATTTCCGGCTTAGGGGAAGATCTTAGGGTTGCCTCTAGCGCTTAATCTTCTAATTGGCCTAGGTGGGGCTGGAGGGGTTCCAGTTGCTTTCTGGTAGTGTTATAACCGTTATAGAGGGTGTCTGCGTTTTCCTTAGTGGTGACTATAGGTATGCGAGAGTTTTTAAGCTCCTAGTGCATCTGGGTATTAGGGCTTGTTCAGCCGTCTTGCCTAGAGGTTTATATTGTCGCAATCTCTTGTTATCGGAGGGACCTTCCTACTTTGGCGCGACGGCTTTCTATAAGGTATCCGTGGAGTTTCTATTTAGGTTGTCACGAGATTTTAAGGGAGGAATGGTAGGTATAAACAAAATGTAAATATATAATCTGGTTCTTAAAGCCAGCTACCCTTCCAAAAAAGAGTAGGAAGGATTTGAATGTGAGGGGAACTTGTAGATAGGGGGCTATAAGGACACGATTGTGGAATAAGATAGATTGGTGAGAGAGACGAATCCTTGAGGAGGTAAGGCCTTGAGGATCGTGGAGACTATATACTACGGGCACGTACCTCCGGCACGTGACCGACGGACGTCTGAGGGGTGTCCGGGGGTTGTCCTGAGGGCAACCTGAGGTGACCGCAATAATATCCCTTATAAGTCTCTCTACAGTATTTAAAGTTAAAGGTTACTTCTCTCTTTTTCCAGTTAATAGTAGGGTTATATTATTTAAGCTAGTTTATTTTAAGGATAATAGGGTAGTTGGTAAGTAGTGTAATATAGGCCTAAAGCTCTTTCTGGTACCTGTTTATATCTAGGTAAAGTTATACTATATAGGTAATCTTCTATGCGGTATAACTACTATTAGCAAGTTATAGGGCGCGGGCTTTAGTAAGGGGTAAGGTAGGTAGAATATAAGTGCGCATAAATTAGGTATTTATAAATTTATTAGTAGCTCCGCAATTAATTATAGAACGGCTTTTATATTATTTTTTAGCAGTAGTTTCCATTATAGGTAAAACTATCTATTTCTATCTATTTATCTTTACTAAGTTATCTATTAAGTAGGCTAATATATAAATCCCTCTATTATTAGGGCGTCCTAACCTATAACTTAGGGCTAGAACTTGGCGTTTTCCGCTTCTATATCTAACCCTACTGCTATTACTATATCTTTGTCTTATATAGTAGTAGTATATAGTAATATATTTGGTATTTAGGGTACTAGATTAGGTATTAGGCGGTAGCTACTAAACCTAGCTATTAGGCAGTTTAGGTTATTATAATAATAGCCTTTTTAATAGTATCTATAGCAGTGTTCTAGTTTTTAGAGTAGCTTACGTTCTCTATCTAGGAGTTTTTATAGAAAGGTTAGTATAGAGAGGTTAAGATTAGCTCTAGTGGTATTTAAGGTAATAGGCATTAGTAGCTTAGTATATATAGGTTTAGTAGGTCTAGGGGGCTTCTATAGGGAGGTCTTTAGGTAAGGGTTAGTAGTAGCAATCTAATTTAGTTATTGTTTAATCTTCCGTAGGGCTGCTACTATATTATAGACATTATTATAGTTATGGCTAGCGGCTGCGTAACTAAAGTAGTAAGTAACTTTTTTAAGGAGATCTTTTTGGTCTTTAGTATTGTCTTAGGTAAGGGCTTTGGTGTATTCCTAGAATTTAATATAGAACTTATTAAATAATTTAGTAGGACTTATCTTTAGGGCACGTAGTTTAGCTTAGTTGGTAGCTAGTAGGTTATAGTCGCGGTATATTAGGTTAAGATTATTAAGGACTTTCTAGTAGGACTGCTACCTTTAAGGGCTATTAGTTTCCCATTAGGCGAAGAGTCTGTTAGATAGTATACCCTTTATTTACCTAATAATATAGCCAATCTTAGTGTCTTCTATAGGAAAAAGGTAGGCACTCTAAGTTAGTTTTTTATAGATTTGCATCTTCTAGTAGCTATATTCCTTATAGTCTCCCTAAAAGACTAGGGGATTAGGGTAATATATATTAGACCCTATAGTGGCAGTTTAGGTTTAATTATTATAGCTTTTATTATTACTGTTTTAGTAGGGGTTCCTATTAGGTAAAGCTGCTAGGGGCGTAGAGACTTAGATAGCGTTATATATAGTAGGGAGGTATCTGGCGTTATTATAAATATACTTATTAAGTTAAGATTATAGATATTTAATTATGCCCTCTTTCTTAGTAACTGTAGCAATAAGTGCAATCTTAGCCTTCTTTAACCGTTAGATGTCGCATTTAGATATATAGAGGTTATCTTTAGTCTCTTAGCGTATATTATTAGCAAGCACCTTACTAGCTTATAGGTCTTAGATAATATTATAATCTTAGGTAGCACGCATCTTAGCTTATATAAGCTTTAGGTAGTAATTCTATAAAAGGCGGTAGTATTTATTAGGTTCTTATACTACCATTTTTATAAATATCTTAGCGTCTTATATTTTAATTTTAATAGGTAGTAGCCCTTCCGCTTGCTTATCTGTAGTTATATAGTTAATAAAAGATAAAATATTATTAGTGTCCGCCTCCTTAGGGATTAAGGCTAGGGCTAATAAATTTAATTCTCCTAGGATTAATTGGCGTTATAGGTTAAGTATAGGTATTGGATTGTTCTTTAGGTTTAACATAGTAGCTAGTAAGGAATATTATCTTACTATTATGGGTTCCTTAGAAGTATAAAGTAAGGTAACTTATAGACACACTGCTTCTGGCAGTGCCTGCAGTGTTATAAAGATGTAGAATTAGTTATAGGCTGGGCGTTAGTGGTAAAAAGGCGTAATGTAATGTTATGGGACGGGGGCAGTGGCTACAAGACGTATGTATTTGAGGAGTCTATAAGACGTTACGCGATCGATCGTAAGGGTCGAGGGCGTAAGGAGGTAATATACCTACGCGTAGCTGACGTAAGCTGTACGCGAGGTGTACGCGAGAGCACGGGGCTCTCCTATAGAGGCCCCTACAGTAGGGTTCCGTAACATTTAAATACACATCCATACTCCTAAAAAAGTCGTTACTCTATCTACTCTGCCTACTCTATATGCTCTATTATAGATCCTATAGATTATATTACGTGACCTTACTTACTATTTCTCGTTATATAGCTTTACTGGTTCCATCCTAGACCGTACCTATATTAACCAACTAGCTTCCACTAACTCTTCTCTAAGTGGTCGTAGCATTTTACTTAAAGCGTCCGTAATAATTAGAATGCGTAAAGGACTAGGCAGCTTATAAGATTATAAGTATTCTCTTATAGTTGTATAAGGGAAAGTATATAAGGGGTATATTATATAATACTAAAGGGGGGAAGGGGGGCATATAAATAAAATAATTTTAGGTAAAAGGTAACTACTAAGGCGCGTAGGTGGTATAGGTAAATATATACTAACTTTAAACTTAATAGATTATAAGTTTAAATCCTACTAATATTGTCCTTTATTAGGAATTAGGAAATATAATTATCTAGTATACTTCCCGTCCTACCATATAAGAGATTCTCTAGCAATATTGCCATACTATAAGTAAACTCTCCTCTCTATATAATATACCTATATAACTAACTACTCTTAGGATAAGCAGAATAGGGTAGAAGCTTTACTGGCAATTAATATAGAGGCTTAGTGTCACGGAACCCGACCATAGGGGCCTCCATAGGAGAACCCTGTGCTCTTACGTATACCTTATATATAGCTTATATCAGCTACGCGAGGGTATATCACCTCCTTACGCCCTCGACCCTTACGATCAATCGCGCAACGTCTTGTAGACTCCCTGAATATATACACTTTATAGCCATTGCCCCTATTCCGTAACATTACGTTGCGCCTTTTTCTTTACTAACGCTCAGCCTATAACCAATTCTACGTCTCCACAATACTACAGACGCTGCCAGAAGCAGCGTGTCTATAAGTTACCTTACTTTATACTTCTAAAGAATTAATAGTAGTAAGACAAAATTCCTTACTAGCTATTATATCAAACTTAAAGAATAACCTAATACCTATATTAAAACCACGACACCAATTAGTCCCAGGAGGATTTAATTTATTAGCCCTAGCCTTAACCCCTAAAGGGAAGCCTAGTGGCTTAAAAGACTATAACAACCATAAGGGGGATATTAATAATGTCTTATCCTTTATTAACTATATAACCACGGATAAATAAGCCAAAGGGCTACTACCCATTAAGATCAAGATATAAGACGCCAAGATATTTATAAAAATAGTAGCATAAAAACCTAACAAATACTACCACCTTCTATAAAACTACTATCTAAAGCTTATATAAGCTAAGATGCGTGCTACCTAAGATTACAATATCATCCAAGACCTATAAGCTCGTAAGGCGCTTATTAACAACATACGCTAAGAGATTAAAGACAACCTCCGCGTGTCTAAACGTGACGTCTAATAATTAAAGAAGGCCAAGATTATACTTATTGCTACAGTTACTAAAAGAGAGGGTATAATTAAATACCTATAATCTTAGCTTAATAAGCACATTTATATAATACTAGACACCTCTCTACTACATATAACGCCACCTAAGTCTCTATACCCCTGGCAACCTTACCTACTTAACACTTAATAAAAGGTCAGCGCCAAGCAGCTTTACCTAACAGGAACACTTACTATAGCAGCGGCAACAATAAAAGCCACAATAATTAAACCTAAACTACTACTATAGGGTCTAATACACGCTACCCTAATCCCTTAATCTTTAAGGGTAACCGCAAGGAATACAGCTACTAAAAGATACAAATTTACAAAAAACTAACCTAGAGCGCCTACCTTTTCCCCACAGAAAATACTAAAATTAGCTACATCATCAGACAAACAAAGGGCATCCTATTTAATAGGCTTTTTACTTAATAGGAGACTAGCAGTCCCTAAAAGTGGTAGTCCTACTAGGAAGTCCTTAATAACCTTAACTAAATATACTATAACTATAATCTAGTGGCCACTAGTTAAGCTAAACTACGCGCCCTAAAGATAAGTCCTACTAAATTATTTAACAAGTTCTATATTAAATTCTAGGAATATACTAGAGTCCTTACCTAAGACAATACTAAAGACCAGGAAGATCTTCTTAAAAAAGTTACTTATTACCTTAGTCACGCAGCCGCCAGCTATAACTATAACAACATTTATAATATAGTAGCAGCCCTATAGAAGATTAAATAACAGCTAAACCAGATTACTACTGTAAACCCCTACCTAAAGACCTCCCTATAGAAGCCCTTTAGACCTACTAAACCACTAACACCTACTACCTTAAGTAATACCACTGGTCCTAATATTAACCTCTCTATACTAGCCTTCCTAAAGAAGCTACTAGACAGAGAGCGCAAGCTACTCTAAGAGCTAAGGCGTTGCTATAGATACCATTAAGAAGGCTGTTATAGCTATAGCCTAAACTACCTAATAGCTAGGTTTAGCAGCCGCCGTTAAACACCTAACCCTATACCCTAGACACTAAATATATTGCTACGCACCACTACCGCATAAGATAAAGATGCAGTAATAGTAGTAGAATTAGACGCGGAAGTGGAAAACGCAAAGTCCTAGCCCTAAGTTATAGGTTAGGACACTCCAACAATAAAGGGATCTATATATTGGCTTGCTTAATAGATTGCTTAGTAAAAATAGAAAAATAGAAGTAAATAGTCTTACCTATAGAGGGAACTACCGCTAAGAAATAATATAAAACCTATTCTATAATTAACTGCGGAGCTACTAATAAATTTATAGATACCTAATTTATGCGTACTTATAACCTACCTACCTTACCCCTCACTAAAGCCCACGCCCTATAACTTGCTGACGGTAGTTATACTATATAAAAGATTATCTATATAGTACAACTCTACCTAAACATAAATAGACACCAGGAGGAGCTCTAGGCCTATATTACACCACTTATAAACTACCCTATTATCCTTAGAATAAACTAGCTTAAATAATATAACCCTACCATTAACTGGTAAAAGAGAGAAGTAACCTTTAACTCTAAATACTGCAGAGAGACTTGCCTAAGGCATAGCCTAGCCGCCTCTATCTACTCCCCAGGATATTAACCTAAGGAAACCCTTATTACCCTACCCACAACCAACTACCACTATATAAGCGCTGCGGCCTTCTACCGTATAGCATATAGGAAAAGCTAGACCGTTGTTGTAGCTTTCTAATTATAACTATATAAGCTTAATAAAGATTAGGACTACGTCCTCTATAGTAATAGGATAGATATAGTTAACCTTCTAGAAAATAATACCCCTATAGAACTCTATAGACTTTTACCCTTAGACTTTAAGAAGTTTATAAAGCTTAAAAAAGGACTTACTAACAAGGAACTCCGCAAGCTCCTTCCTAAGAGATACCATAACTTTATTAACGTATGCTTATAAAAGAGCGTAGATATACTCCCTCTATATTAACCTAATAACTATACCATTAATATTAAATAAGGAAAAATGCTACCCTATAAGAGACCCTACCTAATGTTAAAAGATAAACTCCTAGTTATTAAAAAGTATATTAACAAGCACCTTAATAAAGGGTTTATTTGTCCCAGCATATCCCTAGCAGCTGCCCCTATTCTCCTTACTAAAAAGCTAAAAGGAGGTATTTAATTCTACGTTAACTATAGAGGACTTAACGCTATTACGATTAAGAACTAATACCCTATACCGCTTATACGCGAGACCCTTAAACGGCTTAACCTAAGCCAAAATCTATACCAAGCTTAATATTATTGCCGCCTTTAACTACCTCTAAATACGGGAAGGTAACAAATAGAAAACTATATTTATATTACACTTTAGCCAATTTAAATACACTATTATGCCTTTTAGTATATATAACGGCCTAGACAGCTTCTAAAGCTATATTAACAATGCCTTACAGGACTACCTTAACGACTTCTACTCTACGTACCTAGACAATATACTTATTTACAGTGACAACCCTTTTAAGTATACTAAGCATATTTAAAAGGTCCTACAGCGCCTTAGAGACACAGGACTTTATATTAATTTAAAAAAGTATAAATTCTCAGTTACAGAAGTAAAATACCTTAAACTAATTATTATTATTAAGGGTGTCTATATGGACCCTAAAAAAGTATATATAATTACCAGATAGTAAACCCCTACCTATATTAAAGATGTATAAGCCTTTCTTAGTTTCGCCAACTTCTATTAGAAATTTATATATAACTTCTTAGGTATTATAGCACCACTTATAGTAATAATGTAAACAAAGGGCCTTTCTATAAAAGGAAGAAAAATATATCTATATTTTATCTGGACGCCTAAATACAAAAAGGCGTTCTAAGACTTAAAAGATATATTTACTAAAGTACCTATCCTAGCTTACTTTATACTAGGACAACAACTTTATCTTAAGACTAACTCCTTAGACTATATTAACGCGGGTGTTCTCTCCTAGATAGGTAATAATAGTCTCCTTTACCCAGTTATATTCTACTCATCTAAGCTTATACTACAAGAATATAACTATAAGATCTATAATAAGGAACTCCTCGCAATTATATAAGCATTTAAGGAATTCTAACTAGAACTCTCCTTAGTAGAACCTGACTAGCTAACTAAAGTCCTTACAGATTATTGCAACCTTAAGTACTTTATAACTATAAAATAACTAAACTAATACTAAGCACGTTGGAACAAGTTCCTCTTTAGTTTTAACTTTAAAATTATATATAGGCCAGGAGTATAAGGTACTAAGCCTAATAGCCTAATACGCCGTTTATAAGACCTTCCTTAGTTAGAAGATAACCCTTATAATTAATTCCAATAATAAATAATCCTAAAAGTATAAAACTTAGCCCTAGGTATACTACCTAAGACAGAACTAACTACCCCTTAGCTTTATACTATAGAACTAAAGTTACCCCCCAAAATTAATAAACTTATTACCGTAGTATATAACACCTCTATTAACCTATTACTATATTAACTAATTGCCGCAAAGATTACTAGCACCTATACACTGCCTACTAACCTCTAAAGCTTAGGCCAGATTAATATAGTAGCTTTAAAAGTAAAAGAGAATAGGCTCTATTATAGAGGCCATCTATTTATCCCTAACTTAAAAGACCTATAACGGCAACTAATCCAAATAGCCTATAACCTCTAATTACATCGGGAAAATATTCGCAGGATAAGATTCAAGTAGACTTTAATTTTCGCGTTTCGCGTAATTAACATACAATTTAACTAACTTAACACGCAATTGACTAACTTAATACGCAATTAACCAACTTAACACGCAATTTAACTAACTTAATATACAATTAACTAACTTAACACGCAATTTAACTAACTTAACATATAATTAACTAACTTAACACGCAATTTAACTAACTTAATATATAATTAACTAACTTAACACGCAATTTAACTAACTTAATATGCAATTAACTAACTTAATAACTTTAAAAGCTAACAATATATTTTTTAATACGCAATTAACCTACTTAGCAACTTTAAAAGTTAAATAATATATAGTTAACCTATTTAATAACTTTAAAAGCTAACTATATGTTCCTTGACACGCAGTTAACCTACTTAGCAACTTTAAAAGGTAACTATATATTTCTTAACATGTAATTAAGGTAAAGTTATATACTATATATTTAACTATTATATATTATCTAATATAATCTTAT
>Ga0307507_10009358_pt1 | contig 13103 bp, 12 predicted proteins | sample 7_EM_MG_FD_207223 | JGI IMG/M metagenome (GOLD analysis project Ga0307507, IMG submission 207223) | Populus trichocarpa ectomycorrhiza microbial communities from riparian zone in the Pacific Northwest, United States - 7_EM | ecosystem: Host-associated > Plants > Roots > Unclassified | place...
CTTTCTCTCCTCGACATTCTCTTTTCATAAAACTGAGAAAACCTCAAATCGAAAAGGTTAGTTTAACCGAATTATGTTTTTAAACCAAATCTCTTAGAATCTTGTTATGTTTATGGTTGAAGAAGAAAACATTATCCCTTAAGGTGTTTGAAAGCTCGTTTGGAAGTCTGAGATTATTTGATAGGTATGTTTCAGTTTTTTAACCAAATTGAGATATCAAAAATTATTGGATGTCTGTTTTGTTTATGTTAAATACTATAAATTGGTTAAATTATATGTTATTCTCTACCTATTTAACCATAAATTGCAAAATATCTAAGGATTTGACTAGTACATACTAAGCCATTTGAATAAACTATAATTAATTCATTTTTTTCTTGGATAATGACAATATTGACAAACCAAACATGTGTTAGTCATTTTTTAACATAATTTATCATGTATTGTTAGAAATCATAAAAAAAAACCCTTAAATTTTAGGTTAGCTTGTCACTATTCATCAAACCTTAATTTTAAAATATTGACGCAAAACATGATTAATTGATATATAACCATTAGATAAAATTTGTTTTACCATTTTTTAACTTGATTAAGCAAGTTTAATCACAAAACTTTAAAAATCCTAAAATTGTAGCTAACTAGTCACTGATCATTAAACTCTAATTAAATAATATAGATTGCAATTTGTTCAATGGATGTTGAACCCTACTATAACTGTTTAACCATTTAATATGATTAGGCATATCTTAAATATTGTTAAACGTTATGTAATTTTTCATTGGTTATCATTTTAGGATACAAAATGTCATCTATTGTTGCTTATAATGACAACTTGTCATACATTGAAAAATATTGTTGCTATGACTGTATGGCTTATATGAACATATTGTACATATGCAAGCCAGTCTTTGACGTAGACTTGTATAGTTTCAAAAGGTACATGTGTGCTTAAAAGTTATGAAATAAAGGTTCGTGAATGGATGTAGATCTTTCATTGTCATTGATGAATGTCATCTAAAAGGTCCATATAGAGGTGTTTTATTATCAGTAATTGGGTTAGATGTCAATAATGGATTTTTTCCAGTTATGTATACTGTTGTGGAAGCTGAAAACAACATCACGTGATGATGGTTCTTATATGCCCTATATGAACCCATTAAGAATGGAGTACATCAGAGACCTTTTTGCATTATGTTTGAAAAGATAAAGGTATACCATCAAAGGGGGTGTGAGAGCTAACAAAGGGGGTGGGAAAGTTGTTGGTCTATCCTTTAAACCCTCGGCTCAGATATATGTTAGACTTCTCTTAAAATAACACAATTTTGCTTAATTTAATGATATTAATTATTCTACTAATAATTAATTTGATTTGAAATTACACTCTAGTGTTGGAACTTTATCATTTCAACACTTAACCCAGACTAGTTGCATTAATTGAAGTATGTACAAGAACAATATATGAAATGGATGGATTTTATTTTGAGTTGTTATTAGATATTGTGAACAATATTTTATGGATCATTTGTTGATGTCATATCAGGTTTAAACATTGGATTTTACATTATCTTTAGTGCAACTCAAATATGAATTTACTAGTGTTATTCATTTCATTTGATCATGATAAACAATATCGTAGTTAAGAACATTTACACACACTAAATTAGTTACCAATAATGACTTTACACTTGCAAAGCTAGCCTTCATGTTGTGATTTTTAATGCAAACCCTACGTAATTCATTTTTAATTTTCTTCACTTTATCTATTAATCAATCGATATCATTGGCACTTTCTTTCAGTTTAGTAGTTAATTCAATAACATAAATAGGTTTCCACCCATCAATAAATGTATTGTCACACGGCTTGTCATCTCATCTATAGAATTGCTTGTTTTTACTTGCATCTGATTTTCATATCCTAATAATTGCTCTTTTGTGCACTTTCTATTCTTGAACTTTAGTCCATTCAAGTTGTTGCAAGTTTATAGGCTATTAGCATTTGATGAATATGACGACATGTATTCAATTGTGTGTGCCACAAAATTTAGGGTTATTATTGGCAGTGTGTTTTGAGTTGTTCTTAGTTGTAAGTGAGTTGGATTTTGTATTCGCATTGTGTGTTAAATTGCACTAATACAATGGTGTGGGGTACCTTGCTTGAAATGGTGGGGAATTGTTGAGAAAAATTGTGTTGATTTGTTATTTAATTTGATGGTTGTGTTTACTAGTTGAGGGAAGAGGGATTGAATTTGTTATAAACATGAACATAATGATATTTGTAAATTTAAAGCCATTGTCAAACAACTATTTTTTTCAAAATATTTGTCAACAATCATATGGTGGTAATTTTGTTATTTTTAAATCTAAAAGATGTAAAGTGTTATAAAGTCATTAAAATTGATAATGTAAAGTTTAATTTTCCAAAACACGAAAGTAAAGTGAAAAATTAATCAAACTATAGGAGGTTCGATGTAATCTTTTCTTATATAAATTACCACTAAAATCATTCAGTAAGAAGACAATTACACTATATAATTAAGATTTCCTTTTTATTCCATGTTTATATAATTTTCCTTCTATGAAAATTTTATATGCTTGACAATTGCATTTTAACATAATTTATTCATTATTGTTTACAAAATTTAGAGGATAATATTGATAACAAATATACAGATTAATTACAAGCAATTTGTAGTTAACATGATATATAAGAGATCTTCATATACTGGATCGAAAAAAACATGGCTCCCTAAAAAATTTATTTAATTTAATAAGCATTTCAACCTAAAATTAAGACAAGACGATGATCATTGTCTTAAATACTCGATTTCAAGTTGTTCTTTATTATGAGCTCAGGATTAGACCCGTCCAAGCCCACCACTCATGTGATTTGGGCTTATGCTAGCTCTTGGAGGCCCACCAACCCGAGTCAATGAGGGCTCAAGGTTGGGCTCAAGTCCCACCAACCTGAACTCACACCATTTTGATGGATTTGAATTAGCCTCGTCGAAGCCCATCACTTAAGTGGTTTGGGCTCAAGCTAACCACTTGCAATTCACGTGATTCATGGGTATATAAAAACCCATGAATTATCTGATATGTATTAAACTCTAAGTTCATCCTTATTCATAAACACACATAGAAGAAGAGAGAGTTTATATTCTCTTCTTTAACCTCTCGTTATCTCTTGTATCTTTAATATTTTTAATGTAAACACACAAATATTGCTTTAAATGTTTCTTTTTATTTGTATCAATGCTACCTTAAATATCAGAAAGTTTTTTAAGTTTATTGAAAGACTTATTTTGCAAGTATTCATCAAGGTAAAGTTCAACAACCACCTTTAATTGCTCGATTTTCAGAATCCATTAATCAATCAGTTGTAGAAAGTTCAATATCCTTTGAAGTTTACTTTAGACTCATGAGAGAACTTTTTTTCTTTTCTTTCTTTTTGAACTATAGAACATCAACTTGAGTCTAGGTTTCAGATTTACACAGGGGAATATTTTTCAAAAGCCTTTATGCTATAGTTTGCTGCTTTGCTACCGAATCCCAGGATAACATATTCCCATTTCCCGTCCGTTTTGTAGCCGCACCTTCCTATGTGGAAAAGGACACATCAACCCACCTGTTTTTCGAACAGCCATTTATACCCTCGACCTTTATTTCATGCTGAGTCCACATTTTGCATATAAATAGCAGCACCATCCTCCTCATATATTTCATGGCACTGTTCAGCAAAAGGTCAAATCCCAAGAGCCATTATTGTCTCCAAAACTTTGTCCTCCTCCCCCCAAGCTCTCTGGTTCCCACCATGGCTCAACCGGGAACTGTAGCACCAATGTTTGTCTTGAGTCAAGGTGAAATAAAACAGAGAAAGATAATGTTAATATAGAGGTCATGGCTATATCTCTCCTGAGCTTATCCTTCTTATATATCCTTTCTTCTTCTGTCAAGCCCATAAAGATGGCTTGAGTTTTCTTGACCTTGCAAGTCCAAGAATAATGTTAGCTTGGTCATTGTTAGATCCTCATGCTTCGAGAGTAAGATTATTTTTTTTGGTTTTGAGATGTGATTCTCTCCTTATACTTCTAATTGTATTTAACTTCAATTATTTCTTTATAAACTCTCAGTGTACTTTGCTTTAGTTCTTTGAATATGAGCTGTTATGCTTATGACTTGTTCTGATATATGCTTTGGCTACATAGCATATCAGCTTCAGTTGAGAAAGAACAAGATGCAGCTTCTTTTCTTTTTCTGTCCGTACGTCGCCTGTTTTGGTATCCCTCTCCGGTCTTCTTTTCAGTTTTTTTCTATGGATGTTATGGGTTTCTGCTTGTTAATCAAGCAATGTGCTCGTTGGCTGCATGGAAGGAATTTCACTACTTGTGTTCACAAGATATATAGTCCTTCGGTTGTTTCCTTTCTTTTTCACCACATTATGAGTAATATATTTATATATATGTGCGTGTGAGATGAGAAATATGCGCCGGCTAGGATGAGCTTACTCTTCTCTTTTCTGCCTGTACACCTCTCTAGTGGCCATGGTGAAAGGGAACTATTTCACCTTTCTTTTTTTCATTTTTCATTTCATGCAAGGGAAAATGATTTCCCTCTGCGCTCACAGAAAGCTTTCGCGAAGGCTGAAGCGGTAGTAGCTGTAAGGGCTGTTTGCTCTGCCACAAAAAATAGAAAACGCTTCCTGTAAAATTGCAAATATTCTCTTAGTTTATTGACAAAAGGTCGACTGCCTTCCACTGCATTTAGGGCCGTTGATGGCCAAACCATATCTGATGCGTTTTCCTGGTTAAGTTAGAAACGGTCCATAAGAAAAAACCAGTCTGCAGATGTGGACTAATTAGTCGAGGGCTTTAAGCATGCTGAGTTGAAATTTAAAGCAAAAGCCATGTTTTCAGATAATTCAACCTTTTTATAATTTTTGTGGTTACGGATTAAAGGAAAAATCAAGAAAAAGTTAGCACAGATGCTTAAAAATAACCAAACTTACTTTTAAAGTTGTTGTCACAGTAAAAAAAAAAAAAAAAGCCGTCTTGAACTGCATGAGCGAAGAGAATCAGTTCCAGCTACATCTCCATCGATTCTATGGAGTCAAATACAAAGTACAAAATGATGACGACGGAGATGATTAAAAGACCACGTTACTGCACCAACCCCGCGTGATAATTATTTTTTCATACAGTTATCCGCCAAGAAATAACAACATTTATTTACATGATCTATGAGATTTACTTACTTAGCCCAAGAGAAACCATTACACGGCCCTGTTGCAGCACCCAGTATTGATATTAGGGTCCACTGCACCAACCAATCGCAGTTTTGATCCGCATGAAACTGGTTGTGTAATAATTTTTCTTAAGGTAATTTTCCTTAATTCACAGCCTCCAGAACTGTAAAACCCCGACAAAATTCGTCAAGTTAAAAACAAAAGAAGAAGATCCACCCAGCTTCAGGCTCCAATTTACATCCACAAAACAGCGAGAACTGTCTCCATAACAGTAGAACAGACAATTCCAACACAGGTTCTTTCTGTGCTTGTATTACTTTCATTTTTTCTTGTTTTTATTACCTTTTCAAGCTGCAAGAACCAATACTTTTATTGTACCCTGACTATTTGCAGATAGCATTGTAGGACTGTCACTCTTCCAGCAAACAGCACTGATGAAGTAAGATCCTGCATCCTCATCAGCATCGTCCATCTCAGGGGAACCAAATCTATGCCAAGTCACAGGTTTAGAGATTTCCTGCAAAATAAAAGCCAAAACATCACTTTGATGAACTTGGAAATGAAAATTTACGAAGGCTGATGTTTATTTATAGCTAACCTTATGGTAGACAAAGACCTCATTTGTTTCACTCCCACATGCAATATATTCACTGCTTACTGAGAGACCCACAAAGTTTTTCTCGTTTGTGTGGCCTCTAAAGGTACGAACCTGAAAGCATAACTCAAAAGGCGTGACTTAGCTATTCAACTCTGCCTAATATATCATTTAAGCAATAAACAAAAAGAAACGATGCCAGTCACACAAAGCCAAGGGGAATACTAAAATAACGTGGATGAAAGTTAATATATTCAAGCAAGCACAATCTTCCAGTAATTTATCCAACAAGGAAAATTTTCAGACTTTAGGATAAGAAACTAATCCAGATTTAGAACTTAATCGGTTCAGTTATTGCAAATTTTTTACGAGGACCATCATTTGAAAACGATTTTCCATGTGTAATTCATGAACGGACTCGTTTTCCCATCAACAATTTGAAATTATGAAGTCCCAAGTCAAAATCCAATTTAGCTTATGAGAATCGATACTATGTATGAAGACTCAAGATACGAAATGCAAGATAGAAATAATTCTTCTGGGAAAAAGCAAATAATATTTGATCTCTTTTGGGGCTCAAGCATTACATTATTGCTAGTATAGAGTATTTATATTGAAAAAGAAAGGTGCAACCATAACTGTTTCGTGAACAGATGACTTACAGGCAGATTCTCTTTTACATCCCATAACCTTAATGTGCTGTCTGTTGACGCTGAAGCAAGCTCGCTGTTAGATAAGAATTTTACATATGAAACAGTTTTCCTGTGCCCGCTGAACACATAGAGTGGATTGGTGACATTTCTCAAATCATAGTAGTGAATCTGGTGGTCTGCTGAACCAACCTGAAAATAATTCAGAACTCATGCATAAGGTTATATATATTCTGTATGGAAATAAATAACAGGAGTACGTCCATTCCAGAGGGTGAAACTCCACGGTGTTATGAATTTGTGATTTAAATAATCAAAGGTACCTCATGAAAGATGTGCATTACACACATCTGATTAACCCAGTCTTTCTTCAAGGTCACATTAAACAAATGCTTTCACTAAGTTGCATTTGGTATCAGATAAAAAATTCGGAGGTGAACCATTTAAGAGGTTTAAGTTTTAAAAGATTAAGAGTGTAATAAAATATTAACTGCGAAGTGTTAATGGTGTTTGGTTGGATGTGTTGGAAATAAAGATGATTGATGGGACCCACATGTCAACAACGTCCCACTTTTCATAAGGAAAAATAATTGATGTATTGAAAAACACAGAGTTTTCAAAGGTACAACTTACTCTCAACGCACCTCACTTTTGAGGTTAAATGCTCCTCACCACTCCTTTTGTGTTCTAAACAAGATGAGAGGGGGTGGGAAGTTACTAGGCTAACTATTCCACCTCTTTCACCTCCTAACAAAAGAATCCTTAAGGTTAAGATTTTCATAAAAGGTTAGTAGGCCACATCATCCCACTCCCTTATCAAGTGTGCAAGGCCCAAAACCAAACACCAAATAAACCCAAAAGTGGATTTCAAATAGCAGAATGTCTTAATCCATGCACGAATGCTTGCTTTTGTATAGGTGCAAGGATTTGGAGTATGAGACCAAGTCAAGAATAGTTATTTGTCTCTTTGAAGAAAAAAAGAAGAAAGTTGTTCATTGCAGGAGCATACCGCAATATAATTGCTAGATCCAGGATTGTACTTGACACAACAAATATTTGCTTTCATGTCAATGTTTAGAACGCTCGCCTCCTGCTTTGTGCACCAAACTTTGACCTGGTTTACATAGAGCATGGATTCAAAATATTGTTAGTAAAAATGTACCTCCCTTTGAATATAATACAACTCAAGAGGAAGACCATGCCACCATATAATATTTTTACTTTGGTGTTGTTTGTCTTGCCAGCACATGCTTCACAACTTGAACTTTACACATAAAACTGTTTCCATGTAAAACATAGACTTTCCATTCATTATAGGCACTTTGCTAATTTATCTTGAAAAATAGGCAGAAGCATGACCCAAATTATCATCATTCAACAGCTCATCACAGCTATTCAATACCAGTGTTCATGCACAGGAACATGCACCTACCTGTGTATCTGAATTTTCCCGTGTGACACCAGCAGTAGAATTTTCATATTAAATTATTTTCTTCATGTCCACAATAAAAAAACAAATAAAACTTCATATTTCTGCAAAAAAGATATGGAAGGGCACCACTGATCTCTTTGCAAGCTTACAGAGGAAGTGCTTTAATAACCAAACCAAAGAAATTGCCTGGGGGCTTTTTCATACTAGCAATGACAAAAAAAAAAAAAAACTCCCATGAAAATGCAAGAGTTTGAATGCTATTGAAAATTATAGCATCATTATTGCAATTAGAAATAATGCAAATATGAAAAACCAGTATAACCAACTCAAACTTGGTAGAAAAGTAGAGCAGAATTTTCCAGAAGTACAGAGTACCAAATAAAATATGCACAATAATACCACAGGTTTGCCTGGTTCTTCTGGACAGCAATCCCATCCTAGATATTGCTTTATTTTTTTATTTTATTTTTTGGTAGAGATTCTAGACTGTGCAGTTGTAAGTAAACTAGACTTGATACAGATTAGTTTTAGCATACCTTACAATCATCGCTACCAGATACAAGCATAGAAGGTTCTGTGCGAGAAAAATCAACACTCCATGCACGTTTTTCATGCTCTTCGTATTCCATCACACTCTGCCAAGTTAATACATGTTTGTAAGCAAACTATGGTAATAGCACATAAGTAATATGATAGTATTAAAAGGTGACCACAATACTTCAATTAGTACCTGCCTGGTTGTCACATCCCAAACAGTTACTATTCCCTCGTAATCACTACTGGCTATTTGATTTTTAGTAAACTTGTTCCAACTCAAGCAGCTAAGTTTAGAACGTGTAGACATCTCCACAACAGGGCAGTGCACATCTGCAGGTTCATTCACAACCTGGAGGGAAATAGCATAATCAATGATAAATAACCAGCTAAAGAACACAATGATTCATGTTCAGACTATAATGCAGTAACTCGAACAACCAGGAAGTATTATATTAATGCTCTCCTCTGGTAGATTTCCTGAGTTCCTATATGGTAAAACCACCAGACCACGAGATGTGGGCAAAGTGGAATATATGTCCAACAAAATTGAATATGGCTTCCAATAAGTACCCAAAAAATTATTAAATGAAAACACTGCTCTTCATTTTTCATAAGCACAGAAGTTTGGCCTGATGTTTAGAAGGGTGTGCTCCTTCCTTAGCTACCAGTGTTCAAACCTCAAGCTAGAGAAGCAAAGTTTTCATAAATCCCCTAATCTCAATGTGGGTTACTGGCGCTCAAAAGTTGCACTCAGGATACCCCTGACTGCAAAACAAAAAAAAGAATGTTTCATATGTGCAGGTAGAACCACAGAAGAGTATTCTGGTCAGATTGAATCTAGCTCTCCATAGATTTTTTGTGAATGAAGAATTTTAAGATGTTAGTGAAAATACACCCATCAAACACTTGATCGGACTTTCTATTATAAATCCACAAACTACTCAATGGAATATGCCCATGGATGGTAAACACTCAAATACTACCATGATCAAACTGCAGGACATAACTCTGTCTACAGCATCTTTCTTTTTCTTGTTTCCCTAGACATTTTATGCAAAAATGAAAAGGAGTTTGAAATAAAGAGAACGTTATCTTACAGAAGAAAAGTCAAACACTTTGATTCGCCGTGAAACTCCAGCAGTAGCAAAAAATTCATCATCACGGTCAAATTCTATGCTGCAGTCCACATTTTAAGTTGATACAATTCAGAAGAATTGAATAAAATGTAAAAGTAAACATAAAACACAAGACAAAAAGAGAAGCTAGATTGATAACTCAAGTAAGAGTTTATTGGATCCATTAGAATAATAACATGTTCAACAAATGCTACAGGTAGCATTATGAAAACCAACCCTCCACCACTTCAACCAGTGAAGTACACCAACAACCAATTATTGCATCCAATTATTTTAACCATCAAAATGTTTTTGTAGATTACTTGCTACTTATTTAGGGATACCATTCACCAAAGACAAAAGCTACTTTCCTTATGAAGAAACACCACTTGTATATTTACAACTGACAATTGCTCCAGCACAATTTTGTATCTGAAATATAATAAAGTATTCAAGTATCCTAAAGAAAAATAAAACAATTTGTCATCCCAAATTCACCTAATCTGATGGGCATTCAATAGTGTTAACTAACCTTGATACTATATTGGCCGAGTGAAATATATCCCCGTGCCTGAGTTCAGCAATGACCCTTAACCGACTGTGTCAAAAAAACAAATGAAAAATACACATGAACCACAAACATATGAGATAAAATCGTGGTAATATGCCAACATAGAAAAATATTTCAAAAATGAAATGAAAATTGGTATTTATACCTGTACTGAGTAAATGTACCCAGCACAGATTGAAAATCTGCAAGACCAGCATTGTAGCCCTCTCTATGAATGACATTTTTATCCCTTTCTGACTGGTTATGTGGATGATTTGCCAACTGGCGGCGCTTTTGCAAGTAACAATCTTGCAGGTCATTGAACTGCAATGAGAGAAAAATGAATCAAGGAGAAAATGAAACATCATTTGAAAGTTTCTAAAAATGGTTCCTAAAAAGGAATCCAGGAAATCGCACCGCAACAATAATATACACATAATCAGCTCAATGTGAGTAGGATGAGATTCTTTCATGTTGAGCAGAGCTAGATTACTAGCTGTATTGACATCTAAAAACCAATGAGGTTGACCAATAGCATTAGGTTTTATGCTTTTGGCTTTTTGTTATCCACGCAATACTTGTATATTGAAGAGTCGGAGTTGTATACTTCCCATTAACAAACATGCACCAAACTCCATTAAAGATTACCAACCTGTGCATGCACGCGCTTTTTCTTCACTGCAGATAAACCTGAGTGATTATATTGCGGGTCAGACCCACCCGATGTATCCTTTCTCTGGAGCCCATGAGAGCTTACTTGAGCCTTTCCATCCATTTTCTTGATTGGAATATTCCCAGTAGTCAGCCCTCTGGCATTAAGAGAACTGGTGACAACACCACTGTGGTTCTTATCAATTGTTGAAGGCCACGGTTTTCTCACAGTGAGATCATCTCCAAGCATTCGCAATTTCATAGAATACCTATCCCTGGCACGATACAGCTCAATTCTGTGTTTCTCTACAGCATCTATGTCCTCCTTAATATATCGAAGATCAGTTCGTACCTACAACAGTAAGAATCCATCCATCAATCTATTTATCAACAAATATAACCATCTCAACAAACATTATGGATGGTAGGTCCATCAACAATCAAATAAGTCAAAAACACAGAAACACAAAGGAAGATTGGAAGATATTAATGGAAAGTAAGAATCCATCCATCAATCCATAATGGAAGGGAAGGGAGATGAGGATTGAACAGGCCAAGCATTTAGAAGCATACCTCATTCAATTCATCCACCTTTTGCTTCCGCAAGTAGTGCAAGAAGTCTAGCAGCACCTGCATATTTCTCTCAGCTTCTTCTTGTTCCATTTTTCTCTTCCTCTCTGCAAGAAGTGACATGAGGGTGTCCAGGTCCTTAATTGAAACTTCACAACCCTGACTAGCAATCACGAGAATGTGTCATTTTCACATGCATGTGAAAGGAAAAATCAATTTTGTGCATGACTTAATCTGTTTTCTGCATCTAAACAACCCCACGAAAATTTCAGAGATTGCAGAATAAACAATCACACATAGTTTTTCAGAGTAGTAAAAATTTCATGCAAATTTCTTACAATTGTTAACAGTGGTAGAATATCACTAAACTAACGTCTCAAAATACAACTATAAGCATTCGGTCCAAGGAGCTCTTTCGCCACTCTGGTCTTATCGGAATTATGTGAGTAATAAGCAAATCGCCCTTCCAACTCTATGCAAAGCTACAATTCTCCTAATCCTCTCATTTAAAATCACAAAAAAGTGATTTACAAGGTGAAGACCAAAATTAAAGTGATTTAGAATGCAATTGACTGACCTGCTGTAAGGATTGGCGAAAATGTTCAATAGGCGACGCATTCTTGGATGTTTGACGAGCAGAGGCCTTCTTTAATAGCTACACATGTGAACCGTACACAACAACTCACAATGAGCTGCAATTTCCAAGTGAATATCATTTCAAAAATTTTATTTATTTATTTTAGTTTTCAATCCCTTTTTTTCAAAATTGACAATTAATCAGTGTGTTAAATTAAACAAATCGATAATTTCAATTATTAGAGATATTAAAAAGCAAATAGAAGGTGGAAAAAACCTTTTGGAGCAAGAAATTAGGGAAGAGCTGATTGGTAGTGAGGTAATGGCTACAGCAAGGGCAATCGTTCTTGTTACGGAGGTGAGTGGTGATGCACATGTAGCAAAAGCTGTGACCACATACTGTGAGGAAGGCATCTTTTATAATCTGCATGCAAATCGGGCAGAGGAAATCCTTCTCTAACTCAGCTTCTTCTGCGCTCGGGGCGGAGGAGGGCTCAGGCGACGCAACTGCGGCAGCCGTGGATGTTGAGGGTTTCGGCTCTGGCTTTACCGCTGGGACGATGGCCCCCGTTGAAACCTCTTCCATTTATAAAAAAAAAGAGCTGATCTTCGTTGGTTGTTTCGGACTTCCGGTGTAGTGTAAAACAAAACAAAATCTGTGCTGTCTCTGTGCTTTTCTTTTGTGTTGCATACTTGCATTTGGAGTCGCAGAGAATGAGATGGTGGGGAGTAGATAGAGAAAGGGTGTGGGGTCCAGTGTGGGCTTGTGAGTTGTGAGGGTGAGAATGGTACACGTGACACGACCGCTTCTCTCGGGTTTTTTTTTAAAAATAAAAAACAAAATAAAAAAATCTCATTGTTTAGAAATGTAGTTGTAATTATTTTTTAAATAGTTTTTTGATAATAATGTTTTTTTATTTTTTAAAAATTATTTTTGACATCAGCACATTAAAATGATTTAAAAATACTAAAAATATATTAATTTAAAATTAATAAAAAAATAAAAAAATTTAAATTTTGTTAAAAATATTTTTAAAATACAGAAATAAACAGGCCCTTAAGTAAATTAAAGGCATGCTAGCCTTGTTATCGGCGGTACACTGGGATAGAATTAAAAGGTAATTTTAAATATAATAAACAATATGTGAATGTTGTGAATGCATTTTTTAATTTTGTTTTTCATTG
>Ga0307507_10009359_pt1 | contig 13102 bp, 10 predicted proteins | sample 7_EM_MG_FD_207223 | JGI IMG/M metagenome (GOLD analysis project Ga0307507, IMG submission 207223) | Populus trichocarpa ectomycorrhiza microbial communities from riparian zone in the Pacific Northwest, United States - 7_EM | ecosystem: Host-associated > Plants > Roots > Unclassified | place...
CTCGAATTGAATTCGAACCCGGCGCGCGAATTTCCGGAGATGGCATATGCCAATTCGGGCGCGCGCCGTGCGAGGGGCCAAGCCTCGGGGCCTCGGGGCCATAGAGCCCAAGGACCTCAGGGCCCAGTTGGGGTAGGGCAGTACGGCATCGATACGCGCGACTGCCCCGTCCCGGCATTCCGGTGGGCCGCAGGGGAATTACCCGCCCGGGCCCCCGTCGCGGGACGGTCCCGCTCCGCCCCGGGACTCGTTATGCGGTGGGCCGGCCAATCGCCCGGTAAGTCCAACCGGCCTTCCGCCACAGCTCCGGGTCGAGCGCATTCCGCCCGTCGAGAATGAGCCGGGCCCGCACGCCTTCACCGAGCGCCGCCGGGTCCAGCTCGCGGAACTCCCGCCACTCCGTCAGGTGCAGGACGACATCGGCGCCCCGTACGGCCTCCACGGCGGTGTCCGCGTAGCCCAGCGTCGGGAACAGCCGTAGCGCGTTGTCCATGCCCTTCGGGTCGTACACCGTGACCTGGCCGCCCTGGAGGTGGATCTGGCCGGCGACGTTCAGCGCGGGGGAGTCGCGTACGTCGTCCGAGTCCGGCTTGAAGGTGGCGCCGAGCACGGCGACCCGCTTGCCCAGGAAGGACCCGCCGCCGAGCGCCTCGCGCGTCATCTCGACCATCGCCCCGCGGCGCCGCATGTTGATGGAGTCGATCTCGCGCAGGAAGGTCAGCGCCTGGTCGGCACCCAGCTCGCCGGCGCGCGCCATGAAGGCCCGGATGTCTTTCGGGAGGCAGCCGCCGCCGAAGCCGATCCCGGCCCGCAGGAACTTCTTCCCGATCCGCTCGTCGTGCCCGATCGCCTCGGCCAGCTTCACGACATCGCCGTCCGCGGCCTCGCAGACCTCGGCCATCGCGTTGATGAAGGAGATCTTGGTGGCGAGGAAGGAGTTCGCGGCCGTCTTCACCAGCTCGGCGGTCGGGAAGTCGGTCACGACGAACGGCGACCCGGCCGCGATCGGCACGGCGTACACCTCGCGCATCAGCCGCTCAGCCCGCTCGCTCCGTACGCCGACCACGATCCGGTCCGGATGCAGCGTGTCCTCGACGGCGAAGCCCTCCCGTAGGAACTCCGGGTTCCACGCCAGCTCGGCGTCCTCCCCGGCGGGCGCGTGCTCGGCCAGGTATGCGGCCAGCCGGTCCGCCGAGCCGACGGGCACGGTGGACTTGCCGACGACGAGCGCGGGGCGGGTGAGGTGCGGGGCGAGCAGTTCGAAGGCCCGGTCGACGTACGACATGTCGCAGGCGTACTCGCCGTGCTTCTGCGGGGTGTTCACGCACACGAAGTGGACGTCGCCGAACTCCGCGACCTCGGCCCAGTCCATGGTGAAGCGCAGCCGTCCGGTGGAGCCCTCGATCCCGGCGACGTGCTTGCGCAGCAGCTCCTCCAGTCCCGGCTCGTACATCGGGACCTCACCCCGCTGGAGCATCGCGATCTTCTCGGGCACGACGTCAAGACCCAGCACCTCGAAGCCCAGCTCGGCCATGGCCGCGGCGTGCGTGGCGCCAAGGTAGCCGGTGCCGATCACGGTGATCTTGAGGGCCATGAGTGCTCCAGAAGGGGTACGGGGGCGATGCGCGCCCGAGCATAGTCGGAGGTCCTGACGGGCAACTTTCCCCCTGTCGCCAAGCTCACGTATCACTCCCGTGGGCGGGCCCCTAAAATTTGGGTTACTTAACGGTAATTAGCACCGTCATCACAGCGTCCTTGGAGCGTGAGAGACCTTGGCCGGATCGGCTGACTTCGACCTGTACCGCCCGTCAGAGGAGCACGACATGCTCCGCGACGCGATCCGCTCACTGGCCGAGGCGAAGATCGCGCCGTACGCCGCAGCGGTGGACGAGGAGTCCCGCTTCCCGCAGGAGGCCCTCGACGCCCTCGTGGCGAACGACCTGCACGCCGTCCACGTACCCGAGGAGTACGGCGGCACCGGCGCGGACGCCCTGGCCACGGTGATCGTGATCGAGGAGGTGGCCCGCGTCTGCGCGTCCTCCTCCCTCATCCCCGCGGTGAACAAGCTGGGCTCGCTCCCGGTGATCCTCTCGGGTTCCGAGGACCTGAAGAAGCGGTACATGACCCCGCTCGCCAAGGGCGACGCGATGTTCTCGTACGCCCTCTCCGAGCCGGACGCGGGCTCGGACGCGGCCGGCATGAAGACGAAGGCGGTCCGCGACGGCGACCACTACATCCTCAACGGCGTGAAGCGCTGGATCACCAACGCGGGCGTCAGCGAGTACTACACGGTGATGGCGGTGACGGACCCCGAGAAGCGCAGCAAGGGCATCAGCGCCTTCGTCGTCGAGAAGTCCGACGAGGGCGTCTCCTTCGGCGCCCCGGAGAAGAAGCTCGGCATCAAGGGCTCCCCGACCCGCGAGGTCTACCTCGACAACGTCCGTATCCCGGCCGACCGCATGATCGGCGCGGAGGGCACCGGTTTCGCCACCGCGATGAAGACCCTGGACCACACCCGCATCACCATCGCGGCGCAGGCCCTCGGCATCGCGCAGGGCGCCCTCGACTACGCCAAGGGCTACGTCAAGGAGCGCAAGCAGTTCGGCAAGCCGATCGCCGACTTCCAGGGCATCCAGTTCATGCTGGCCGACATGGCCATGAAGATCGAGGCCGCCCGCGCCCTGACCTACCAGGCGGCAGCCGCGTCGGAGCGAGGCGACAAGAACCTCACCTTCCAGGGCGCGGCGGCCAAGTGCTTCGCCTCGGACGTGGCGATGGAGGTGACGGTCGACGCCGTCCAGCTCCTCGGCGGCTACGGCTACACCCGCGACTACCCGGTCGAGCGCATGATGCGCGACGCCAAGATCACCCAGATTTATGAAGGCACGAATCAGGTCCAGCGGATCGTGATGGCGCGGAACCTGCCGTAACCCCGCTGCTCGGCGCTGCTTGCGTCCCGTCGCCCTCCGCCCCTGCCCGGGGTGGAGGGCGACGCGTGTTCACAGCGGCGGAATTCGCCAAGTGGCGTGGATTCGCCGGGACTTGTGTCTACTTTGGTGCGCAGCCTGATCGATGCCGCCGAAGGAGACCCGACACGATGCCCGAATCCTCAGTACCCGGCGACGAAGGCGTCGCACGCACGGCCCGGCTCCGGACCGACGTGTCGCACTCGGCGCGGATCTGGAACTACTGGCTGGGCGGCAAGGACCACTACCCGGTGGACGAGGAGGTCGGCGACCAGATCCTGGGATTCGTGCCGGCGCTGCCCCGCTCGGCCGTCGCGGACCGGCAGTTCCTGGCGCGGGCGGTGCGCCACCTCGCCGGGGAGGAGGGCATACGGCAGTTCCTCGACATCGGCACCGGACTGCCGACCGCCGACAACACCCACCAGATCGCCCAGGCCGTCGCACCCGAGGCACGGATCGTGTACGTCGACAACGACCCGCTGGTGCTCCGGCACGCCCACGCGCTGCTCACCAGCACGCCCGAGGGGGTCACGGACTACATCGAGGCCGACGCGCACGATCCGGCCGCGATCATCGAGGGCGCCGCCCGCACCCTGGACTTCGACGAACCGGTCGCGATCACCATGCTCGGCATCCTGAACTTCGTCATGGACACCGACGAGGCCGTGTCGATCGTGGGGCGGCTCCTGGACGCGGTGCCCGCCGGCAGCTATCTGGTCGTCTCGCACCCGACCACGGAGGTCGACGGCGAGGCGATGACCGCGGCGGTGGAGTACTGGAACAGTCAGGGCTCGGCCCGGATGACCCTGCGCTCCCGCGCCGACCTCCTCCGCCTCTTCGACGGTGTCGAACTGCTCGAACCGGGTGTCGTCTCCTGCTCCCGCTGGCGCCCCGACGACAGCGACAAGGAGATCGTCGACGTCACCCACTTCGCCGGGGTGGGCCGGAAGCCGTGACCTTCGACGCCGCCGAACGCACCATGTGGGCCGGCCGCGCCGACGCCTACGCGGCGAGCTTCGCGCGGCTCTGCGCACACCCCGTGGCGCGACTGCTGGACGCGGCGGAGGCCGGAACGGGGACGTACGTCCTCGACGTCGGCACCGGGACCGGTACGGCGGCCCTGGCCGCGCTGGCGCGGGGTGCGCGGGTGTGTGCCGTGGACGCGGACGCCGGGATGGTGGCCGCCGCGCAGCAGGCAGGCGTTGCGGCGAGCGTCGCCGTACTGCCCGAACTGTCCTTCCCCGACGGCGAGTTCGATGCCGTCGTCGGCAACTTCGTCGTCAACCACGTCGGCCGCCCCCGCGCCGCCCTCGCCGAACTGCGGCGGGTGCTGAAGCCGGGCGGCCGGGTCGCGCTGACCTCGTGGGGCGCGCGGAGAGGCGCCGGGCAGGAGTTGTTCGGTCGGGCGTTCGCGGCGGCCGAGGCCGTGATCCCCGCGGATCTGCCACGGCTCGACCCGGCCGAGGACTTCGCGCGTACGGCGGACGGGTTCGCGGAGCTGCTCCGCGAGGCGGGCTTCACGGACGCCCGGGCGGTCGAGCTGGAGTGGGACCACCGCACCACCGTCGACGCATGGTGGGGCGGACCCGCCGCCGGGGTCGCCACGGCGGGGCTGATCGTCACCTCGCAGGAGGCGGGGACGGTCGTGCGGATCCGGCGGGAGTACGAGCGGCTGGCCGGTGAATTCACCGTCGGGGGAGACGAGTTGGCCCTGCCGCACATCGCGTTGCTCGCGTGCGGCAGGGCCCAGTAGCTTTGCTCAGTTACCGGAGACCGTGACCTTCTGGTCGTTGTTCAGCTCGTTCACCAGCGTCTTCACCTTCGCCTTGTCCCAGACGAGGTTGCCACCGACGGAGCCCGAGAGCGGCATGTTCATCGAGGTGCCGTCACCGCCGCTGACGCCCTTCATCGCCCAGAACATGGACGCCAGGTCCCAGAGCGACATGTCCTTGTCGACGGACAGGGAGTCGAGGCCGGCGCCGAGCGTCGGGTAGAGCTTGAAGGGGTTCAGCAGGGTGCCCGGCGTCGCGACCTGGTGCGCCAGCGCCGACAGGAACTTCTGCTGGTTCTTCGTGCGCTGGAGGTCCGACGCGGCGAACGCGTGCCGCGTACGGACGAAGGCGAGGGCCTGCTCGCCGTTCAGCGTCTGCTTGCCGGCCTTGAAGTCCGCGCCCGAGTACGAGTCCTTGAAGCCCTTGTCGATGTCGATCGTGACCCCGCCGACCGCGTCCACGATGTCCGCGAAGCCGTTGAAGCCGATCTCGACGTAGTGGTCGATGTGCAGGCCCATGTTGTACTCGACGGTCCGGACGAGCAGCGTCGGGCCGTCCTCCGCGTACGCCGCGTTGAGCTTCGTCTGCCGGCCCGTGTTCTGGTACGTCTTGCCCGAGGTGGATCCCACGTACGACGGGATCGTGACGTTCGAGTCGCGCGGCAGCGAGATCAGCGTGTCGCCGCTGTCGCCCACGTGCAGGATCATCATCGAGTCCGTGCGCTTGCCCGCGGCGGAGCCGGTGTGCAGCTTCTTCTTCTCGGCGGCGGTCAGCCCCTCGCGGCTGTCGGAACCGACGATCAGGTAGTTCGTGCCGTCGCCCGCCTCCGGCCGGTCGATCACCTTCGACAGGTCGACGTCACGGTTCAGCTTGGAGTCGGCCCAGAAGTAGGTCGCCACGGAGGTCACGACCAGCACGGTGACCAGGGTGATCGCGCCCCACTTGATGCGACGCCGCCAGTTCGGCGCGCGCCGCGGACCCCGCCCGCCGTCCGGCCCCGCCGGTCCGCCCGGCCCGCCACCGCCGTAGACCTGGCCCGTGTTGTAGCCGTCGTGCCCGTTGTCGTAGCCGCCCTGGCCGTAGCCGTTCTGGCCCTCGTCATAGCCCTGGCCGTCCGTGTACGACGGCTGCGGCGGGACTCCGGCGCCGTACGGCGGGGCCTGCGGGCCGCGTCGTACCTGACGCATCACACGTGCGCTCTCCGGCTGTGCGTTCGCGCTGCCGCGTCCGTACTCGTTGCCGCGGTTGCCGCCGGACCATCCCTCGGGCCAATCGTTCATGGGGCCCAGTGTGCAGGTAGCGGCTATGTCGTTTACAAGGGTCGTAGGAAAATCAGGGCACTGCTGTTGCGAAGCCAACACAAAGTCCGCAGATGTCCACCCGGCATAAGGTGAAGTCCATGACAGACCCCCTGCCGGGCAAGCCGACGTCCGCCTCCCGGACCACCCTCAGTCACATCATGACCAACGCCGACACGAACCTGCTGGGCACGGTGCACGGTGGTGTGATCATGAAGCTGGTCGACGACGCGGCCGGCGCCGTCGCCGGGCGGCACAGCGGGGGACCGGCCGTCACCGCGTCGATGGACGAGATGGCGTTCCTGGAGCCGGTCCGCGTCGGCGATCTCGTCCATGTGAAGGCGCAGGTCAACTGGACCGGGCGGACGTCCATGGAGGTCGGCGTGCGGGTCATGGCCGAGCGCTGGAACGAGTCGAACCCGGCCACCCAGGTCGGCTCGGCGTACCTGGTCTTCGCCGCCGTGGACGCCGACGGCAAGCCGCGCAGGGTGCCGCCGGTCCTCCCGGAGACCGAGCGCGACGAGCGCCGTCACCAGGAGGCCCAGATCCGCCGTACCCACCGCCTGGCCCGCCGCCGCGCCATCATGGAGCTGCGCGAGAAGCGGGCGGCGGAAGGCCTCGACGACTGAGACCCGCCCGCCGACGCTGTTACAAAACACCCCACTTCCCTACGAACACCCCACCTCGTCCCCGGTCACCACCCCGAACTCGCCCTGCTGCACATCCGTCGCCCGCACCCGCGTGACCTGCTTGAAGTCACTCCCGGCGATCACCTTCAGCAGCGGCCCCTGCCCCTTCACCGCCCGCAGCTCGCTCCCGGGCAGCGCCGCCGCGAGGGACTGCGCGGAACGGTCCCAGCGTGGGTCGTAGGCGACGACCGTCCGTCGTACGGTGCGGTCGGCCGCGCTCGTCGGCTGGTGCGTCGTGCGGAACCCGGTCGCCGCGAGCGCCGCGTCCACGCGCTTGCCGAGACCGCCGGTCGCCGTCCCGTTCTCCACCTGGACCTGGATCTGCTGCGGGGCCACGTCCACCTTCACGGCGTTGGCGTGCGCCGCCTTGTGCACGGTCAGGGGCTTGTCGTCGCGCAGGGCCTGGAAGAGCTTGGCCGCCTTCGGCTCGTCCCACTTCAGCGTGGAACCGATGCCCTTCACGACGTATCCCATCTGCCCGATCGGCACAGTGGTGAACTCGGAGGAGGAGGGCGAGAAGCTGCGCATCGCCCGGCCGAGGTCGAGCAGTTCGTCGGTGCCGAAGCCCTTGTCCGCGCGGACCGATCCGAGCACGGCGTGGGTCACGTCACGGAACTTCAGCGGGTTCAGCAGCACTCCGGAGGACGTGGCCTGGTCGATCAGCGCCGCCAGGAAACGCTGCTGGCGCTTCATCCGGCCGAGGTCGGAGGCGCCGTCGACGTGCCGGGAACGGACGTACTGGAGGGCCTGCCCGCCCATCAGGGTGTGCGTGCCGGCGGACAGATCGAGGCCGGTGTACGAGTCCTTCAGGGGCTCGGCGGTGCAGATCTTCACCCCGCCCAGGACGTCGACCGTTTTCATGAAGCTGGTGAAGTCGACCTCCAGGTAGTGGTCGATCTTCACGTGGGTCATGGACTCGACGGTCTGGACGGTGAGGTTCGGGCCGCCCTCCGCGTACGCCGCGTTGATCTTGATGGGGTGCGGGCCGTGGTGCTCGCCGGTGGTCTGGTCGGTGTGCGGGGGCGTCTCGGCGTAGGAGTCGCGCGGGATGCTGACGACGCTGGCACGCTCCCGGTCCTCCGAGATGTGCACGATCATGATCGTGTCGGTGCAGTGGCAGGGGGCGCCGCCGAGGTGGTACGCGCGCCGCTCCGCCTCGGTGATCTTGTCGCGGCCGTCGGTGCCGACGAGCAGGACGTTCATGCCGTGGCCCGCGCGCGGCCGGTTCTTCATGTCCTTGAAGGGGTCGACGCGGGCGATGTCCGCGTCGAGGCTGGTGACCACCGCGTGCCCGATCCCGGCGGACGCGAGCACCACCACGGACAGCGTCGTCGCCGCCCGCATGGCCCAGCGCGGCTTCTTCGGCCGTACGGGGGGCCGTGGGCGGCGCTGAGGGGGACGGGCGGCGGGGGAGCGGCGGGGCGGCGTGGGCATGGGGGACACCTCCGCGAGGGCCGTACGTGGGATCTTGAGCACCGTAGGCCGATACGATCTGATACCACCGCCGCCGCCCCGGGCGGGCGCATCGGTGTCCCCCGTTCGCGGTAACGTGAGCCCCCTATGAACGCCAAGCCCGACGTGCGACTCCCCGCCGTTTCTGTGATCATGCCCGTCCTCGACGAGGAGCGGCATCTGCGCGGAGCCGTCCAAGCGATCCTCGCCCAGGAGTACGACGGCGAGATGGAGGTCGTGCTCGCCCTGGGTCCGTCGAAGGACCGTACGGACGAGATCGCGGCCGAGCTCGTACGCGAGGACCCTCGTGTCCACACGGTCCCGAACCCGGCCGGCCGCACCCCCGCCGCCCTCAACGCCGCGATCAAGGCATCCCGCCACCCGATCGTCGTCCGCGTCGACGGCCACGGCATGCTCTCGCCGAACTACATCGCCACCGCCGTACGGCTCCTGGAGGAGACCGGCGCGCAGAACGTCGGCGGCATCATGCACGCCGAGGGCGAGAACGCCTGGGAGGACGCGGTCGCCGCCGCGATGACCTCGAAGATCGGCGTGGGCAACGCGGCCTTCCACACGGGCGGCGAGGCAGGGTCCGCCGAGACGGTCTACCTCGGGGTGTTCCGGCGCGAGGCACTGGAGCAACAGGGCGGCTACAACGAGGAGTTCATCCGCGCCCAGGACTGGGAGCTGAACTTCCGCATCCGCGAGGCGGGCGGCCTGATCTGGTTCTCGCCCGAGCTGAAGGTGTCGTACCGCCCGAGGCCGAGCGTGAAGGCGCTGGCCAAGCAGTACAAGGACTACGGCCGCTGGCGGCACGTCGTCGCCCGCTACCACGAGGGCTCCATCAACCTGCGCTACCTCGCCCCGCCGACCGCCGTCTGCGCGATCGCGGCCGGCATCGTGGTCGGCGCGGCACTGACCCCGTGGGGCTTCCTGGTCCCGGCCGGCTACCTCGCGGCGATCACCCTCGGCTCGCTCCCGGCGGGCAAGGGCCTGCCACTGAAGGCCCGCCTGCAGATCCCCGTCGCCCTCGCCACCATGCACATGTCGTGGGGCTACGGCTTCCTCACCAGCCCCAAGTCCCTTGCGCGCAGGGTGATCGCGTCCCGACGCCCCGCGGTGCTCAGCTCGACGAGCAGCTGAGCACCGTCACCTGCTGCGGCCCGGACTACGACCAGACGTAGTTCGGGTCGACGTGCATGCAGGCCGTGGTGTCCGAACCGTTGAGGGCGTCGGCCGACGTCGGTGTCGTGTCGTCCTCGGCCGGTGCCTTGTACTTGGTGCCGGTGGTCCAGTCCGCGCCGACGATCAGAGTGACCCCGGAGACGCTGGTGGACTTCTTCACCGCGCTCGTCGGGACACCGAGCGCCTTGGCGACCCGCTGGGCGTCGCCCTCCAGGTCCGCGCTCGGATAGCGGATGACCGTCGTGGCCTCGCTGAGGACCGTCGACGAGTCCGCCACCGCCTCCTTGAACCCCTTGCCGACGAGGAGCCCGGCCACCGCGGTCGCCCGCCCCCGCACCGCGCTCGTCGTGCTGGTCCGGGTGCCGTTCTCCACCTGGACGGCGATCTTGTCGTCGGCGGCGGCCGGATCGGTGGACGCCTTCACCGCCGCGGCCGTCTTCTTCTTGTCCTTGCCGTCCAGCGCGATGTCCTCACGGACCAGCCGGAACAGCTTCGCCGCGTCGGTCGGCCTGGGCACCACCCGGCCGCTGCTGCCCGAGTACTCCCACGGCATCGTCGTCATGGTGATCCGGCCGGTCGGAACCTTCTTCAGTTCCTTGCTCAGGTCGTACAGCTTGGCCACGGTCCCGAGACCGTTGTCGACCGTGATCGCCTTGGTGGCCGTCTCGGCGAGGCTGCGCAGCCTGGTCGGGTTGCTCAGCGTGGCGTTCTCGCGCAGCTGGCGGACCATCGAGTTCATGTACTGGTGCTGCGCCTTGGTCCGGGCGATGTCGGTGTCGTCCTCGAAGCCGTAGCGCGTCCGCAGCCACTGGAGGGCCTGCTTGCCCTTGACCGACGTGGTGCCCTTCTTCAGCTTCAGGCCGGAGCCCTTGCCGGAGGAGGTGTGCGAGTAGACGTTGGCGTCCACACAGACCGGCACCCCGCCGATCGCGTCCGCCATCGACACCACACCCGAGAAGTCGACCATCATGAAGTGGTCGATGTGGATGTCGGTCAGCTTCTCCCAGGTCGCCACCGTGCAGCCGGGGCCGCCGCGGCCCAGCGAGTCGTTCGTGATGACGTCGGTCTCCGCCGCGTACTTCTTGCCGGTGTCCGGGTCCGTGCACTTGGGGATGTCCACCAGGGTGTCACGGGGCATGCTCACGACCGACATGTTGCTGCGGTCCGCGGAGACATGGAGCAGCATCTGGACGTCGGCGCGGGCCGGGGTGCCGAAGGTGTCCTTCGCGCCGCCGAGCTTCTGGTTCTCCGCGGAGTCCCGCGCGTCCGAACCGATCAGCAGGATGTTCAGCGGGGTCTGGCCCGCCGCGTTGGCCTTGGACTGGGCCGCCCTGTCCTTCTCGTCCCCGATGTTCAGGGGGTCTTTCTTTATGTTGCTGTTGAGGTGCTGGTAGTACAGGTATCCGGCGCCGGCCGTCCCGAGTATGACCACCGCGAGGACGATCGCCGACCAGCGCAACGCCCGGCGTCTACGGCCCTTGCGGCCGCCCCCGTTCGTGTCCGCCCGTCTCTTCCCGTCCGCCGGCGTGAGCGACATCGTGTCCTCAACCGCCGGCACCTCCCCGCGCACGCTGCTCTGAGTCAAGTCCCCACCCCTCCCAAGCCTGCGCCTGACACACGGGTCCGCCCCGCGCCCTGTTAGACGCGGAACGGACCCGTGTGGTCACTTACTTGGCGCACTCAACCTTGTCCGCCGTGGACTTCTGGACCCCCTCCGGCGTCGACCCGGAGGTCGAGGTGAGCGGGACGCCGGCTCCCTTGAAGTCCTTGCCCAGGGTCAGCGTCATCGCCGGCAGCCCCTGGGAGTTCTCCACGCTCTTCCCCGGCTTCATCGCGGACCCCGAGAGGCCCATGATGGCGGCGAGCCTGCGAGCCTGGTCCGCCTGGTCGGGTGCGTACTCAAGGGTCGTCTTCGCCAGCACCGCCGGAGCGTTGCCCGCGTTCTCGGACTTGAGCACGCCCTCATCATTCTGCAGCCACGTAAGAGTTTCCTGTGCGCTGCCGGCGTCGGCCCCTCCGTTGAGGATCCGGACCCGCACCGCGGAGGCGGCGGACTTGGTGCCCTTGAGCCGGGCGGCCACGGCGGCCTTCTCCTTCGCGGCCTTCTGCTTGACCGCGGTGAAGGAGGTGTCGCTCTTGATCAGCGAGAAGACCTGCGGGGCGGTCGTGTTGTTGAGGACGACGGTCACCGGCGTCTTCTCCGCCGGGTTGTCGACGACAGGGACGGTGGTGAAGGTCAGGTTCTTCGGGTTGAGCTTGCCCAGCTCCAGACCGAGGTCCTTCAGCTTGCCGATGGTGTCGAGGTTGTCGTCGACGGTCAGCGCCTTGGTGCCGGTCTCCGCCAGCTTCACCATCTTCGCGGGGTTGGTGAGCGTGGAGTTGGACTTCAGCTTCCGCATCAGCGCGCTGAGGAACTGCTGCTGCAGCGTGATCCGGCTCAGGTCACCGCCGAAGCCCACCGAGTGCCGGGTGCGCACGAAGGCCAGCGCCTGCTCGCCCGAGATGTTGTGCGTGCCCTTGGACAGCTTCAGATGCGAGTCCGAGTCGTCGATGTCCTTGGCCAGACAGACCTCGACCCCGCCGACCGCGTCGGTCAGCGTCTTCACGGCGTTGAAGTCGGCCACCATGAAGTCGTCGGGCTGGATCCCGGTCAGCTCGGTGACCGTCCGCACGGTGCAGCTGGGCGTACGGCCGTCCTGGCCGAGGCTGGTGTTGAAGCGGACGCTCGTCGTGCCCGGGATGACCTTGGACGAGCCGTCCGACTGGGTCGTGGGGCAGTCCGGGATGTCGGTGATCAGGTCACGGGGGATGCTGAGCGCGGTCGCGTTCGAGCGGTCCTTGGACACGTGCAGCAGGATCGTGGTGTCCGCGTGGCCGACGCTGCCGGAGTCGCCGTAGCCCTCGTTGCCCGCGCCGGTGCGCTTGTCGGTGCCGATCACCAGCAGGTTGATGGCCTTGCCCTTGCTGAAACCGCCGGTGCTCGCGCCGTCGTCGGAGGCGGTCGTGATGTTGTCGTTGAGGTGCTTGATGTAGAGGTAGCCCGCCGCGGAGACGGCGACCAGCACGAAGGCCAGACTCCCGCCGGTCCACATCAGGATCTTCTTGCCCTTGGCCTTCTTCTTCACCGGCCGGCGACCGCGCCGGGCCGGTGGCTCCTCGGGTGCGCCCCGCCGTCTGCGCGGCGCCGGCACCTCACGCCCGGGGGTCCTCGGGACCGTCTCCCGCTCCGGCGCCGCCACACTGCGGTTCTGCGCAGTGGCTCTACGGGGCCCCGGCACCGCTGACTGCGGTGTGGAAGGAGTCAGTCGCAGTTCGTATTCGCCAGTGTTCGGATTGAGTACCCACTGGTCTGCGGGGTCGATGTTGTCCGCCCGCCCACGGCCTTGCGCGTCCACGGTTTACCGAATCCTCCGTCGGGGCCACGCGGCGCCTTCCCCCTCCAGGCGCTCGGGTCTCGTACAACCGGTGCGCAAGCACACCGGATCGCTCACACTATCCGTCCAGTTGAGCGGCAAGTGACTGCGGTGACAAATTCCACGTCCCTACAACCGGTCAATCCGCCCTATTTTTCGGAACAAAAGTTCGTCGACTTGGTGAGCGCTTTACCCGCAGGTGTCCTCGGCGGCGGTGTTCCCACGGAACGTCGGCGCGGGCGTGGCCTCCGAACCGGGCGCCGTATTAAGGGTATTTGTGGCTGAATCCCGCGGTACTTCCTTCGTCACCGCGACGGTCGCGTCCGC
>Ga0307507_10009362_pt1 | contig 13099 bp, 2 predicted proteins | sample 7_EM_MG_FD_207223 | JGI IMG/M metagenome (GOLD analysis project Ga0307507, IMG submission 207223) | Populus trichocarpa ectomycorrhiza microbial communities from riparian zone in the Pacific Northwest, United States - 7_EM | ecosystem: Host-associated > Plants > Roots > Unclassified | place...
TACTCCTTATATACATATAGGGAGAAAACTCTATTTAAGAAAACCCCGTGATCCGTCTCCCCGCCTTTTAGGGCTCGCTTACAAGTCGCCTACAAGTCACCAGTGGTGCTCTACTACCTTACTTTTTGACCTCCTTAGGAACCACTGCTGCCGTAACAAACCTATAGACGCGCTAGTATTACATACTATACTCTACTCCTGTAGAGTTATTAGGGGGCGCCTATTACTCGCCCCTTTGCCTTCTATTGCTATTTCCTTTGTAACCCAGAACTGGTCTAGCATATTTTGGCTAATAAGCCACTAAGTAGCCGCCTTAAGGCCTTTCTGTGTTAAGAGTAGTGTATTATAGTTTTCTATGCTAGCTGCTAAGAGCATTGCTTCTTGGCCTGTGCGTAAGGGGCATAACAGTATTATATATTTTGGTGTCTGTCTTGGCCAGCCATATTTATACCTTAGGCTACCTACTAGGACACCCACCTAGTAAAGCCAATCTTTTAGTCCTATTATTCCTATCCTTAAGAGTGTTGCTATTATATTTTCTGCCTTTATTAGGCCCTCTTAGAGCCCTTAGGTATTTACCCCCCATAGCATTACCCATACTACGGCTTGGGTTCCCCTTACCTAAGTCTGCCTCTATACCTTTAACTCCTATTTATCTCTCCAGCATTAGTCCAACTAGTATTATATTATAGTAAATGGTTTTCTAGTACTCTTTTATGCTTTACTTTAGCTCCTTTCTCTCCCTTACTGTTATCTTTGCTGGCCTCTTATATATCTCCCTTCCTCCTTTATATAGGCCTGGGCCCTAGCGCTATACTATTTTTCTTCTACTTTCTCTACCTGTTTTCCTAATATATCTTCCCTACTTTAGGGTTATTGGTTCCTTCTCCTATAGGGCACCCTAGGGTCCCTCTATAGTTTATTTAGGCGTGTCTTAATATACTTTATAATATTAGAGTTGCGTTCCTTTTACACCCTTTGTATTACATCAGCTTTAATATATAGTTATAGGGGGGGAATATTGGCTTCCTTCTTGAGCAGTGCTGTGGCCGTTCACTTATACCTACCTATTATACTCCTAAGGCAGGCTGTTTAGACCTTTTGGAGTAGTTTAAGGAGTAATTTAGTGGGGCCTTTTTTAGTTTCTCTAGTGGCCTATGTAACAGGACTAGCCTAGTTATAGTAGGAATGTCTTAGTAAAACACTCGACAGATAAACTTGACGCCTTGATTAACTTCTGCCAAGTTCTACTAGATCAATCGAATTCTACTAAAGTCCGTCCGCGTGCGTATATGTGTACGCATCGACCAAGACCCCTGACTATTTAATTATAAGATTCTCTGGTTATTTCTTTCTCTTCTTTACGCAACGTCTTGTTCTCTTTAAGAGCTATATATCCTTAGATTTAGATAGAATTTATATTGTTCCTTTAAATCTTCCCTAAAGCCTCTTCGCGCCCTTATATTACGTTGTGTTAAAAAAAAAAACCACTATTAAAATGGCAAACGAACCCGAATCCTCTTTGATAACTATGAGTATTATATCCCTAGTTAGGGAACAGTTGACTATAATGCAATAGTCCTTTATAGATGCCTTAGCTTAGTAGCGGGCTGTACTAGAAGCCCAGTATTAGCAATTAATGGAAGCACTCTATGAAGAACTCCGTAATATTTAAGCATTTATGTTAGAGACCCTAACACCGCCTATAAACGAAATTAATATAACTGTATCTGAACCTGGCCCCTTAAACGCGAACTTTGAACTAGTAATGGTAACTTAACCTATATCTATAATAAATTTGATACCTATTATGAAATCCAAAAGGCTCCCTAATCCTCTAATGTTTAATAGAAATTAAAACAACCTACGTCCCTTTGTAACCAAGCTCCATCTTAAACTTTTAACAAACTATAACCGATACCCCACCAAAGCTAGTAAAATTAGCTATAGAATGTCTTGTTTAAGCAAGGACGCTGCACGAACTATAGATCTATTCTTCCGTAACGGCACCTTTATTAGTTTTAAAATCTTTGTCTCCCTACTAGAATAAACGTATAATGACGCTAGCTGCGAATATATAGCTATCACTAAACTTAAAAACCTACAATAATGGAACTGAGAATTTACTAGCTTCTTTTTGGAATTTTTAGGCCTTATTGGCGAACTAGATTGGAATGAAGCCGCTAAAGTTGCTGCTCTTTAATGAGCTATTTTAGATGAGATTAGAGCCTAGTTAGTAGGTAGGGAACTGCTAAAAGACCTACTTAAATTCGCTATAATGTGTTAACGAATTAATGAGGATCTTTAATATAATAAACAAACTTGTTTTCTAAAGCCAACCACGCCTTATGTTTAAAACTTCACGAAACTAATATATACCCTAAAACGCGATCCCTCTCTAAACCTAAAAAGTCCTATATATAACCCTATGGACCTTGATACTACTTGATTTTATACACCCTTAGGAACCAACGAACGAAGAACTTAAGCTATAAACGGAGAATGCTTCAGATATGGTAAAAAAGGATATATTTAAAGGAATTGCCGAACTTACCCTTTTGAAAAAGTCCGCTATAGTTCCTCCCGGTTTTTGAATTACACCCACTCCTTAAATTGCACTTGTTCTTTAAGCCGTACTTACTTCTTAACCCGTACTTGTTCTATAAATTATACCCAGTCGTTATAAAGTATCTTACCCTTGGCTAACTTGGAAAACAAATTATCCTAGGGTTAAGTCGCGCCTTAGGATAAGAAGTGGAAGAGTATAAGTGTCTAGGCTCTTCTAGCGCTAATACACGACATAACTCCCTTAATATACTTGGCGAAATTCAAACACTTGGAAAATGGAAGGAGGTATAAATTCTTATAGATAGTGGAGCCACTAGTATAGGCTTTATTAATACGAACTACGCAAAAACCTAACGCTTAAATTTAAAGAAACTCGATAAGCCCTAAGGCCTATAAGGCTTTAATAGCAAACCCTTAATATATGGCGAATTAACGCACTACGCTCTTATGAAAATGCGGATGGGCGAATACCTTAAATATATTTCCTTATTTATAACACCCCTAAAGTAATATAAGATGATACTTGGATATAGATGGCTAAAACGACACGACCCTTTAATTAGCTAGGTTAAAGAAATACTAAAATTCCGCACGACCTACTACTAAAGTTATTGCTTAAAATACCACTAACCCTATAAATATGCACAAGATTATTTAAATTCGACACAATATAAACTGCCCCTGCTACAGACCCTAAACCAAAATGATACGGCTACGACTACCAATAGTAGTAAAGAATGCGAAGACGTTATGCCGAAACCTCTTGAAATTCGTATAATATAAGCCGCACCTTTTATTTTGTTAGCATAAAAACAAGACCACGAAATCTTTGCTGTAACTATAGAAGACATTAAGAAAGCACTAGAACTAAAGCAATATATTAACCCTTAACCTCTTGTGCCCAAAGAGTACCACAATCTAATTAATGAGTTTAAGAAAAGATTCGCAGACCAACTACCCCTATATTGGGATGTATACGATTTTAAGATAGAACTTAAACCTGATATAACACCAAAGTTTAGACCGCTATATGGTATGTTACGGGAAGAACTGCTTATAATGCAATAATACCTTAATAAGCATCTAGAAAAAGGATTTATTCGCCCTAGTTAATCTCCATTTGCCTTACCTATACTATTCGTTAAAAAGCTAGGAGGAGGCTTAAGATTCTATATTAATTATTAAGCTCTGAACGTAATTACGATTTAAAACTAATATCCAATCCCCTTAATTTAAGAGACGCTCGACTGTCTAGTAAAGGCACGATATTTTATAAAGCTTAATATAGTTACTGCCTTCAATTAAATTCGCGTTTAAGAAGGAGACAAGAAGTATACAGCCTTTTATATATAATAGGGACTCTTTAAATACCTAGTAATGCCGTTTGGTGTAAAGAACGGTCCTAGTACGTTTTAGCAATACGTTAACAATATACTTTGTAAATTCCTTAATATATTTATTACCGCGTATATTAATAATATCTTAATCTACTTATCTTCGCTTTTTAAGCATTGAAAACACGTCCAAATGGTTCTTAAACATTTGCGAGATGCGGGTTTATAATGCGATATTAAGAAATACAAGTTCTACGCGTCTGAAGTCATGTACCTAGGCCTGATTATATCCTGTAACGGAATTAAAATGGACCCTAAGAAGGTCGCTGCTATTATAAACTAGGGAAGCCCTAGTAACGTATGAGATATTTAAGGATTTCTAAGATTTGCAAATTTCTACCATTGATTTATTAACTACTTCTCAAAAATCGCCTAACTGTTGGTAAACTTAATAAGGAAGAACATAAAATTTAAATAGACTGCTAGATGCGAATAAGCTTTTAATAATTTAAAATAACGCTTTATAACCGCCCTAATTCTTGCTTACTTTGACCCTGACCTTAAATATATTATTAAAACAGACTCGTCTAATTATGCCCTAGGGGGAGTGTTATCGTAGTATAATAAGAATGGTAAGCTATGTCTAGTAGCCTTTCTCTTCTAAAAGCTCGCCCCTGCTGAATCAAACTACGAGATATACAATAAGGAACTACTTGCAATTATTAGATGCTTTAAATAATAGCGTCTAGAATTTAAAGGATTGTTATTCCTAATACGCGTATTAACGGACCACAAGAACCTGCAGTATTTTATAACTATAAAGTAATTAACGCAACGCTAAATTTGTTAGGCCGAATACCTCTTATAATTTGACTTTAAGATTATATACTAACCGGGTAAACTTAATTAGAAGCCTAACGCATTAACACGACAATTATAAGACCTACCTGCAAATGCTTTAGATAAATGGATTATAAATTAATTACGGATTCTATTGCCCCCTAAATATTTTAAGAAACTACGTCCTATATTCCTAGATATAGAACTTGACAAAAACGAATTAGAAATTGATAAATGGGAAATAGAAATTGATGAGCTAATAGAATATAAATACAAGAACGACGCATAGATAGCAGATGTAATAGAAGCGATTTAAATAGGAAAATAATAGTATAAAGATATTACACTCGCCAAATGCGAAATTCGTAACGATTGACTATACTATTAATAGAATATGGTAGTTCCGAATTCCGAACCTTTGCGATTTAAGATACTCGAATTTATATACAACTTTTCTATAGCGGGACATCTTGGCTGTGCGAAAATGTACAAGATAGTCCAACAAGTATATTACTAGCCTATAATGCACGACTATATACGAAAATATGTTTAAGTATACAGAACGTGTGTTTATGGAAAGACTTCTTATATAAAGAAATAAGGAGTACTCCAACTATTATTAATTCTAATACAAAGATAGCGTAATATCTTGATTAACTTTATAATAGATTTACCTAGCAGCAACGGATTTACGAATATTATAGTAGTAGTTAACCGCCTTATAAAAATGCAATATATGATTCCTATAGACTTAATCAATATTATCTTAGTAGCTAAATGTTTTGTTAAATATATCTTTAAGCTGCATGGACTCCCTAACTTGATAATATCCGACTATAGAAGCCAGTTTGTTTTAGACTTCTAGTAAGCTCTATATAAATAATTAAGTATACGAATACGACTCTCAACTGCATTTTATCTAGAGATAGATGGTTAAACCGAAATTGTAAACGCGATTATGGAATAATACCTATAAATATACTGCTCCTACCTGCAAGACGACTGGGAAAAGTGGCTGCCTTTAGCTAAGTTTACTGCGAATAATACGATAAATGAATTAATAGGTATAACGCCGTTCTACGCGACCTACGGATAAGACCCTTAACTTAGATTTAAACCATGACCTAAAATTAATACAATAGGACCCACAATTAAACGGATTTAGTTAATTAATGCGCACAACTTTGCTGATTAAATAAAGCAGTTAATGGAACTACTATAAAGTGAATTAACGTACGCTTAAACGGTATAGAAATGGTATATAAACAAAGAACGAGCTCCCACATGGGACTTTAAAGAAGGTAATATGGCTTACCTAAATACACGAAATATAAAGACTTAACGGCCCTTAAAGAAACTTAATTAGAAGTTTGCGGGCCTATACTAAATTAAAAAGAAACTAAGCCTATACGCCTATAAGCTTAAACTGCCAACTAAGATAAAAATACACCTGACGTTTTATATAAGCTTGCTATAACCTTTAAAAGGTGAATCTTTGACTTATAAAGTGCCGCCACTACCTCCTATAATTATTGACAACGGTAACGGTTCTTACTTTATTAACTTAATTAATAATATGCGATGGAAAAAATAATTTAAACGATTTAAACTTCTTATTAAGTGGGAAGGATATAAAACACAAACCTAGGAAACCTATAATTAGATTAAGGCCGACGCGCCTTCCTTAGTAAAAGAATTCTATAAGGACCATCCTTCGCGGCCTGCTCTAGCTAAATAGACACGATATAAAGGCAAACAACTGCCACCTAATATAAATACACGAAACTCAAATTTGAAAAGAACTCGAAATAAGTTATAATATTTATAACGCGATTACGTGACACGCAAGATATTAAGGAACTTTAACCGGCGGTTGAAGTTGTCTAATTGGTTAGATCTGCCTTGCCAAGACCGCCACCCAACGCGAAAATACGACACGCGATAAAAAAAAAAAATTATAAACTCTTAACTAAATTAAATTATTTTAAACCTTTGGTTAAAAGGGGGGGTACTGTAACAGGACTAGCCTAGTTATAGTAGGAATGTCTTGGTAAAACACTCGATAGATAAACTTGACGCCTTGATTAACTTCTGCCAAGTTCTGCTAGATCAATCGAATTCTACTAAAGTCCGTCCGCGTGCGTATGTGCGCACGCATCGACCAAGACCCCTGACTATTTAATTATAAGATTCTCTGGTTATTCCTTTCTCTTCTTTACGTAATGTCTTGTTCTCTTTAAGAGCTATATACCCTTAGATTTAGATAGAATTTATATTGTTCCTTTAAATCTTCCCCAAAGCCTCTTCGCGCCCTTACAGCCCAAATGCTAGATCTATATGTCATGGTTAGCCAGATAACTACTATATATAGTAAGTATAACCTCTAGAAGCATAGACCCCATATAGAATTAACAATCCTAGATATAGCGATATACTATACTTGGCCCTTACGGGCCGCTTATGCCGTATATGCGCTTTACCAGAGCTTACTGTCTACCCATACTCCTAATACCCTTAGGCCTTAAACCGGTTAACCCCTAAAGCCTTGGATATGGATTATATGCTAAAGATCTATAGATTAGTTACGTTTTCTTATAAAATAAATTAGCTGGTATTTCTCTAGTAAGAATTGGACTCTATATTATCTTGCCTATTCTATATAGGTGTTATAGGCTTTCTCTAGTGTCCTGCAGTTCTGTGCGGCTATTAGCCTATATATAATTAGGTTTGTGTTATTAACAAAGCCTATCCCCTAAGTCGCCCCTTCCTTAAAGGTGTTAAGTAGGTTACTTATAAAGAAGAGGAAGAGTATAGGCGACAGAGGTAATCCTTATAGTATTCCTATTACGACTGTAATAGGGGGGCTCTGGTATCCGCTAAAGACTAGTAATATTTCTTTCTGGCCTATAAATCCTTAAACAAATTAAATAATCTATTCTAGGAAGCCCTTTGCCCTAAGGATATATAGGAGACGCTTATAGGGTATATTATTATAGGCGCCACTAATATCTAGGCTAAGCATTAATACTATAAAGTCCTTTCGCATAGCCCATACAGTTTTAATGGTAGTAGTGAGTAGTGTAAGTGCTAATAGCGTTAAGCAATTCTTTCTTGCCCCTATTTAGCTTTGTGGTAGTAAGGCGTGTTCCTTTACTATGTCTGCTATATAGTCCGCTATAACCTTTTCTAAGATCTTGCTTAGGGTGTTTTCTAAGGCAATAGGGCGGTAGCTTCCTGGGATTAAGTAGTCTACTTTACCTTCTTTTTATAAGACGACCGTTATTATAGATCTTCTAAGTTGTGGGTAGTAGCCTATTATAAAATATACTCTGGCTACATCTGCAAGCCAAGGTGCTATAAGTAGTCCACAGGTCTTTAGGGCTTTATTTAGGATCCTATCTGGTCCTAGTACTATATTATTTAAGAGGCGGCTAATGGTTCTAGCCATTTCTTTAGTTATTATATCGCTGTTAACCCTTAGGTAAGTCACCGGTGTTTTACTAGTAATGTCGCTAAGGTCTACTAGAGCCGGTTAAGGGAAAAATCTTTCTATAAGAATCTTTGCCTTCTTATTATTGTTGCTTATAGCCTATGGTTCGCCTGCTCTTTGTAAGGGTAGTAGGTGTAGATCTTCTACTAGGCATCCCGCCTTTTTCTTTACCTATTTTGCTATAGTCCAAAGGCCCTTGTTATAGGGGAGACTTAGGTTAGTAGTATATTTATTTATAAACTATCTCCAGTTATTCCTTGCTTCTTTTCTTAGGGTATTCTTTAGCTGGTTTCTTGTGTCTTTATATTATCTCTCATCCTTAGAATTATGGCTGCTTATATATTTCCTCCTTGCTCGTCATTGGCCGGCTATAAGGGCCGCGTACTATGCGGACCATGCGTGTCGCGCGTAGGGGCCCAGTTTTAAAACTGGGCAGTGCTCTTTCAGCCCACTTTTAATTGCTGCCTGGATCCTTTCTAGTTTTTAATTAATTTCCTTGGGGGTAGCCAATAAGCCTTGCTTGTTTGGTATTAGGTGGATTTCTTCTAGGTCTTAGAGTTATTATTTAATTATATTAAGGAAGCTATCTACGTTAAGCTTCCTTATTGCGTATCTTTTACCATTTGGTTACGCCTTAATGTCTAGATCTAGTTGTATCTAGATACGGTAGGTAGTTATATAGTAGAGTTTGACATGCCTGCTTATCTAGGCCTCTACCCCAGTTTTCTAGTATTTAGTCCCAGTTACCTAGGCCTAAAGGCCTAGGGGGCTTTCTATAAGCAGTTGGCTGCCACTACTAATTAACAGGGGGTTTTACCATTCTTTTGGATATCTTATAATGGGGTTAACCCAAGTACTAGACCGCCCCCTAGCGGTCTATATAAGAATCTCCTCCTAGAGTTGGTATGCTTTTGTATGGCTTAGGAGCCTTCTATAGCCTCTAGTTTTACGCCTTTCTTTATTGTTTTTGCTGGTATAGGTATAAGCTGCCGCTTCTAGGGGTCGCAACTCCCTTCTTATATGCCTACTGGCGTAATCCTATAAGGGCGTTGTGGCTGCATCCTGTAATATAGAAGCCTTAGGTACCTTCTATAGTTGAGGCCTAGACTAAAGCCTCCTCTGCCTAAGTAACTCCTATTTGCTTCTTAAGTATACCTCACCGGCGTACCGCCCTAGAGGCAAACGGTTCCGTCTATTAGTATACTAATACGCGCATCCGTTCTTTTAAGCCATGTAATAGTCTCTTCAGCTAGGACATAATCCTGCCTGCCTACTAGGTGCACTAAGGGTTAGGGCCTAGCTAAGGGGTAAGGTCCTTAGAGCCAGCAGTAGCTACTACGCACTACGCCCTATGGGAGGCTAGTAGTAATATAGGGGCGCAACACCCTATACTGCTGCCAGTTCCCGTTTCACGTTGCCTATAAGAGTCTCCTTATAATAGGCCGACCGTGTCTTGTAGGAGAGGGGCCGTAGAGATACTAGGTCCTATACTAGACAACCTACTCTCCCCTCTCCTACTAACTAAGCTTGTGTCCCCCCCTTTTATAAGCTGGCCTATATCTCTAACTGTTAAGTCTTTGTCTAACTAGCCTGTGTTTCCCCTATAGCCTCCCCTATATATATGCATTAGGTTGCGAGCACCACGCCTATTAAGACCCTCCTATAAGTCGCCTTATGTATATGCGTATTAGGTTGCGTGCACCACGCCTATTAAAACCCTCCTATAAGTCGCCTGTAAGTCAACTGTGGGTTAACTGTGAGTTGACTGTAAGTTGAACGCCATGGGGCCGTTGAAGCTGGCCTGTGTTTCCGCTGCCTAGAGCTTTGCCTATATTTCCACCTCGTTAAGCCGTCTGGTCGCCGTCGCGTCGCCGTCGCGTTGCTGTCGCTGTACCAGGTCGCGCGCACCACGCCTATTAAGACCCTCTTCTGAGTCACCTGAGTGTACTGGATACCAGATAGGCCTTTATAGAGGGGCCTTAATGAGTTCTCTAGGCAGGGATTAAAAATATATTAAAATAGTCCTTAAACGCTTATAAGATATAGGCTTATAATATAATATTAAGAAATATAAGTTCTACGCGTCTAAAGTTATATACTTGGGCTTAATTATATCCTATAATAGAATTAAACTAGATTTTAAAAAAGTCGCTATAATTAAAAACTAGAATAGCCCTAGTAATATATAAGACATTTAAGGATTTCTAGATTCGCAAATTTTTATTAATAGTTTATTAACCACTTCTTAGAAATTGCCTAATTATTAATAAACCTAATAAAGAAGAATATAAAATTTAAAGAGACCGCTAAATATAAACAAGCTTTTAATAACTTAAAATATCGCTTTATAACTACTCTAATTCTTACCCACTTTAATCCTAACCTTAAATATATTATTAAAACAGACTTGTCTAATTATATATTAGGGGGAGTGTTCTTGCAATATAATAAAAATAGTAAGCTATATCTAGTAGCCTTTCTCTTTTAGAAACTTGCCCCTACTAAATTAAAGTATAAGATATATAATAAGGAACTGCTTATAATTATTAGATGCTTTAAATAGTAGTATTCTAAGCTTAAAGGATTATTATTCTTAATATATATATTAATAGACTATAAGAACCTATAGTACTTTATAACTATAAAATAATTAATATAGCACTAAATTTATTAGGCTAAGTACCTCTTATAATTTAATATTAAAATTATATACTAACTAGGCAAACTTAACTAGAAGCTTAATATATTAATATAATAATTATAGGACCTACCTATAAACGCTTTAGATAAATAGATTATAAATTATTATTATTCATTGCTTAACGTCCAATTTGGATCCCTGTTGGGCCCACGCAGACTACTCCTTATATACATATAGGGAGAAAACTCTATTTAAGAAAACCCTGTAATCCGTCTCCTTACCTTTTAGGGCTCGCTTGCAAGTTGCCTACGAGTTACCAGTAGTGCTCTACTACCTTACTTTTTAACCTCTTTAGGAACCACTGCTGCCGTAACAAACCTACGGACGCGCTAGTATTACATACTGTACTCTACTCCTGTAGAGTTATTAGGGGGCGCCTATTACTCGCCCCTTTGCCTTCTATTGCTATTTCCTTTGCAACCTAGAACTGGTCTAGTATATTTTGGCCAATAAGCCACTAGGTAGCTACCTTAAGGCCTTTTTGTGTTAAGAGTAGTGTATTATAGTTTTCTGTGCTAGCTACTAAGAGTATTGCTTCTTAGCTAGTGTGTAAGGGGCATAATAGTATTATATGTTTTAGTATCTGTCTTAGCTAGCTATATTTATACCTTAGGCTACCCACTAGGACACCTACCCAGTAAAGCCAATCTTTTAGTCCTATTATTCCTGTCCTTAAGAGTGTTGCTATTGTATTTTCTGCCTTTATTAGGCCCTCTTGGAGCCCTTAGGTATTTACCCCCTATAGCGTTACCTATACTATAGCTTAGGTTCCCCTTGCCTAAGTTTACCTCTATACCTTTAACTCCCATTTATCTCTTTAGTGTTGGTCCAACCAGTATTATATTGCGGTAGATGGTTTTCCAGTACTCTTTTATGCTCTACTTTGGCTCCTTTCTCTCCCTTACTATTGTCTTTGCTGGCCTCTTACGCATCTCCCTTTCTCCTCTATATAGGCCTGGGCCCTAGTGCTGCACTATTCTTCTTTTGCTTTCTCTACCTGTTTTCCTAATATATCTTCCTTACTTTGGGGTTGTTGGTTCCTTCTCCTATAGGGTACCCTAGGGTCCCTCTATAGTTTGTTTAGGCGTGTCTTAATATACTTTATAACGTTAGAGTTGCGTTCCTTTTATACCCCTTGCATTGCATCGGCTTTAATATATAGTTATAGGGGGGGAATATTGGCTTCCTTCTTAAGCAGTACTGTGGCCGTTCGCTTATACCCGCCTGTTATACTCCTAAGGCAGGCTGTTTGGACCTTTTGGAGTGGTTTAAGGAGTAATTTAGGGGGGCCTTTCTTGGTTTCTCCAGTGGCCTAAATACTAGATCTATACGTCATAGTTAGCCGGACAACTGCTATATATAGTAGGCGTGACCTCTGGAAGCATGGACCCTATATAGAATTAACAATCCTAGATATGGCGATATACTGTACTTGGCCCTTACGGGCCGCTTGCGCTATATATGCGCTTTACTAGAGCTTGCTATCTACCTATACTCCTAATATCCTTAGGCCTTAAACCAGTTGACCCCTAAAGCCTTAGATATGGATTATATGCTAAAGATCTGTAGATTGGTTACGTTTTCTTATAAAATAGATTAGCTAGTATTTCTCTGGTGAGAATTGGACTCTATATCGTCTTGCCTATTCTATATAGGTGTTATAGGCTTTCTCTAGTGTCCTATAGTTCTCTGCGGCTGTTGGCCTATATATAATTAGGTTTGTGTTATTAACAAAGCCTATCCCCTAGGTTGCCCCTTCCTTAAAGGTGTTAAGCAGGTTACTTATAAAGAAGAGGAAGAGTATAGGCGATAGAGGTAATCCTTATAGTATTCCTATTGCGACTGTAATAGGGGGGCTCTGGTATCCGCTAAAGACCAGTAATGTTTCTTTCTGGCCTATAAATCCTTAAACAAATTAAATGATCCATTCTGGGAAGCCCTTTGCCCTAAGGATGTATAGGAGACGCTTATGGGGTATATTATCGTAGGCGCCGCTGATATCTAGGCTAAGCATTGATATTATAAAGTCCTTTCGCATCGCCCATGCAGTTTTAATGGTAGCAGCGAGTAGTGTAAGTGCTGATAGCGTTAAGCGATTCTTTCTTGCCCCCATTTGGCTTTGTGGTAGTAGGGCGTGTTCCTCTGCCGTGTCTGCTATGCGGTCCG
>Ga0307507_10009363_pt1 | contig 13097 bp, 14 predicted proteins | sample 7_EM_MG_FD_207223 | JGI IMG/M metagenome (GOLD analysis project Ga0307507, IMG submission 207223) | Populus trichocarpa ectomycorrhiza microbial communities from riparian zone in the Pacific Northwest, United States - 7_EM | ecosystem: Host-associated > Plants > Roots > Unclassified | place...
GAGCCCTGCGGAGACGTGCAGCCACATGCGGGCGCCCCAGCGGGAGGCGCCGCGGGCCCGGGTGCGGTCGAGCTCACAGTTGGTGACGAGCGCGCCGTAGCCGGGGATGCGGAGCTGGCCGCCGTGGGTGTGGCCGGCGAGGACGAGGTCGTAACCGTCGGTGGCGAAGGTGTCGAGGACGCGGGGTTCCGGGGAGTGGGTGACGCCGAGGCGGACGACGGCGTTGGTCTCGGCCGGGCCGGCAATGTCGGCGTAGCGGTCGCGGCGGAGGTGGGGGTCGTCGACCCCGGCGGCGAAGACGGCCTGGCCGTCGACCTCGACGGTGCGGCGGACGTGGGTGAGGTCGGTCCACCCGCGCTCGATGAAGGCCGCGCGCAGGTCGCGCCAGGGAAGCTGGACGCCGTGGATGCGCTTCTTCTTGCCCTCGGGCATGAGGTAGCGGGCCGGGTTCTTGGGTTTCGGCGCGTAGTAGTCGTTGCTGCCGAACACGAACAGGCCGGGCCGGTCGAGCAGCGGCCCGAGCGCGCGCAGCACCGACGGGACGGCGTGGTGGTGGGACAGGTTGTCGCCGGTGTTGACGACCAGGTCGGGTTCGAGCTCGTTCAGCGCGGCGACCCAGCGTTGCTTGCTGCGGTGCCCGGGCAGCATGTGCAGGTCCGAGATGTGCAGGATGGTGAACGGCCGGGCGCCGGGGGCCAGCACGGGCAGCTCGGCCGTGCGCAGGGTCCAGTGGCGGCGTTCGATGCCGACGGCGTAACCGAGGGTCGCGGCGCCGAGGGCGAGGGTCCCCGCGGCGAGGCGCTTGGCGCGCGCCCCGGACGTGACTGTGTTACCGAGCGTGCTCACGAGCTCCAGGATACGTGCTCGTACGTGGACGAGTTCGGTCGCGTTACGCGACCGCGAAGGATTTGTCATGATGCCATCACCGGCCATGGGCCAAGATCCTGCGCGAGGGCTTCCATCTGTTCTGAGGGGTGGGTCAAGTGACGACCTTGGACAAGTTCGCGGCGGGCCTTGAAGCGTTGGTCACGGCGTGGGTAGGCGGAGTACGTTGTGGAGTCCACGAACCTAGGTCGGGCTGGAATGGTGACGTTGACGCTTGACGATTCCGTCGTTGTCGAGGTGATCATGACCGACGCGATGCGCGAGCTGGTCGCGCGGGCGAAGCTGGACACCGTCACCGCCGCGGACTTGCCCCCGCGCGCCGACGAAATTCTGGCGGCAGGCTGGGTCCGGGAAGAGGATGGTGCTTGGGTCCTGGCAGCCCTGCGCCGGACGTATTCAGGCCGCCGTGCTGCGTTCGACGACCTGACCGGGTACGAAGCGGCGGTGAACGGCCGTGCGGTGTACGACCTGGATCTTCCTCGTCACGGCGATCGAGCGGCGGTGCTGCTTCGACGCGCTTATGCGCTGTGCCGCGCAGTGCTGGGGCAGGTGCAGGCGATTCCGGATTCGCCTGTAGTGACGGCGCTCATCACGGTGTCGATGTCGTTCACCGAGGACCCCGAGTGGGTGGGTAGCCAAAACTTCTGGGCTCACCACGAAGGCGAACCACCTTACCTGGAAATCGAGGAGGGCTCCGGCGCCGAATTGCTGATGTCGATGAGCTCACGCTCTCCGGCCAGCAGTGCGCCAGAATGATGTCGCTGTGCCACGTGAGCAGCTCGCGTCGGCGGCAACGACGTCTTTCACGTACGACGCTGCGGACAACCAGGTAGCGGTCGGCACCGCGACACAGGCCTTCGATCCCGCGGGCAGGCTCTGGTGGTCGTTGCCCAGCGGCACTGTGACCTCGTCGACCTGCGGCGCCAGGCGGTAGCACGACCTACTCCCAAGCCTGCTCTCGGACGGCACGACGAGTTACCTCGACGGACCCGAAAGCCTGCCGATCGAACAGGTCGGGCCGAGCGGGATCGCGTTCTTCGTCCATGACCAGCTGGGATCGACCGTCGGCTTGCTCGCTGCGACCGGGACCGTTGGCGCAACCTACTGCGAAACAGCGAAGGCAATGGCACGATGCGATCACCGGACGAGGCCTGGGGTGCGAGGAGATCCTCCACGAGGGGCTGCACCTGTTCTGCAAAGAGGGATGGTGATTCTGATGTCGACCTCGGAGGAACTGGCGGCCGGGCTCGCCGCGCTGGTCACTGCGAGGGTCACGGATTTCGGCCGGACCTTGAACATGGCCGAGGTCGGCTTCCTTCGCAACGGCGTCGTGACCCGGATGCACGCGCAGTGCCCGTTCCGCGTAGTGCGCGGCGAGCTGATTCTTTTCGGCTCGGTTGACATGAACTACCCGATCGATCCGCAGGCCGACAGCGTGGTGGCTTTCGACGAGTACGCGACGATGTTCGATCGCAACGCGAGGAAGCTGACGGCTCTTGTCGCGGAGACGGAATACTTCGTCGAGTCCGCTGTTCTCGGGGCCGCAGGAATGGTGACGCTGACGCTCAACAACTCTATTGCGATCGAGGTTCTGCCGGCCTCCACGGGACGACTTGTCGAGCAATGGCGACTCTTCGAACGTGGTTCGGATGTCCACCACGTCTTTCCTGATTCCGCTGATAGTTGACGACTAGAATTTGTGAAAGCGATATTGGCCGCGTTGGTTTCGGCCGTCGCCGACTGTGCGGGCGGTGCCAACGGGTTCATCGACATCTCGGACTGGGGCGCCACCGATTATCGTCCGGTCGGACCCGAGCTCCTCCGTCCCGACGGGAGCAGGGTGGACCTGTTCTTCGGTACTTTCGGCGGGCGGGGGTACGCCAGCTGACGAATCCGAGCACGAGCTGGGTGTTCCGCGCCGGCGGTTTCCACGCCGGACGGCAGATCCTCACTCATGTCCGCGAGCCCGCTAGCGGGCGCCGCCGCCCATGTACTTCGGATCCGGCTGGGGCAGCTGCATGACGGGCTGCCCTTCCATGATGTTCTTCATCGCGCCGAACCAGGTCCGTGCCGGTGCGCGGCCACCGAAGATGTTGCCGGTGGGACAGAGGTGGACCTGGTTGACCACCTGCGCGTCACAGATACCGCCCTTGCCACCGCCGAACTTGAACGTCATCGCCGCGCCTGCCAGCTGCGGGGTGCCGGCGACAAATGTTGCCGAGACGTTCAACTGGGTGGTGCCGGTCTTGCCGATCATCGGCCGGTCCCAGCCCACTCCGCGGGCCGCGGCCGCCGAGGTGCCGCCGGTCTGGTCGTCCTTCGACATGCCGACCGCGAGGGTGTTCGCCAGGCCTTCCGGCACCGCCTGTTCGCAGGCGGCTTCCTTGATCTGGACAGGCTTCCCGTTCCGGTCGGTGACGCCGGCGAGCGGGGTCGGCGGACACCAGACGCCACCGCTGAGCAGCGTCGCCGCGACATTGGCCATCTCGAGGCCGCTCACCGGGCTGAACCCGAGCGTGAACGCGCCGAAGCCGGGGTTGTTGGTCTTCGGGCCGTAGTAGGTCGCCTGGTCCTCGCGCAGCGCGGCCTCACTTGCTTGCGGGTCCGGTGACTTGCCCGCTGCGTTGCTGGCCATCGTGTCGCGCAGGCCGAGCCGCCTGGCCATGTCGATGGCGGGGGCGGTGCTCCCGAGCTGGTCTTCCAGCCCTACGAAGGTCGTGTTGGGAGAGGTGGCCAGCGCGGTCTGGAGGTTCGCGCCGCCGGCGTCGATCTTGCTGTAGTCACCCGCGTTTCCGACGCAGTACCAGTAGCTGGCCGGCTTTCCGGTCGGCGTGGTGCTGCAACCGCCCTTGGAGGTCCAGTACACGTGCGAGGTGTAGCTGTCCGGTACGTCCACCTTGGAGTAGATTCCCGCGATTCCCTTGTCGAGGACAGCGGCGCTGGTATAGATCTTGAACGTTGATCCCGCGCCGCCGGTGTTGTAGACGCCCGCGGGGAGCGTGAACGTCGTCTGGCCCGCGTTCGCGTCGCCGCCGTAGTCCCGGTTCGCCGCGAGTGCGACGACCTCGTGACGGTCCTTTCCGGGTTTGATCAAGGAAAGCGTGTTTGCGATATATGGCTGTGTCTTCTGGACTTGGGTTTCGGCGGAAACCTTCGCTTCGTGATTGGCGCGTTCGTCCAGCGTTGTTTTGATGGTGTAGCCGCCGGAATAGAGGTCGTCCTTGGACATGCCGGACTTCAGCAGGTAGTCCTCGACGTACTGGCAGAAGAACCCGGCCTCCGCGCCCGCGCCGATGCAGTTCGCGGCGGGCTTGGCGGGGGTGTCCGCGACGACGCCGAGCGGCTCGGCCTTGAAGCGGTCCGCGTCCGCCTTCGCGAGCTTCTGGTTGTCCACCATGCGGTCCATCACCAGGTTGCGGCGCGCGGTCGCGGCCGCCGGGTGCTTCCACGGGTCGTTGTTGACCGGGTTGTTGACCAGCCCGGCGAGCAGTGCCGCCTGCGGCACGGTGAGCTTTTCGGGCGTGGTGTCGAAGTACGCGTGCGCGGCCGCGCCGATGCCGAAGATCTGGCGTGAGAACTCGACGATGTTCAGGTACTGGGTGATGATCTGCTTCTTGCTGAGCTTCGTCTCGAGCTGGATCGCGATCCGCGCTTCCTTGAGCTTGCGGGCGATCGACTGCTCCTGCGCCTTCTTCTGCCCGACCGTGTCGTCGCGGTAGACCACGTTGATCAGGTAGTTCTTGACCAGCTGCTGGGTGATCGTCGAGGCGCCCTGGGTGTCACCGCCGGTGCCGTTGGACACCGCCGCGCGCAGGGTGCCCTTCCAGTCGACGCCGTGGTGCTCGTAGAACCGCTTGTCCTCCACCGAGACCAGCGCCCACTGCATGGCGTCGTTGATCTGGTTGTCGGTGACCGGGATCCGGTACTGGTTGTACAGCGTCGCGATCGGCTTGCCCGCGTTGTCGGTGATCGTGGTGACCAGCGGGGGCGGGATGTCCGCCAGATCCGAGGACGTCTTCTCCACGGTTTCGCTGGCCTGGTTGGACATGACGCCGGCTGCCCCCACGATCGGGAAGAGCACGCCGGCGACGAGCACCCCCGCGAGCAGGCAGAGGCCGATGAGCTTGAACAAACCATCCGCTTTGCGCACGGAGCCCAGACTACGCGGAACGGATCAGGCGCCGGTGACAGCGTGTCCCCGCCGGTGTGAGTTCGGTGACAAAACCGACCCCGTTTGGTGACATCTGGTAGCGGGAGGCATGCTAGGTCTTGGCGGGGGGAACCGAGGGCCCCTACAGTCCGTCAACGTCTCACGAAGATAAGCCGACGGACGGGTGAGCACGAGTGGGAGAGCTCGTCTGACCCGAACGGCGGCACCCGGCACCGGGGAGGTGTCCGGTCCACGTGAGCAGAGGGAGACACGCTCGTGGGGGTAGGGAGCGCAGGCTGCCTTCCACCGCTGGTGCGTCGAACACCAGAGGGTAGGGAGCTGGGGGTTATGGAGACCAACCAGTCGAGCTGGCGAATCAACGCGTCCTGCCGGGACGCGGACCCGGACGGCCTGTTCGTCCGGGGTGCGGAGCAGAACCGGGCCAAAGCCGTGTGCTTGGGCTGCCCGGTCCGCACGGAATGCCTCGCCGAGGCACTCGACGGCCGGATCAACTTCGGCGTCTGGGGAGGGATGACCGAACGGGAGCGGAGGGCCTTGCTGCGCCGCCGCCCCGATGTGGAGAGCTGGGCGGACCTGCTTGAAGCCGCCAAGCGCGAAGCACTGGAAAGAGTAGAAGTCGGCTGAGCGGTCCTGGGCCGTTCCGGCGTCAGCGGACCGGCCCGGTCTCCGGGAGTGCGCGCAACGCGCGAGCGGAGACTTCGTCGCGCGCCTCTTGTGGCCGAAGGCCACGCGATCGCGATGGCAGGGCGTCCTTCTCGAACAGGCATGTGGACTGTCAGGAATTGCCCTGTCAGCGCGATCGCGTCAGCGCGCGACAGAGGACACCGTGCCGCCGGAACTCCGTACCGGCGGCATCGCTCATGAACCCAGCTTGACCCCGATGTCTCGCAGGCCTTCGAGGTCGTGCACGTCCCCGGCCAGCGCGGGCACCTTGACCAGCGCCACCTCCGGGTGTGCGCGGGTGAAGCGCGCGAGGAGACGTTCCTCCCTCGCGGCGAGCTCGACGCGGTCCGCGTGCAGCCTCAGCACCGCTTCAGCGAGCGGTGCGTTCGTGTCGCCCTTCTGGAGCGACTCGGCCGCGGCCAGCGCTTCGGCGCCGGAGAGCTTGGCGAGCACCGGGTGGGTGCGGTTCGCGATCAGCCCGGCCAGCGGCATGGACTCCTCGGACAGCCGCTCCACGAAGTAGGACGCCTCACGCAGCGCGTCCGGCTCCGGCGCGGCCACGACCAGGAACGACGTCCCGGACGAGCGCAACAGCTCGGCCGTCTTGCGAGCGCGCTCGCGGAAGCCGCCGAACATACTGTCGAAAGCCTGCATGAACGCCGAAGCGTCGGTGAGCAGCTGCCCGCCGATGATCGTCGACACGGCCTTCGCGAACATCGAGAACCCGGCGTTGACGACCTTGCGCAGCCCCCAGCCGCCGGCCTTGGCGGGCCCGGTGAGCAGGCGGATCATCCGGCCGTCGAGCGCGGACGAGAGCCGCGTCGGCGCGTCGAGGAAGTCCAGCGCGGACCGGCTCGGCGGGGTGTCGACGATGATCAGGTCCCAGTCGCCGGTGGAGGCGAGCTGGCCGAGCTTCTCCATCGCCATGTACTCCTGCGTACCGGAGAACGACGTGGAAATGGTCTGGTAGAAGGGGTTCTGCAGCAGCGCCTCGGCGCGCTCGGGCCCGGCGTGCACGCGCACCATGTCGTCGAATGTGCGGCGCATGTCGAGCATCATCGCCCACAGTTCGCCCTTGGGGTCGAAGCCCTCGACCTGCACCTGCTTCGGGTGGTTGCCGAGTTCGCGCAGGCCGAGCGCCTGGGCGAGGCGCCGTGCCGGGTCGATGGTGAGCACCACCGTCTGGCGGCCGCGCTCGGCCGCCCGCAGCGCCAAAGCCGCGGCGGCGGTCGTCTTGCCGACGCCACCGGAACCGCAGCAGACGATCACGCGGCTTTCCGGGTCGTCCAGCAGCGCGTCGATGTCGATCGTGCTCATCGCACCCCCTGGTCGGTGAGGGCCTCGGCCAGGTCGTAGAGCGCCGCGACGTCCACGCCGTCGGTGAGGTCGGGCAGCTCCAGTGTCGGCAGGTCGGCCTCGGCGAGCTGCTCGCGGGCGCGTTGCTCGGAGGCGACGCGCACGGCGTGTTCGACGGTCTCGTCGACCAGCGCGTCCAGTGTTTCCTGCGGCAGCTTGAGCCCGGCCGACGCCAGCCCGGTCCGGACGCGGGAGGCGTCCACCCGGCCGTCGGCGGCCGCGGTGATCGAACGGGCGGGCAGCCGCGGCGGGCGGACCCGGTTGACCAGCACCGCGCCAGGCCGCAGGTCGGCGCCGTCCAGCTCGGCGACGGCCTCGACGGTCTCCCGCACGGGCATCTCTTCCAGCAGCGTCGTCAGGTGGACGGCGGTTTCGCCGGAGTGCAGCAGCCGGACCACGCCGTCGGCCTGGCCGCGGATCGGGCCGGTCTTGGCGAGGTCGGTCAGGGCCTTGGTGACGTCGAGGAACTTGACCACCCGGCCGGTCGGCGGCGAGTCGACGACGACGGCGTCGTAGGTGTGGCGGCCGTCGGACTCGGTGCGCCCGACGCACTCCTTGATCTTCCCGGTGAGCAGGACGTCCCGGAGCCCGGGCGCGAGCGTGGTGGCGAACTCGATCGCGCCCATCCGCCGCAGCGTCCGCCCGGCGAAGCCGAGGTTGTAGAACATCTCGAAGTACTCGAGCAGCGCCGCTTCGACGTCGATGTGCAGCGCGCGCAGCTCGCCACCACCGGGGACGGCGGCGAGGCGCTGCTCGGCGTAGGGCAGCGGCTCGGTGTCGAAGAGCTGGGCGATGCCCTGGCGGCCCTCGACCTCGATGAGCAGCACACGGCGGCCTTCGCGGGCGAGCGCGAGGCCCAGCGCCGCGGCCAGCGTCGTCTTGCCGGTCCCGCCCTTGCCGGTGACGAAGTGCAGCCGGGCGCGGGCAAGCTCGTCGGTCCAGCCGGCATGGGGAGTTGTCACCACTTCACCCTAATTGAGCGCTCAGCTGGCGAGCAGCATGACGCTGACCGCAGTGGCCACCGCCGCGACGAGGACCCAGGTCAGGACGCCGGGCAGCGTCGTGAGCATCAGCACACCCAGCACGAGCAGGGCAGTGAGCGTCACCACACCGCCGATCGCGACCGCGCCGGAGTTGTCCGCGCGGTCGCGCACCTTGGCCATCACGACCAGGACCAGCGGCAGCCCGAACACGCCGAGCAGCACCACCGCGATGATCCGCCAGGTTTCCACGGCTCCACGCTAGCCCTCGGTCAAGCGCCCCAATATGGCCTTCGGTGCGTTGGACGCACCGAAGGCCACCTTGGGGCGCTTTAGCTCCCGAGGACCGTGGCGGGGACGCAGGGGACGGGGTGCGGGTGGTCCGGGTCGAGGGCGTTGAGGACGTGGCCCGCGGCGTTGCGGTCCGCGGCCAGGCCCGCGTGCTCGGACAGGTCCAGCAGGCAGCTGTCCTGCAGGACGATGTTGCGGACGTTCGAGCCCGAGCCAAGGCCCGACGTGTACGGCGTGACGGCTTCGTCGTAGCGGGTCAGGATGTTCGTGTACGTGACGCCGGGCTGGAAGACGCCGTCGCCGCTGTGCAGTTTCGCCAGGAAGTCCGACCCGTGCAGGAACTGACGGCACGAGCCGCACACCGGGTCGAGCACGCCGTTGATCCCGGCGTCCAGGCCGATCAGCTTCGACAGGTCGTATAAAGAGGACACCCCGAGCAAAGTGGTGCCCGCCCAGAGCGGGGTCAGGCTGACGTACTTGTCCACTTTGGACGCACCGCCGAGGAACTTCACGTAATAAGAAGGCATCAGCGTGCCCTCGGAATGGCCGAGGATGTCCACCTTGGACGCTCCGGTCGCGGCCAGCACGCGGTCGACGAATGCGCCGAGCTCGGCCGCGCTCTGTTCCATCGGCACCAGCCCGCCGGGCTGGTAGATCGGCAGCGGCTCGCCAGGAACCCCATAGGTAAGGGAGAACACGCAGTAGCCGTTGTTCTTCAGCAGCGGGCTGTAGGTCTGCCAGTTCACGGTCTGATTCGCGCTCAGCCCATGGACCAGCACCACCGGGCTGGGATGCGCGGCGCTCGGGCTGCAGGAGAAATCGTTCGCGCCCGGCGGCGGCCCGCCGGGGTTCGCGGCCTGCGCGGGCAGCGCGGCCAGGAGTGTCCACGGCACCGGCAATGGTGCGGCGGCGGAGGCGGCAGGGGCTGAAACCAGGGCGAGGAGCGCGGCCAGGACGGCGGCGCCCAGGGACTTCGTTGTCCGCATGGCGTGGTCCTTATCTACTCACCAGTAGGTGTGAAGTGAACCACAATGTGCGCGGGCCGGAGAGGTATTCACCCGGACGGGTTCACCCAGGCCTCGGGACTTTTCCCAGCGTCGGCCCTCGGCGGCCTTGCCCGCTTGGCTACGCTCCCGGCTATGAGCGCCACCAAGTGGGAGTACGCGACCGTCCCCCTTTTGATCCACGCGACCAAGCAGATCCTCGACCAGTGGGGCGAGGACGGCTGGGAGCTGGTCACCGTGCTGCCGAACCCGACCGGTGAGCAGCACGTCGCGTACTTGAAGCGTCCCAAGAATTGAGACAGCGCAGCTCCGCTGCTCCGTTGAGGGTGGTGGCGGGGGCATGGATGGATGAGAGGACTTCCCCGTGACCTGGAGCGAACGGCTCAAGGAGCTCGGCATCGAGCTGCCCGGCGTCGCCGCGCCGCTGGCCGCGTACGTCCCGGCGGTGCGCAGCGGGTCGCACGTCTACACGTCCGGCCAGCTGCCCTTCGTCGACGGCGTGCTCGCCGCGACCGGCAAGGTCGGCGCGGAGATCAGCCCGGAGGAGGCCAAGAGGCACGCGCGCACGTCGGCGTTGAACGCGCTGGCCGCGGTGCACGCTCTGGCCGGCATTGACAACGTGGTGCGGATCGTCAAGGTTGTCGGCTTCGTGGCCTCCGCGGACGGCTTCACCGGCCAACCCGCGGTGGTCAACGGCGCGTCCGAACTGCTCGGCGAGGTCTTCGGCGACGCGGGCATCCACGCCCGCTCGGCCGTCGGCGTCGCGGAGCTGCCGATCGGATCGCCGGTGGAGGTCGAACTGATCGTGGAGGTGCAGTGATGGATCCGGACATCGAGCAGTCCACCCACGAGCTGCTGCTGCGGCTGGCCGGACGGCTGCCGGACCAGTTGCTGTGGCGCTTCCGGGACTGGCTCGGCGAGGGCGCGATGGGCACCCTCGCCAGGACCCTGCCAAGGTCTTTGCTTAAGCACAGGATTGACCTCGATCAGACCGAGTACCGGCTGCTTGTCGCCGGCCTGATCCCGCACGGCGCCGACTGGCACCAGGTCAGTTCGACGCTCGGGGTAGACGACGTCACCGAGAACAGGTACACATTCACGTCGAGTGCACCCGAATGGGTTAACTCGGTCGACTCCGTGTCCGTGTTGATCCACGCAACGTTGCGGGGAAGGCCGGATGTGGGGGAAGTGCGGCAGAGCTGGCGACACGTCGGTGTGGTCGGACAGGGCACGGCGAAGCGTGTCTTGCTGGTCACGGCGTTGTCGAGCCTGCCGAGGCTGACCGGCGAGCTGCAGCGGGTGCTGCGGGTCCTGGGCGATGAAGAGCCCAGCGTCGAGATCATCCCGCCGCGCTTCGACCTGCCGGGCTATCACCGGGCCGCGCTGGCCGACTCAGAGCTGGTCTGCGTCGGCGCGGTAGCGGGGACCCGGCTCTTAGCCGCATAACGCTCGCTCCGCCAGGCGAGCTGGGAGGGAGCAAGGCAATGGTGGAGGTCCACGACGGCCCGCCCATGGACGGGTTCTCGGTGCCCCTGCGCCTGCACAACCTGTTACTGGCCTTGGCGGGCCGGATCGACGACAGCGCGCTCACCGAAGCGCGCGAGCTCATCGCCCGGGCGCACATCGACGAAGCGGTCGAACTGACCACCGGCACGCTCATCGCGGGCCGGATCGCCGTCAGCTCGGCCGAACAGCGCGAGCTGGCGCTGGTGCTGGAGATGAGCCGGTCCGATGCGACGCTGGCCAACGACCTGCTGGTCGATGAGGCCGAGCAGGTGTTCACGCACCGGTTCACCGGCGACAACGCGCCGGAGTTCGGCATCGCCGAGGCGCTCGACCGAACGCTGCAGGTGCTGCCGGACGTCCGGTCGGTGCACGCGGTGTGGCGCAACACCCCGGCGGGCAGCGTGCCGGGCGCGCTGCCGCAGCGGGTGGTGCTCGTCGAGCTCGGCCCGGAGGGGAACCCGCCTGCGGTCGCGTTCCGCGTCGACACGGCGCTGCGCCGGGCCGGGATCCACTCGGTGGTCGAGGTCAGCGGTCCGGGCGTCGCGCGCTCGGAGTACCACCAGGCCGCCGCGTCCGCCGCGTCCCCGGCCTGGGTGACCGGCGCCGCGCCGTCGACGTCGTCCTACCGCTCGGAGCCGGTCAAGCCGTCGAAGCCGGCGGCCCCGGAGGCGGTCGCGGAGTCGGGCAGCCGACACAGCATGCGGTCGACGGCCACGGCCGAGCCGGTCGCCCCGGTGGTGCCGATCGTGTCGCCGCCACCACCGCCGCCGCCACCCGCGCCCGAGCCGCGTTCGGCCCGGTCGGAGACGCGTGCCGAGCGCACCGCCGACCTGACTCCGGCCGAGGTGGCGCAGTTGCGGCAGGCGCTGGCCGAGGACCCGGAGAAGGGCCGCGAGATCGCGGCGGGCAAGCCGAGCATGCACGAGGTCGTGGAGCTGCCCGCGCTGGATCTGGACGACCCGAGCCTTTCCGAGCGTGACCGCGCCCTGCTGCGTGAGCTGCACGCCGAGTTGGCCGAGCGCGAGCGCGCGGAGGCGGCGAAGATGCGTCTCAACGGCGCTTCCCGCTCCGGCGGCGAGCAGCGAGGCTGGACCGCTCCGTAGTCCCAGACCGATGTTATGAACGGTCCTTTCCTTGCAAATTTTGCAAGGAAAGGACCGTTCATTGCATCTGGGGCGGCCTCGTGATGTCTGGCATGCCACAACACCGCGACGGACGGCCGGGTGGCGGAGGTATGTTGCCCGGGTGGAGCAGCCAAGGGAGTTTGTCTTCGACATCCCGGTCGGCGCCGGCGTGGCGACGCGGGCCAACACGGACGGGCCGCCGGTGACGCCGAAGGATGCGGCGACCGTGATCCTGGTGCGCGACGGGACCGACGGCCTCGAGGTGTTCCTGCAGCACCGGGTCAAGGGCATGCCGTTCGCGGGCGGGATGACGGTGTTCCCCGGCGGCGGGGTCGACCGGCGCGACGCCGATGCCTCGGTGGCGTGGGCCGGCCCGGAGCCGTCGTGGTGGGCCGCGCGCTTCGGCTGTGACGACGCCCTCGCGCGGGCGCTGACCTGCGCGGCGGTGCGCGAGCTGTTCGAGGAGTCCGGCGTGCTGCTCGCGGGCGGCGCCGACGACGTCCTCGCCGACGTCTCGGCGTATCGGCAGGCGCGGGCGGATCTGGAGAGCCGCGAGATTTCGCTGGCCGGGTTTCTCGCTTCCGCCGGGCTGACACTGCGCGCGGATCTGATGCGGCCGTGGGCGCACTGGATCACGCCCGAGCAAGAGCCGCGTCGCTACGACACGCGTTTCTACGTCGCGAAGCTGCCTTCGGGGCAGGAAGCCGACGGAGCGACGTCGGAGGCGTCGAGCTCCGGCTGGCAGCGTCCACAGGACGCCATCGCCGACGCGCGCGAAGGCCGTCGGATGCTCATGCCGCCGACCTGGCTGACGCTGAGCGAGCTGGACGCGTTCGAGACCGCCGACGCCGTGCTGGCCGCCGACCGCGAGATCGTCCGGATCGCGCCGACGCTGCACCGCGACGGTGAGCAGATCCGCGTCGTGCTGGAGCCGCGATGACCGCCCCGGCGTACGGCGTGCTGCGCCGCGTGTCCGACACCGCTTCGGTGCTGCTGGAGAACAATCCGTCGTCGATGACGCTCGAAGGCACGAACACCTGGGTGCTGCGCGCACCGGGTTCGACCGCCGTCGTCGTCGACCCGGGCTACCGTGATCTCGAGCACCTGGAGCTGCTCG
>Ga0307507_10009364_pt1 | contig 13095 bp, 7 predicted proteins | sample 7_EM_MG_FD_207223 | JGI IMG/M metagenome (GOLD analysis project Ga0307507, IMG submission 207223) | Populus trichocarpa ectomycorrhiza microbial communities from riparian zone in the Pacific Northwest, United States - 7_EM | ecosystem: Host-associated > Plants > Roots > Unclassified | place...
TTTTATCATTTTGATGTATTGATGTTAAAAATAATATTTTAAAAATAAAATAAAATATTATTTTGATATATTTTCAAGTAAAAAATATTTTAAAAAACAATCACTACCATACTTCTAAACACCTCTAAATTCCAAACCTTCAAATTTTATCATTAACATCCCTTTCTATATATGTGCTCATTATTAATTAGTTGTAACTAATAAATTTGTATATGGTTTTTATAAACTTATTAATTTTATCGTTAAAAGATAAATAATTTGTATGTTATTAATTGGAAACCTTTAGGTGTACATTGCTTTAAAGTTGCTTTAAATTAATTAGAGTTTAGATTATTATATCGTTAAGTTAAGCCGTGAATTACCGAGTTAATCCTTATCAATCATGATGCATTTTCATTTATTTTTTTTAATTTTTTTTAGAGTTAACTAAATCTCATCACTTATGGTTTAGCAAAGCTAACCAAATTATGAGTCAATTTGTCAAATCCATCCAAATTTAATCATATTAATATTCAAAACGGTTAAAGATAAAAGCTAGTTAGACTTGCATCATCGAGTTGCTGGATCTGAAAAACTGTTTCATAACCATGGTGTATGCATGGATAGACTGTTTCAAATAACCTTTTCACCAAGACCAAAAAATCGATGCAATCATCAGTCAGCACCTACAATTAGCATGGACTTCTCTCGATCTGGAAGCATCACACAATTTGTCTGCAAAACTTTGAATGACCCTTACCTCAGGGAGCTGTTTTTTGTACAGTATTATGAACACCTAGTAGATAAAGATACTAATTAAATGCAAGAATTGATGGGTCAAACTCAATTTCTTGAAGAAATGGAAATGACTCGAACGTGGAGTTGAAACTTGACTGAAAATCTGCTCATCAAAACATGTCCATTTAATCCATGTAGGACCCCTTCAACAACTATTACAGTTGGGGATATAAACTGGAGAATTAAGCAATTAATTTCTTCCAAAAATAAAGGAATGTTCGAAGAGACAGGAGACATTCATAGTAATAGAAAACAGTCCATGAATTAAGACACATATTCGATGAACATGTTTGGGGATAAAGATTTATCATAGGCATGCATAGAGAACCTATCAGAAACCAACAGATGTGAAAGCCAGTAGTAATGATCCACACACGATCTCTGCTACAAGCCATCTATTTGCTGGCCTCTCATCACTACTCTTCTCTGCAGCTGAACTTGGGTTGCTGCCAATTGAACTCCCTTTTACAGAAAACAAACAAGGAATCAAAAGGGCTAAACATTAACATCAAATATTGCAGAAATGAAGCAGAAAAATCATAGTAACTGAGCTGTAAATATGGATGTGGAGGTCAAGGACTTGAGTTTTCTACCACTGCCAACTGGGGTATCGATACTTCCAGATTGTGTGACGTTGGCAAATCCTTCAAAGAACTTTGCGTCTGGTGAGTTAGCAGGCAAGTGCAGAAGATCTGAAAGAAAAAAGTTAACCCAATAGGTTAGTAAATTCATCAACCGAAAGGGTTTGTATCAATGGACAACAATTTCCTTGTGTTCTCGTGGACTTACTGATGCATTCTGTTACATTAACAGGTGAATGGCACAAGCTAGGAAGTTTAGCAACAAGACTAACATTGAACTTGATACCAAGATTGGGATTATCACGATCTTTAATTAGGACACAAAGGCATTTCTTACTCTTATCCAACACCTGTTTAAGCCCACTACAACAATCTAGGGTAGGAGCTTTAGCATCATCACTGACATATGGAAGACATGTGGCCAAACCCACTAGTTGGTCTGCACATTCTGCTCTGTCTTGCTGAAAGTCTGATTTTGCAGAACCAACTAGCATCAACAGCACCAAAATATATGAAATTGCTGAGGTAGTCACGCCATTTTTTGAGCCCATCTCTGGCTGAGATAGAGAACAGGGAGTGTATGGACTTCAAAGAAAAGGAAGGACACCTCAAAAGATAAAATTCTCATGTTTCACCTCTCAATTTAAGGGATGTGAAAAGAAATCGGTACTGGTGTGGGGACAAGAAATAATAATGACTAGCTATTTCAACTGCTACGTGGCGGGTTGAATTTTTTTAAAAAAATAAATATGTAAATTTTTTAAAGTAATTTTTATAAAAAAAAATAAAAAACTTATTATGTATACATTTAAGAAAATAAATTGAGAATTATATATGTTAATAAATAAATAAAGATAAAAAAAATAAGAATCGGATATAGATCAAAATATGTGGACTCGTAACTCGGGTTTTTGACAACACAGTTGTATTTAATGATTTTATTAAAAAAATATATTTTTTATTTAATTAAATGATAATAAAAATAGACACACTATAAATTAATTAAATAAAATAAAAGGCAAAAAAGCATATTATGTAAGGTTATACATATTAAAAACATTATCTGAAAATAGACATCTTGAACATGCAACCTTTTCAACATGTTTTTTTTTCTAAAAAAATATTAAGTGAAAATAAAAAATCTTATGAATGAATCTAATTAAATAAATCAAGAATTATTTGTGTTAATAAATAAATAAAGAGTCATTAACGATAATTAAATACATATCTAGAAAAATTGAGAAACAAATATAAATCAGGATATTTGATTCCACAACATGAATCATTTATCCGATTAAGATATTAACGTAACTAGAACCTTTAAAGTCTTTTTTTCATGATTAATGACATTACTATAAACATAATTAAGCATAGATTATGGCTGTGATTAGTTAAAATCTAGTTGTTATGATCATATGGTTCATATTGCTTTAGGTCTCCCAAAGTTGAATGATTGCAATATAAGGAGTGATATCACCAAACACGTTTACACAGATGTATAAATGATTGCATGCTGTGTTCATTTTAAGGTAAGAAGCATTTAAAGCTATGAGTTAGAGAGTTCCCCTCTCCATAGACCTAAATTAATGTTGCCTGAAAGCTCAAGCCATCCATATCTTATCCCCATTGCTATAATTGAATTACGATTTAATTTGATTTTTATAATTTCAATGTCGATCGTCTTCATCACAAATTTTCTCCCTAAAGTATATAATTGCAAAATCAGAGACAACCTTGAAGGCAACAACTAAACTAGGATAGAACTTATAGTTTCTTACTTGAGTTTTAAGCTCTGATTTATTACAACTATATTAGAATTATCTTTTAATTTTAGTTATTTTCAGTAATTAAATCTTTTATTAAACTCTGGTAAGAAGCCATTGAGTTAAATAATGAAAAATTAAATTATAAATTTTATCCTAATCAAGATAAGTAGTGTTAAAAATTAATTTGTTACAATTAATTTAAATAGACCACAAAATACCATAATAAAGTGTATAAATAACTTTGGGCTGAAATTTTCCATGTAATGTAGCAAATGATTAGCCCATCAATATTGATAAATTAATCATCATCAAACAACAGGTTTATGTGTATGTGGGTTTATGGAAGACCATACTCCAAATTAATGTGGGATCATATCTCAATATATTTTTATATAGAATGAGATAGGTATTTCTCCAATATTATTATGATTTTTTTGTTTTAAAAGTATTTTTGAAAAAAATTATTTTTTTTTTATTTTTTTCTTTATTTCAAATTAATATTTTTTTTTGATGTTTTTAGATCGTTTTAATGTTCTGATGTCAAAAATAATTTTTTAAAAATAAAAAAATATTATTTTGATACATTTTTAAATCAAAAGCACTTTAAAAAGTAATCACAATCACACTCTCATACACGTGATATATGCAACTATGCTGATTTTTAAGTTAAATTTTAAAAAATCTATCAAAATCATTAAAGTGATTTACACATGAGAAGCATATATATGACTTAAAAACTTTATACATATTCATCATATATATAGACATTGATAAATCTACAGGGGTGAAATATAGTTTACCCAATTGGAAAAAACCGTTATCTTCAAATTTTGCCCCAAAACAAGAAAAATCAAACCTTGAAATCTCCTTCGTTCTCTCTCTCAATCTACAATTACAAACCTTAAATCCCCAAATGTCAAAAACCTTAGAATCTCCACGAAATCACCAAACCCTAAAAATCATCAAATCAGCAATCACTTCAAGACTTCTCCTTTTATCACTAATCCTCCTCTGGCGCACCCTCATTGATCCATACGACACGTCGTCCCCTCTGGACCCCAATTGCCTCTCCACAGACCATCAACAACAAGAACGACATGTCATTCAATTTCCTCGAATTGGGTCTGCAATAGAGGACAGTATTGTTTGGGATAGTGTCTACTTTGTCAGAATTGCTCAATGTGGATATGAATATGAGCAAACTTATGCGTTTTTACCTTTGCTTCCTGCTTGCGTTGTCCTTTTGTCACGTACAGGTGCGTGAAGTTTGGTGTTTTTTACATTGTTTGTAAGATTTTTGAGGTTTCTGGATCCTAATATGAATTGGGTTCTTCTTGTTTTTTGGCTATTTTGCCTTATTAGTATGATTTTGAGCTTTTTTAAATCGTAAGTGGAAATGGTTTTCTTCTTTGGTTATTTTGCCATATGAGTAAGATTTTCGAGCTTTTTGGATCACAAGTTGTAATGAGATTTTTATATTTTTGGTTAGTTTGCCTTATTAGAATGATTTTTGAGGTTTTTGGATGATAAATTGAAATGGGTGGTTTTTGTTTTTGGTTGTATTTAGCTTATTAGTGAGAATTTTGAGCCTTTTGGATTATGTATCTGATTGCTTATTTTTTGTTTTTGGTGAATTTTACTGTTGATTTCAGTTTTAGTGCCGCTGGTTTCAGTTATTGGGCACAGGGCTGTGCTTGCATTGGCGGGTTATTTGGTTAATAATGTTGCATTTGTGCTCGCGGCAGTTTATTTTTACAGGTGAGTTGTTGGTTTATGTTGCGAGTGTAATTAGAGTTGATGTGGCTGTTTGTAGCTCGTCAAAGTCCAAAAAATTGCTGGTAATGAATGTCATTTGATTGGCATGCTATATTGAGAATGAGACTCGAGTTTCTAGAGTCAGAGGTCCTAAATGATTTATTGAAGTAAAATTTTTAATTGGTCGTATTTGGCGAGCCTTTTGTTTGATATAATATACACCCAAACAATTTTTTATTGTGCTATAAAGAAGGCTGATCTGCTTGTTCTGCTATTATCTGTGTTTAATGTTGAGATTATCTTCTGAATTTTTTTAGACTATTGACTTTAGCTTCATTTATTTGGAGGTTTTGCAATGGCATCTGGGAATGGATTTTATCGCTTGAATACTCTGTGTTTGATAATCGGCATGTATGGTTCTCCTAGTATACAATTTCTGATTGTTGCCCTTGTATTTGGTTGTCCTAACAGGGTTTCAGTTATTATTTTGAAGGACCCTGAAGCAGCATTTCAAGCTTCAATTTTGTTTTGCTTCAATCCAGCTTCCATATTTTATTCATCAATGTAACTTCTCATTCTCTTTTATCTTGAATTGAAGTTTTAAAAAATTCAATTAGACTGAGCAATTTTTTTTTCATGTGCTTGTTGTTGCAGATACACTGAGAGTTTATATGCCTTATTATCTCTGGGAGGGTTGTACTACTTAATATCTGGTGCAAGTAATGTAGCTGTTCTTTGGTTTGCTCTCTCTGGCTGTGCAAGGTCAAATGGAGTGCTTAATGCTGGCTATCTCTGTTTTCAGACCATGCATCAAGCTTATGATGCTGTATTCCTACAAAAACGTGCTCATGTAAGTATCTTTTATTCTTAACAGGCATGTTCTTTTTGGTTCAGGTGTTTCTGCTTGTTTATACAAAAATATGTCTGTTGGCTAACTCTTCATTTTCAGCATAAAGCTCACAATTTGGTTGTTGTTTCTATTTGTTTATATGGAATCTTGTTGATTGATTAACTTGTCATTTTCAGCATAGAATACATATCACACACGACGTTACATGTGCATTCCAGTTCTTTATTTTCATTGCTATGGTGCATGTTTTGTGAAGTTTCAATTACTTGTGACGAGGTGGCATCTTTAATATTCTTTATTTCTGTGCTAGTTGGCAGTGAAGGTTCTCATTGTTGGAGCACTGCGTTGCATATGTATTTTCATTCCCTTTATTGCGTATCAAGCATATGGCTACTACAATATCTGTCATGGGCATTCCTTGGATGAAATGAGGCCTTGGTGCAAAGCCAAAATACCTTTGCTGTACAGTTATATCCAAAGTCACTATTGGTATGTTCATCTTGGACTATGGATATTATGGGTCTCTTGCCCCAATAACTCCTTATATTTTCAATGCAGTATTGACACCTAGAGTTTGATCAATTGCTTTCCTTACTAGACCTTGGTACTGACTAGAATAATTTTTTTTTATAATTTGTATGTACTGTGACTAGCAATTAGCTCCACAAATGTGAAATTCTTGATCTGTTATTCTTATATTGGTGGCCACTTTTAATGCTAGGGGAGTAGGTTTCTTGAGATATTTTCAGTTGAAGCAGTTGCCAAACTTTCTACTTGCATCTCCAATATTATCTCTGGCAGTTTGCTCCGTTCTCCATTACATGAGGTCACAACCTGAGATATTTTTCTCACTGGGTTTTCGAGCTTCTAATGGAGAGAAAAGGCCTACAGGTTCACCGTTGTCTCTAGATAGAGTTCCAGAATCAAACAGCTCTCATTTGAAGGAGAAATCCTCTGCTAAAATGCAAGGTACAGCTTTCAAACTGAAACTGAACCGTATAAATTATCTGTTCATGTGTATCTTTTTGGCTGTGATGGTAATATTAGTACCCTTAATCAAAAACAATATCTTCATTGAATGATGTGTAGTTGATGCTTTTGGTTGACAGCTGGTAGTTAATTGATATCATGTGTGCACTATTTATGCATGTCTGATATTTCCTTTATAATTACAAATGTGCATCTATGCTGTTGATATAGAATTTAACTCTCTGCTTTAATATACACATTATCATTTCTATTCTGTCCTTTACCTTATTGTCATTGTTAGAATGTCATCTCTTTTGAATATGTTGCCATGAATGAACAACTTCTTGAAAGATCATGCTTGTAACAGATAAATACACTGTTAGGCAGAGGAAGCAGAGGATCAAAGGGGATAATTATGTACTCCTGGATGAATATGATTCATTAGAGAAGCCCAGATACTTGTCTACCTTTATTGTCCCATGCACTCTGCACCTGTTGTTCATGGCAGCCACAGCATTTTTTGTCATGCATGTACAGGTTAGTCTGATCCTTACTCACTATGTTTAGCATAATTTGTGGCTTCCAAATAATGGATCAGGTTTTTCACTGTAACTGTGAATCTTTTTCTCTGTTGCTCGATAATCAACAGGTGTCCACTCGTTTCTTGTCAGCCAGTCCTCCTCTCTATTGGTTTGCATCACACTTACTGATATCTCCTGGTACTGGTAAGAGATGGGGATACATGATCTGGACATATTCTACAGTCTACATCCTTCTTGGCAGTTTGCTCTTTTCAAACTTCTACCCTTTCACTTGAAACTTGAATGGACTCTTCCTGTTTAGCAAGATGCAAGCTTCTCCTACTTGTCGATTGTTTCCATTTTACTTGGCCACTTGATTGTCTGGATGCAAAACCACGGTGGAATGGAAGTGCTCGTAATCATCAATCATGTTGTTGAAAATGCCAGTTTCAAAGCTCCTGGGGTTCTTTCTCCGCTTTTCTTGTAAAACCATGCAGTGAGATACATGATTCACGAGTGGTTTTGAACAGAGCTCTGGCATGAGTTTTTAACATATTTTGTGGGTGAGAGCAACCTTTTGCACTGTAGCGTGATTCGAAGAGTTGCTTATAGAAAAGTTTTGATCAGAAATTTCACGAGTTCTGGTTTAGTTGATGAACTGTAAATCATTGTATTTCCATGCCACTGTCATGGAATCCTGAGTTTTTGCATTACAAGAAATCATGAATAATAGATGGAAGTGTTCTCTCCTTTTCTTCATAACTATGCTGTCATCAACATCGAAATACAATATAACATTGATAAATTAATACTCTATAAATTAGTAATGTTAGATTACGTAATGTTTTTGTTTGGTCCCGACTCAAAATTGAAGTTGAAATAATGTCTTGATTAATTAATAAATTTTCATGGTCTCAATAGTATTTAACCGTGTATGAATAAATAAGCTTCACTTGTGTCTTTTTTTCCTTAATGATTATATGATAAGAGATATATTTAGATTAATTTACTGGTCATCTAAGATATTAAGTTCTTTCTTGAATTATTATAAACGCATATCTCTTATATTAGTGTAGTACATTTAAAGAATTTAATGGTTTTTATTCATCAAAAAATGATGTTGGTAAATATTTTCATTAGAACTAGCCATTTTTGTTTAGTTATACTTGGTTTCAGTTGTGAAAAGCATTAAGGGGTAATTTTAGAGTTTTAGTGGTTGTTTTTTAAAATATATATTTTATTTAGAAATGTATTAAAATAATAGTTTTTATTTTTTAAAAAATTATTTTTGATATTAGCATATCAAAATAATCTGAAAATATAAGAAATAATTTTAAACAAAAAAAATTTCAAAGTTTATCCAATTTCTATTTAAAACGCAATACCAAACTAGGGCTAAATCTCATTAAAATGCAATGCTAAACTAAATCACATTAGAAACAGTTTAGAAACAGTTGGTGCAACCTTCAAATGAATTCTAAATAAGATCTGGGTTAACTTGAAAATTCTCAATATTTTAAAAAAATTCTTAACTTAGAATTTAATATAATTGAATTTTAAATTAAATCAGAAAAAAAATATTTTCTTACTAAAACTTGGATAATATAATTAAATTTGGTTCAAACCGGATGGAATTAACACTAATATTCCTTCTTAAATAAAAAATAAAATGTTATTTTAATAAAATTAATTGATTTTGTTCGTTCAACGAATTGATTTAATGATACAAGTTTACAATGGTTGCCAAAATTCAAAGAAAAAAAGTTATTATGGGCCCGTATTTTGGCCCATTCAAGAATGCTTTGGAAAGCCCAAGACCAAGCCCAAAGTATCCAATGAAAAACAAAGCAGCTTGAGCTAGAAACAGAAGAACAACCTTACGCGTCTGCTGAGCTCTGCTTAGAACACTGTAAGAGGGATTGTTACTGTATTATCTCTCTCGAGCAATCGCTCTTTGGAATCACGTCTTCCACTTTAAGGTACCCTTTTCCTCTTTCTAAATATTATTCAGTGGTAGATATTTTTTTTTTAGAACAATAAGTTTTTTTTTTCTTTTTAATTTCACTGTTAGTTATTTTTAATTTCTCCTGAATCAGTAATCAAACAGTTAACTAAAAATTTTTTTCTCTAAATTTTCAAAGAAAAGATCTGATGTTGTTCTTAGGTAAATAGTCTAACAAAATTGCTGCTTTTTTTTCCCCCTTCTTTGTGTTAAAAAAAGGTTATATTTTATCTATTATGAGATACTTATTTCAATTTTTTTTAATGTTTTCAGGTCTTTTTCTTTCTTTCTTTCTTTCTTTTATTTTCAATCCAATTTTTGCATTAAGAAAGCAAACCCAGATTATGAAAGTTTTGAGTTTTTTTTGGAAACATGGATATTTCTTGATGTTGCATTGTATAATAATAATAATAATAATAATAATAATAATAATCCAAGAAATTTATTGGGATTTTTCTGGTAATCATTTTTTCTTGTAGTTGCATTGATCGAAGCTAGTGTAATTTTCTCCAATTTAACAATTTGGGGTTGAGTATTGTATGTATAGTTGTTAACATTGTGAATATATGGTAAGGATTTAGTTTAGAATCTGATAAGTGGTTGTGAGTTATAATGTATTAAGAAATGAATTGACCTGCTTGTGAATTTGATGTTTTAGCTTTTGGACTGTTTTACTTTAGAATTGATAGAAAACGTCTTGCTTATGTCTCTGAGTGTGAATCATTTGAGTATAATTAGTTTGTGTATTTGTGGTAGCTATGTTTAGTTTGCGGTGCAAAGGTATTCTGAGAATGGGATGACTGTAATGGGATGGGTGTGAAGGTAAACGAGACATTTTCAGTTTAACTTCAAAGTATTAAGATGACTGCAACAAGTGCTTCATCCAGTGCATCGACAACTAGCGGTCCAAAGGTTTCTTTATTTGCTGCCAAGTCAGGGTTTGTTATCCCAAAAAACAAACTTTCAGGTTCATTGGTTCCTATCTTCAAAGGAGGTAAAAAACCAGGTAGTAATGATGCTGTGAATGGAGAAAGTACCAATCAGGTCCAGAGGAAAACGAAATGGGGTCCTGATTTAACACAAGATGCTGATGTTAGAAGGGGGAGAGCCTTGGCTTACCAGGTAAAATTGGGAATTCATTGCATGCAATCTGCCATTTCATTTTTTTTTCAATTTTTTTTTCTGTAGGAGCATAACCCTCTCATGTGTGCTTTTAATTTCCAAATTTAATTAGTTGCCAGGTTTTCTTTTTTATCAAGATTTAGTTTTTTGAATTTAAAATGGGTTGGAGGCATCTATAGCCTCAGTTTGTGGGAGGAATATGTTGCTCAGTTGGAGGCAACAGAAAATTTCCCCTTTCCCACTGGGTGCTAAAATGTCTTCTCTGTGTGAATGGATGACATGGAAGCTTCCCATTCCAGGTGCCACTAAGTGATATAGAAATTTTGGGCAGACTCGAGTGGATCAAATTGTGCAACAGCTGAAATCAGAAATTTCAGAACCTGGGGGAGATAGAGACTCACATGAACCCAATGAGCTTGAAGATCTCAAATCTTTAAGTCCACTAATCCACAATAAGGTAGAGTGGCTGTTGATTTTACTTTGATTTTCATATTCTATTGACATCATTAGTACTTTAAATCACTTCCTTTTGACATTGAGAACTTATTATTATTGGACATGCTGTGTGTAGAACTCTGAACTTTTGGAACTTGAAAAACAGGAAGCTATAGGTATGTTTTATGCATCTCACTGAATCATGTTACCTTTTCCATTTTGTTATGTGTGGGTTGATGGTATCTTTCTCAATTTTCCAGGTGAGATACTTAAGTTGAATCCAACCTACAAGGTACCACCTGACTATAAGCCTTTGCTAAAAGAGACCACAGTTCCTATCCCTGTAAGTCATGTTTGGATGGCTTGGTTTCACGTGTCTCCTTTTCCTGATTCTTAATTCCTTGCGGAATTAAAAGATTCTTGTTAGTTTACTAAAGGCATTTTTGTGACTATTATTTGTTGTAAATTGTCCAGAAATGACTACAAACATTTGCTTTTTCCTAGAGATTTTATCATTGAATGAAGATAAGGTCGAGGATTTTTTATTAACAGGACTTTATTAGCTATTGCTTAGTAGTAGTTCATTGTTATTTTTTTATTCTTTATTATTATTGTCTGCTGTGTCTGCGTTACTATATAAAGCTAGCTGCTACTTTGGCTATAAACTCATGAATACTAGGAGCAAATTTCTTAGATTTTGAATGGTTACACCTGAAGCCAGATGGGGATTTAATCTGTGCTGTCATTAGAAATTAAGTATGCACTAGATATGCTGGACACAATTAGCTCAATTGGGTGTGTGTGGGTTTTTTTTTATCCTCAGTATGTGTGCTAAGTGAATGCCACTCATAAATGTGATATATTAAGCGTGCACTTATTTTGAACTTATTTTGATATTGCTTGCATCATCATGACAAGTAGTTGCTAATGGAAGGGTGTGGTATATTGCTTCTGCAGGTCAAGGAATATCCTGGATATAATTTTATTGGTCTAATATTTGGGCATGGAAGCGAGACTCAGAAGCGATTAGAAAAGGTGATCTAATATCCTTTGGCTGATGCACCCATCTGCTTCTGAGAAAACATTTGCTCTCTCTCCCTCTCTCCCTCTCTCTCTTTTTTGATGGGGGTGGCTTCTTTGATATCACTTGTGCATTTTGGCTATCCTCATTCTATTTCCTATCTTGTGAATAGGAAACTGGAGCCAAAATACTAGTACATGGTACCACAGCACATACAGGAGAGAAGGTAACCTATCCTCTTAAGTATAAAGTTATTCTCCTAAGATAATTGGTCATAAACTTGCTCATCTTCTAATTGTTCTATTCATATTACTATCTCCTTGTTGTAAATATATATATATATTTTTATTTTTTTCTTACTTTTGTCCAACCGAAGAAACATTAATATTGAAATATCTTCTTCAAGAAACATGTTGTGCATTCAAATCCTTGTTCTTGAACTCTTTTTTCCAGGTTGAAATTTCTTCATCTGATGGCACTGAAACCCAGGTTGTGTATGAAGAGTTGAGTGTTCTTGTAACAGCGGACACATTTGAGAAAGTTGATGCAGCTGTTGTCCTGATTGAATTGCTACTCGCCTCAGTATCAGTGAGTTCCACTAAACTGAACAGAAAACTTCCTGTTTGTTTATTTATTATTGTCCATTTGCATCTTAGGTCTGAATCAGGGTGTAGGTGTTTTTTTTATAAAAAATTCTACGTGCTGGGAGAACGTGTTGCTGATTTTTCCAAGCTCTACACCTGAGCATTATGATTTGGTCTTGGACTAACCATCATCTCCTTTGTAGGGAAATTTAGCAGATAATGCAAATGTTAGCCAAAACCAGGAGGCCTCTACTCCTTTCATGGTCTCTACCCTTGTAAACCAGGGAGTTTTTCCACCTGTAACTCCTCAACAAGGTCAGTTCCAATATCAAAATTCATGGTTCCCTGCTGCCACACCTCAAGCTCATGTACACCAGCCTTCAGGCTTAATTTCCCCCCAGACTTCTTCAGCACCAATTTTAAACAATCCTGTACATGTACAGTCATCATCTTTCAATTCTCCAACTATGCCTTCTTTATTTGGGCCTCGGCCAGTGCAGGCCTTTTCAAATCCATATCTACCTAGAAACTTTCCCATGCCAGCTCCACAGCCTCAATTTACTGGTAGCCTGCCCCAACCAATACGGTCGTCCTCTGTTGCAAGGCCATTATTACTTCAACCCCTGTCAAGCGGTCCAACAGGACCACCACCTGACAGGCCATTAGGTCCTTCGGGGTTCTCTTCTGGGTGGCCTGGAGCTCCTTCAAGTGT
>Ga0307507_10009365_pt1 | contig 13095 bp, 18 predicted proteins | sample 7_EM_MG_FD_207223 | JGI IMG/M metagenome (GOLD analysis project Ga0307507, IMG submission 207223) | Populus trichocarpa ectomycorrhiza microbial communities from riparian zone in the Pacific Northwest, United States - 7_EM | ecosystem: Host-associated > Plants > Roots > Unclassified | place...
TTGGGACAACTTAAGATCTTTCCAATTTCAGAAAAAGAGAGAGATTTTTCTTTCAAGGCAACAATTTGCCCTTTCTCAAACTCTGTGAGATTGCCAGTCTTTTCTGGAGGCATGGTTGTTGAGGGGCGGTTGATTGTTGAGGTGGGGTTTTTTGAGGGGTTGCCTGGTTGCCGCCGATCGGACGAATAGCTTTGTCCTAGTACTTTACAAACCCGCTCGAGGAATTATGCCTGACTTTAGTGTGGGGCATCATAAGCGATCAGCAAGGAGGACGGCGAGCGACAATAACGCGAGTATTCTATCGAGACCACAGATCGCCGGTCCCTATTGTGGCTAGGTCTAGTTGGTGCTTTCTAGCATCCCAAGTTCATTTTCTGGAATTGTGCAATGAAGGGGGAAGAGACTCTAGAAGTTATGAGTGAAAAGGAACTGTATTATAATCACTTCCCCCGCCAAGGTTCACATGACGCCAACCTATGGCACTACTTCTAATGATAAGACTCTCTGCAACTTCTAATACAAGCTTAGGCTTTGCTATAGCTGGAGAATAGATCTAATTTTTACTCGGAGCAACTATTTACTATTCAAACCTGCCATTCTTTGGGAAAATTCTGCTAGTTTGTAACCCGAATAATAGTAAAGGGCGGTTTAGTGGTAGAGTGCTATCCTTATAAGCTAGTTCAGTCTTTTTAATACTAGGTCGCCATTCGGCTGGGGTGTCGCAACAGCCGCATTTCAATTTTGGCTGGCGTTTCTGGGGCGCAAAGGGCTGCATTGCTAAAATAAGGTCGCGGCTCCTCTGGACGTGGAGCTATCCAAAATACAAGGGTAGGAACCGTTAACTGGAACAAACGAGAATAGGTTTGGTTGGTCAACCTCGAGTAGCTACTGGTATGATACCGTAAAATCTCGCCTTTAACGAACTGACCTGGACTAGGACTTTTCGAAATCTCTGGTACTAAGAAAACTAAGCTTTTGAGAATTTTGGAAAAAAAGAGATGCTTGGCCTATCATTAATTTAGAAATCTAGCCGATTGTAAACCGTCCTAGTCCAGGCCAGTTTGTTAAGGGTGAGATTTTACGGTATTCCATAACTTCTTGAGGGGCTTTGTAGCGCTCTGCTTATTATTAGGAACTCAAGCGCACATGAAGAAGTTCTTATCTTGCCCATTCCTCATCAGCCCATTCGCTCTAGCAAAGACCCATGTCTGGCAACCACCGTGAGGCTTTCTCGCTTGGTGGTCTCAAACTGGGCTGCGTCGCTGTTGGTGTAGCATTTTGCTATTCAACATTAGTAAGGAATGAGTGTCGAACCACGCCAGGAATTTCGTGGGAGAAAGGAAATTTCAAAATACAGCAAGGCTATTAAGACGGTGAGTGGATCCATTGTTCAGGGTTTACGAGAAGGTGAGACTTTCTATGCATAGAGCAACCCTCCCTGGTTGGTATACAGTAGGCAGGGGAATTTGTTCTACCGCTTGTGGGTCCGGACCAGTTGAAGAAGGGAGCAGTAGTAGTCCAGTGATATACGTGGGGCGCTTGCTCCTACAAGGAGTGGCCGGATCGGTATCTGGAGGCTGGCGGCTGGGGTTTTGGGCACAGCTTGGGGTTCCGATCGCTCGGGGTCTTGTCTTTCACAACATACCGGTGCTCTTATCCACGAACATTTCAAAGCCTCTGTTTTTGCTGCCTGGGCAAAGAGTAAGCGGGGGAGCTCTTGGCTCATTAGGAGCTTACAAGTACTCTTGGAAAGTGGTTTAGTGTAGAGGAAGCACATATACCCCCCCTGCATCTAAATCCCGCATTATAGTACGGGTCCCAAGAAGGGGTGAAGAAATGCACAATAATGCGCACATTTGGTAGAAGCGCTCTCCTTCAAGCAACACTTACACGGTCTAACTACTCAATCCTTCTGTTATTAGCAACAAGGGGGAAAAAAAGCTCCGCATGCTCCTTAGCCGTGGAGAAATCCCTTATCAGGACGGTTTTAATCCAAAGCCCACCAATTAAGGGGAATCATGCACCTTCTTTTATCGGGGGGGAAAAGAAAATCCTAACAAGGCATATCCCGCGACGTATACAAGCAAGCTCCAGTGTTAATACTCTAATGGCGGCACGGCTGAAAATGAGTATGCTGTTAGGTGATGGGAGGTTCAAATAACCTTAACTAGAGCCCTCCCCACCTTAACCTCTCCTGAACCTCAGAACGGATTTCTTTCTTTTCACAAGACAAGATATAAGTATATATAATTTGTGTCCGCAGATGCCGAATCTCAGAACGAAGTTACCGAAATGGACTGCTCTGTTATTAGGTGACTATAACAGTGACAAAGGAGCAGGAAGCAGAGATGGAGGAGGAAGTAGATATTCTTCAATAGAATCATTAACTCCAGATTCCGAATTCACACAAGAGCAGCCGAAATCCTTCTTATCAGTATGGAAGCCAGTTTGGTACACCAGCGTCTTAGGTTGCGCCACTTCGGTGATAATTGTTTTGTTAATAAATACTGGTTTAACAATTTATGCTGCAACGGATTCGGAGTACAAGATGGAGAAAGGAATTGGGACCTTGTATTCGGGCAGCTGTGATAAGAGTAGGAAGGTCGGGCTCTGGGTACACCTGGGGATAAATGCCCTTTCTACACTGCTGTTGTCCGGAAGTAATTATACACAACAGTGTCTCGCAGCACCGACACGGAGCGAGATTGATGCTGCCCATGCGAGGAGACGGTGGATGGATATTGGAGTTCCGAGTATTAGGAATTTATTCAAGATTAAGGCGGAGAGGACCTTTTTGTGGATTGCTATTGGGATTACGAGTATTCCGCTGCACTTATTGCATGTTTATATTACGCTCACCACTCGAGTCCTAACTAATTGGGAAATTGCAGGTATAATTCTGCAGTGTATACATCATTAGCAGCGAATGAGTTCCTCATAGCCTTTGTGACCAACAACCACTTTGAACCCGGATCCTACTCGAATACGACGGGGGCGCCCCCCCGGTTCCGGAAGATATCACACAATGCCACGACTGGGAAGGAGTACGGGGACATCGGGTACCAAACAGATTCGCACGATATGCAACTATTTATTAGTATGTTAGAGGGATACAATGGCAGCACTCCGGGCTACGAAGACCTAACACCTTCTCAGTGCATAAGGCTCTACAGCAAGAACCTTGTGTCGGACCGTAGAAACCTATTCCTGATCACGAACCATACTTCCAACGCCACATACAATAACACCTTCCTGGATGCCTGGTGGTTTATAGATGGCGGTATGATCTCGGCAGCTAGTTGGACGTGCCTTTGGCCGCCGGATTCTAAGTGCAACATAGATGAGCTAGCTTCAAGGGTGGCGAGCGGGATTCCATGGGTGACGAAGATTAAAGGGGTTCCGGCAGAGGTAACCGGGTGCAAGAGTGAGAAGGTAGCGGAGAGGTGCAAGGTGCAGTTCTCGCTAGGAATCATGATAGCCGTTATCTGTTGCAATCTTGTCAAAGCTTGCTGCATGGTCATGGCGGTTGTTAGATCCCGAGAGCCCACTATGGTTACTTTGGGTGATGCTATCGACTCCTTTTTGAGATCCCCAGACACAACGACAATGGGTATATGCTTCGCCGATCGACAGTTCATTGAGAGGGAGTGGAGGGATGCGTCCAGAGCTGGACCAAGGCAGTGGGACCAAAAGAGGATACAGAGATGGTGGACTAGTGTTAGTAAGATGAGGTGGATAACTTGTAATTTCTTCTGCTCAATAGCTATTATCATCACGGCGTTGCTGCTTAGAAAGGGTATAGGCCAAGACCAGGAGTTCCTGAGTACCGACATTAAATCTCTGTAAGCTTGTCTCTCCTCTTCTTACATCCTCCCCCTTCAAGCACAATATTGACGATGTAACACAAAAGGTGGACCAGAGGTTTCGGCAAAGTAAACAGTGTGTCCGTAGTCACCATACACTTCCACAACATAACCCAAGCAATTCTCCTCGCTAATCTTCCACAAACAATCCTCTCATTTCTCTACCTGGCCTACAACTCCCTCTTCACCGGCATGCTCTTGGGCCACGAATGGTCCCTCTTCAGTCACCACTACCGCACCCTCCGCGTCACATCTCCGCGCCCAGGCCAGCGATCTACATACTGGCTACACATACCTTATGCCTACGCTATTCCTCTAATGACCCTTAGCGGTCTCCTACACTGGCTCACCTCGCAATCGATATTCCTCGCGAGAGTCGATATATGGGACCCTTTCGGCAGCAGGGTTTCAAGAACAATAAGTACCGTGGGGTACTCATGCATTGCCATCATTTTTGCTCTCCCTCTGGCGATTCTTGCCCTGCTGACTGCCGTCGGAGTGGGGCTTAGGCCATTTGCTGCCGAGATCACTACCGCTGGGAGTTGTTCTGCGGCAATTTCAGCTGCGTGTCATGCTTTAGGAGAAGACTCGAAGGGGATGGTAGGGAAGAAAGTGCGCTGGGGGGTGGTAGAGATTGCACCAAATCTGAGGTGGAGGCATTTGACATTTTCGAATAAGGAAGGGGTTAGGAAGCCAGTGTTTGGAGAGATTTATGCTGGGGCGGGGAGAGGGAATGAGTGATTGTTTATGACAATAATTTTGGAAAGTTTTTTTTTTTTTTGGCGCTAGGATGGAGAAGAGAATTGAGATTGGAGCATTGAGAGACTATATATTTAGCCTATGATTTTAATGAGTAGGAAGTATTGAATTATATGTTCTTTTGCATTGCGTGTGTATGAGGGTTTATAGATGCATGGATTACACGAGAATAGTAATTAAGCTACTTGGGGTGAAAATAAGCTTCCGGAACCCACAACGCACTATTGAGCTGACAGCAGCATACTAAACACCCGGATAGAGGGGGGGATGCATTTCCACCGGGTATCCTTGGGCCTACTCACCTACTAAGAGCTGCTCTATTATTTTTTCAGTGTCTTCGGAGTCGTTTGTTGTGATGTTGAATTGGTGGTTGGTGGTTACTATTTCCTGAGGTTTGATCTCACTTAAGTATGCCGTCACTAAATATCACTCGTTGGTCGTTAGCTGGGTCCCGGAGTAACTAAGGATTTATGCAAGAATGCTACCAATAATATCCTCGCTACCCGTGGTGGGTAAATTTGGCACCCCTAGATATCACTGCTCAACCCTGTCAACTATCGCCTCTAACTTGAAGAGAACCGCACTGAAAGTTTCACTGTTCCCTGGAGGTTCTCATCATAGTTGGGCGAGCTCCTGCTTAACTACTTATTCTAACAGGCGGGGGTCCAAGTATTTGAAGTGTTCTATATGCAGCTTAAGCTAATCGACAGCAATTAATAACCGGGTTTCACTGGAGAGTGGTGGATATAGCCGCAATTGGTAAGAGAAATGGCCGCACTCTGAGGGGGTAGTGGTACTCGTATGCACAAGCGGAGGGACGCGCAGGCTATCTCAAGTTTTCTCCTATTTATTTATTTTTCCTTTTTGTCCTTTCCTCGACTAATTCGTCCTTCCTGTTAACTTTCCATAAGACTTGCTTTTCTACACACTCAACTTGATTCTGACCTCGATCACCGCTTAATACAAACTCTGTCTTCACTAGAGTCGCTCAACATGGATCATTACCTCCGCATCGATTATTTTTAACATTTTTAATAGAGAGCTTAGCTCAAATCTGCTATCAGTGATGTCCTGTGATAGCATAACTTTCGCAGCAGGTAAGAAAAATGATCTTTCATCCAGAATCTCTCCATGCAAGCATATTATGACAGCTCCAATTCTGCGAGAATTCTTTCTTTCTTGCTTTGTAACAATTGGTAAAGAAATTATCCTGGGCATATACTACAAGGCAGCCTTGATTGGATTTTCAGGCTTAAAATCTTTGCATTAGAGTTGTACGGACCATTGCGATTTCCACAAAAGAGTAATGCAAATTTGGATTTCTTGCTTCCCTATCAAATGCAGCCATGATCTCTTATCACAGCCCTCACCGATCATAACGTTTAGTTCGAGGCTTAGATGCTTAAGCGATAGCGGTACGCGAGTAGTCACATCCCTGGATTGGAGTGAAGTTGCTTCTGGTGGCGCGCTGGGGGGGTGCAACCTCAATCCGTTAACGTGAGTAGTGACATATGGGGAGATGGGGAGAAGGAGACAGGGGCTCGGTAGATGGGTAGGGGAGGGGGGTACAAGGGGCCGGCATAAAGTCTTCGCAACGTCTCTCTTACACCTCTAGTGAAAGAAATAACAACAGCAGTCACACGTCACTTTTCGAGTTTTGACCAGTACGATCCTTGGATTTGATCTCATGATATTCCCAAGTCTTTATTTTCCTTTACGAAGGTTAATATTTTTTCATCACATTAGGGAGATAAATCCTTCTCCTTTTATCTATAACAACATCTTTTTAAGCTTAATTTGTTAAGATCTTTTGGTTTTTTGTCATTAGCAATGGTTAACGCTAAGAAGAACTCGTTTACGGCAACTCAGGTTGCTAATAACGGCATGGCGATGGGTGCAGCGTTTATGGGCATCCTAGAGTTGGAGAAAGAGGTGGCGAGACTGAGGCATCATGTTTTGGTCTTGTCAAAGAGATGGAATAGGTGGGAGGGGAAGGTGAGAGAAGTTGCGGAGGGATGGGTAGAGGAGGTGGTGGAAGGGAAAGAGGAGGTGGCTGAGGTTACGGCTGTTGGGGCGCCACCCATTACAAGTGGCCTTTACAAGGCTGTGGCTGAGGAAAAGGTGGCTGAGGTTGTAGGGGTAGATGAGGTGGCGGAGGAGACTGTGGCTGGGGTAGAGACGATGAGTGTGGATGAGGAGGTGGATGAGAATGAGGTGGTAAATGGCAAGATAGTGGTTAGGTTGCCGGGGGACAGGAAAAAAAGGATTGTGGAAGAGGAAGAAGAGGATATGAGGAGGGTGGAGGAGATATTGGTCATGTCGTTAGGCTTGAGGGCTGTTTGCAGTGGATTGATGAGAGTGGTTGGGAAGGAGTCAGTGTTTGCGGGTGCCGACCCGAGACTAGTTGCCGGTGGTGGGTCTTCAACTTCTGCTGCTGTTGGGTTATCCCGGTGGCCCGATGCCAGGCGCCAAAGTCCTGGAGGAGGATTAGGTTATCAGCCAAGACCAAGGGTTGGTGAATATGGGTATAGGGGGAGAGGAGGCTAAATTGTTTTTGCCTCATGGTTATGAGAGTGTTGACCTATTGCAAGTTAACATTCTTATGGGTGTGGGAGGGGATGAGTTTTTGTTTTTGTTTTTGTTTTTGTTTTTGGAGATATGGAGTTGGGGGTAGGGGACCGTTGGGTTTGTGCGCACCCATACTGGGGAGGTCTGTATAACTGAGCCGCTAGAATAGTGAGGGGGCTCGATCCGGGTGTTGGTTAGGTGTGCGGGCTGGTCATTGGTGATTAAGATGACAAGGGCAAACAGACTGAATGCTACAAAAAGCCCTATGTTGTTGTTAGTTAGTTAGCATGTAGTCGGCAGCTGATTAATATACAGAAAAGTTTGATAAAAAAATAAAAAAAAATAAAAAAAGTCTTCGCAACATCCTCTGTCTCTCTTACACCGCCATTGAAAGAAATAACAACTCCTTGTGACAAGTCACATTTGGGATTTTGACCAATAGGATCCTTACAACTTGAACACATCTTACGATAGTTGCAAGTCTTTATTTGCCTTTGTCTTGTACCAAGGTACTTCCATCGATTTTAGTGATTAGTTTATCACTTTCATCTACTGTTATCTTTACTTTGGTTTTCTATTACGACAAACAACTGTTAGAATGTCTTAACGAAAGTCTACGAGTTTTTCGGCAGCTAAGGTTGCCAATTTTGAGGTTTTCATTGTGGAGATGGTGGGGAAGATGGCCAGTATGGAAAAGGAGATAAAGAGGGTCCGACACCATGTTTTGGTACTTTTCAAGAGGAATTATGGATGGTGAAGGAAGGCAAGAGTTGGGGGGCATTATCCATTGCAAGTAACACTTCCCTCAGTAGCGATGATGAGAAAGTAGAGTATAAGGAGAGGGGTGAGGAGATGAGAGTTAGGGTTGTTAAGACTTTAGTTGGGGAGAAAGCAAGGGAGAGAAGTCATAGTGACAGAGTTCAGGCACCATGGTGTAAGAAGATGGCTGAGAAGTATTGGGATAAGGTGATGGAGAGGGGAAAGTTTGGGGGAGCACACCAAGTGGAAGATGGCTGAGCTGGATGTGGCGGAAGGTGTGGTGGCTTAGAGTGTGGTGGTGGTTGAGGAGGTGCAGTTGTCTAAGCCGGTGGTGAGAATACCTAGCGTAGAAATAGTTGAGGAAAGGAAAAAGAGGAGAAGGATAGGAGAGATGACAGAGGAAGAGGAGGAAGCGAAAGAGGTGAGGGAGATGTTGGTTGCCCTGTTATGTCCAAGGGCTATTTGTGAAGAATTGATGAGAAGGGTAGAAAAGGAGTCAGTTTTTAAGAACGCTAACCCAAAGTTAGTTGTTGGAGATAATCCTACCGATGCCACTGTTGGGGTATTCTGGGGAACGGACACCTGGCGCCAAAGTCTAGGCGTGAGTGGGGGTTATTTGCTGAGACCGAGGGTGAGTTATAGGGGTGGTTTGGGTTACAGAGAGAGAGGCATGGCAGAGGAGTTTAAATTGTTGTATTTCCATACAGCTTTTAGATAGATGATATATGGCGTGATTGACTATCCAAGGGTTGAACAAGGGGTAGAGATTGGGGTTTGTTTGTTTTAGAGGTTGTTGTTTTTGTTTTTGTGTTTGGAGGAGGGTATTAAAAAGAAAGAAAAATTTAGTGTTCGGTAGGGTTGGGAAGTGGGTAACTCGTAGTAACTGGGGGCGTATTGGTAGGATAGGAATTCTGAATTGCCTGGACTTTCCCCATATATAGTGCTGGTGGAGTGGGGTTGTGCTGATCTTAGGCTGAACTGGATCGGATATAAAGGGCAAACAGACTAAATGGTATGAAAAGCCCTATAGTATTCTAGATAGCTGGTAGATAGCTAATAATAAAGGAAAAGTGTGATAAAAAAAAAAAGAAAAAAGTCCTGACATAAGCTCTGTGACTGTTACAACCCCACCAAAGGTTTTTATTACTTGTTGTACTAACCCTATATAGGAGTTTTAATCAATCAACACATTTTCTGACCATTGAGTTGAGGCTTCATGAATTTGGAAAACAGAGTCGAAAGTCTTAAGAGGGAAGTAACTCTTCTTAGAGATAAGCTAATGGTGGCAGAATTAAATCTAGGAGAGGCTCAGAGAGCCAAGATAAGAGAAAGAGTTAGAGTTACCGTTCAATTGACTTCTAGGAAACAAACTACGAAGGTTGAGTAGAGGCCGATAAGTTCAGTTAGTTGTAGGAGGGGGATTCAGAATATGGTGGAGGAAGTGGTTGAGGGTCAGAAGAGGAAGTGGAGAGATAGGGGGATACCATTTGACACTGAAGGGGGGAGGGGAAAAGGAGTGGTGGACGGTTTGCAGTTAGGGGATGTGTTGTAGGAGGTGAGAATTGGTGGAGTGGTGGCTGCATTGGAAGAGGCGGGATTTATTTTGACAGACGGGGTGAGATGTTTGGTTGATGAGAGGGAGAGGGTGAGGAGAGAGAAGATGGGGCATCAGTCTTCCACAGTGGTGGCTTTTGTTAGGGGTGTGGCTGAAACTGAAGTCCTGTTGAGAACAGAGTTGTAGCTAGGAGGTAGGTGGCTCCCAGTTAAAAGGTATTAGGCGGTGCTGCCAGTTGTGGTGAAGAAGGGTTGAGTGTGGGTAGGAGAGAGGATGGATGAGATCCTCAAGAGTGAGGGGGTAGCTTTGAGGAAGATGAACGGGAGTGTGAAGGGGTTGTTCAAGACCATGGTGGAGGTAGGGGATAGGGTTAAATGGTCGGAAACAGAGGAGCATAAAAGTGGACATGGGTCAGAGTTATTAGCGGTAAAGAGAGATAGGGACAATTTTACGGTGAATAAGATAGAAGATGATAAGAGGAAGAGGGTGGTATTTATGAACAAGGTTAAGAATGGTAGATGGGGGAGGTAGTTTGTTTTCTACAAAGGCGAGGGATTCATACTTGAGTCACGCAAGGCCACATATTACAACTGACCCAACTGGGCGCAAGTTGAGAGAGACGTTTGTGATAGGGGAGAAACTACAAGGACGCAGGGATAGAGGAGGAGACCATATGGTAAGATGTAAAGGATTAGGTGTAAAGAACTAGTAAGGAAAAGGGTATACAGACTTGATGCTATTGAAAGCCCTATAGTGTTGTTATTTGATGTAAAAGGAGCTAGTTAAATACTATACCGAAAAGTTTGATAAAAATAAAAATAAAAATAAAAAAAGTCTTTGCACACACAGACATTAAGCAAACCCAAATTTCTGATATTATTAAATAGACATAAGTAATAGAAACTTTTAAAGACCTAGGTGGAGGAGGAAACTAATAGGTTCATATGTTTTTTACCCATTCTGAATATTATAAAGTCTCATAAATGTCAGAATGGCCATAGAGTATATCAGTACCTTGTGGATATTAGTGCCAGAAGTACGAGTATTGAAGAAGTGGAGGTCATAATAGTAAATAGAAATGCAGAAGTTGAGATTACATTGTGGTGCAGTAATCTTCTCAGATCAGTAAAGAAATGATCCCTGAACAGAAAATAAGAGAAAAGTGAATTGATGTAACAGAGGAAAGGGACTAGTAGAGACAAGATTGCTATAGCTAAAAGCAAGAGTATTCCAGAAATAATATTATCCTCCTATAGATCCTATGGACTGTACCATAATGACAGAAAAAAGAAGAATTTGAAAAGACTAATGAAACTAGCACTGTAAGGAAAGATGTACCTGTGCAGCCAAGTTAAATTTAGAAAACTAAGAGAATGATTGAGATAAAAGGGCTGAGCTTGAACTCTACTACCAGATAAAGAGTAAAGAAAAAAGGCTCCACTCCACTTCACAAACCAAAAATTTGAAACTGGAAGAAGGAAAGGTGTAATGTGATTTATGGGGTAACCTATCGGGACTGGGTTCCTGCTCACCTGGGCAACCATTGAAAAATGATACCTGTATTCAATTATCCCCATAAATAAAGGAGTTATTACTCTGAAAATTCAACTACAAGTACTTTGAAATATAGAGAATCAGGAAATTTAGCTTTTATTTCATATTAATAAAGTGTTACTCCTGTATAATGGCGCCAAGAGTACTCATTTCAAAAGAAGTTGAATGCTTTGTGTAACAGGGGCACCCTATAAAAAGATGGATTCCAAGGTTGCGACCGTACCCAAGACTCAAAGTCAAGGTAAAAATAAAAATAAATTCAATAAAAGAATCAAACGGTAAAACTTATATATAGTTAAGCCTGAAAGCTTCACTCAATTCAAGTTCTTGAGTATCAATGGTCATCAGGGTAGAGTGTTGTTCGCGTTATAGTTTAAGTAGAATAGTTTTATAAGCCAACAACACTCATCACTACTCTGACCTCGCATGAGCACCCTTCTCAGCTCAGGGTTATCCTGACACACTTCTCTGTCCAATTTAACATTTGGAGTTGTTGGATAGCTCGGACATGGTTAAGTCCACAAATTGGAAGTGGTTCTGTAACAGAATCTACTATTATCACTACTACTCATTAACCGAAAATTGGATATTGCCTATTAGGATTTCCCCAGTAACAAATCATTCCTTATCTTGTACCTTCCCTATTGTTAGAGTTTTCTATTGGGTAGTACTTTCCTTAGTTCGCTTATTACTATCTTTCGTCTCTTGTACCCTATTGGAAAACCCTATGCTTCCTACTATGCATTACTGGTTTAGTATATTAGTAGCGATCCCTTACTTATTTGATTTTATTACTTGTTTTGTTAGTTATATTTTGTCGCATCTACAATTTTGTTTTAGGACTTAGTTGTTTTCACTTCTACCTTAGTGTAGCTTGGCATTCTCATTGGGACAGGATATTAGTTATGATTTATTTGTATTTAAAAGAGCTCGAGATCCCTTAAGGATTCGAACTCTCAAGCCTCACAGGAACCCTCACTTTAATATACTATGTTGAACGGTCACTCTACTAGTCCCTAACCTTTATTATATCTCTTGTGGAGATTTCCATCGACGCTTCTCCTCCCTATCATTACAGTATCGCCGGATCTCCCTCTGGGAATCCCACGATACTCAGGAGCAGGTTACAGGTTCCTGCAATGTATCTCCAATACAACCGCATGAGGGAAAACCTCTTCAGATCGTTGTCATATAAGTGGCGAACTACACACAACTTCACAGTCTTCATGTCAATAAAGTGCTCTGGCCCATCAGCATTATCATCTTTCATGCAAGCTTCGTAGTCACCGATTCTACTGATACAATATACTGTTCTTGGCTGACTACTAAGTTTCCCCAGTGAGATGCATAGTTGTATGGTCCTCCTCGGGCACTACCTGAGGCCAATACAATGCTGACTACTTATACCATGATGTCACAAACGGTGACTAAGCAGGGCAGACTCTCACATGACTAATAGTTATTAGTCATAGGTTTGTTATCTTTCACGCTATGAGATCAGTTGACTCATAGGATATTACATGACGACGCAATAGTGTGTCATTGGTTTATTGTTATTGGTTGATATTTGACATGACACACATTCGTGGTCATGTGGTTTATGTATTTCGCACATGACTCATATTTATGAGTGATAGGTTTCACGCATGTGACCCCGTTAGGGCACATGACTTGTTTTATAAGTTTTGATTGGCTGCAAGGTATAGCGCAGCTGACTCAGAAGGGTCAGCTGATGGATTTCACACTATGACTCACTATGAGTCATGAGTCGCGTGACGCGAAAGTATGAGTCACGCAGGGTTAGGGTTGAGGGAAGAACCCCTATATAAGGGCACCCTTGGGGCATGGGATTTGGGTCACGAACCATCTCCCTTACACACCCGGCGATTGAAATCTCAACACCATGAGACTTCATCGTCAACATCCACCACCACCGCACTCTCAGTGAGCTGCACCCGCACTCTCCGTGAGCTGCACCCCCCCCCTCCCGCCTTACTTCCCTCATCATGTCCTTGGGCCCTGGCGTCCTTGTTTCTA
>Ga0307507_10009366_pt1 | contig 13094 bp, 15 predicted proteins | sample 7_EM_MG_FD_207223 | JGI IMG/M metagenome (GOLD analysis project Ga0307507, IMG submission 207223) | Populus trichocarpa ectomycorrhiza microbial communities from riparian zone in the Pacific Northwest, United States - 7_EM | ecosystem: Host-associated > Plants > Roots > Unclassified | place...
CTTTCAATTCTAGAGGACCCACTCGGTATGCCGTTCCTGAATCTCAATCTTGATCTCACTGAATGACCCCGTTCTCTTGGTTCATCGAAACAGTCGCGGCCGTTGCTACCCAGTACGTCCGTAACCGAAAACTGCATGATGCAACCGCGCGCCAGTGGACAGAATTATACGCGCGACCCCTTGAAACCAAACCAGTCCCAAAAAGCCAGTTATTGGTTGTTGATTCCGAACCCGTCATGACCACCCCTCCAATTCCCGTCCTATCATCAGCTCATGATCATAACAATCAATCTTCATCATCGGTCTCTCGAGGCAGCCGACGAAGGGGTGATCATGTAGCCGGTCCATCAACTTTTTCATTACCATCGTCAGCAGGCTCGACTGCCAATGATGAGGTCATCGTGCTCGACTCCGACAATGAAGGGCCGTCTTTGTCAAGGGCAAAGAAACGAAAGAGGAAGGCTGATGAATCTGCCAACGATGTACTCAGCCTCAGTGATTCAGAGGGGGATGACAGAAGGAAATCTTTCGACAAAAAACCAAGGACTCAATCATCCAATCCTAGACCATCCATCAACGGGGCGTCTGGACCTTCAGAGACTTCAAGAAGTCTTGGCAGACCGTCAGATGTGATTGTTATTGACGACTAATGATTTTTCATATTCGTTTGGACATCATTGCTACAACATATTGTGACATTTATAAATCCTAGTTGAACATAATTCCTGCAAAAGCCGTGTCAAAGTTAAACCTCAAAAGCAATGAATTTGACGTCACCTCTACAATTGCTTGCTCCACAAAGACATTTTGTATAGATCTTGTCTTTTGGTTCATCACTCTCCTCTTCCTGTAGCGACTCATCCTCGTCGTCTTCGTCTCCAGGGTATATACCTTGATAGTTAAAGCAGATCTCAGCTTCGGGCTCAATTTCCCTGATGGAGAAGACAACAAGGAGTGGCTTCTGAATGTCTCCTTCATTGATATAGCAGGGATAGAGCCTGCAATTTGGATTACAAGAGTGGTTCTGGGTGATTCCGAGATTGATGAGGACCAAAAGTGTAGCAATAAAGTGGACATACCAGAAATCTTGTAAACTACAAGAGTAAGTCAGCAAAAGTTACAAATAATCAAATTATTGACCAACATTGCCTGCATGGTAAGCATCCACTGTGTAGATGTTTGTCCAGTCTTCATCGGCTCCTTCCTTCAAGTGGTGAAAATCAAGGTCAAAAAGGTATGTTGTTCCAGCTTTGTTATATTTCCTGAAGGTCTTCCCGTTAGCAGAATGGTTTTTAGATCTCAGAACAGATGGTGTATTTACAATCCCCTCATATGTGCTTCCTCGTCCGTTAGGAGTTCTCCGGCATAGATACCAATAAAGGTTCCTTGAGGAATCTTCTTGAGGCCATTGAACACACCTGTGAGACACCAATCAGAACTAAGAGTACATGTGAAGCAAGAATGATAATCACCCCAGCCTTTATTTTCAGTTTTTCGGATCACAACTTGAACTTTACGACCATGTTGCACAACCTGTAGGATCGGTCAGAAAATATGTTCCTTCTTTTGACAATCAAAAATGCCATACCCTATTCGTGCACTCTGGTCCACACCAGCAAGTATTGTTGCACTCGAAGATTGGGAACCCAGGGAATTTCAGCCTGCCACTCTTGTCATATGCAAACTCAGTCGCTTTGAGGTCTCCCATGGCTTGGCATTGCCGTTGAGCGCAAGCACACGATTTGTTTTTCGGGTTGCAGGTGCCCCGACAATCACACCCCTTCAAGTTCTTTACGTCGGGGTCAGGGACTCCATTACCATGCCACATCTTGTTACTATACCAAAATTCCCAAGGAGGTGTTGGTTCATCGTCCACGCCGTTTTGAATTACAATTGGTGGTGCATCTCTTTCGTCATCGGCAGTGTTTTCAAGTATCATTGCCTCAAACACCTCTCTGATCTCACCCAGCATCCTCACGTCCTCAGGCTGATTGTTTATGTGATCTTGAATAGAAGAAGGGAGATTGGCAGCATAATTAACGCTTGGAAAATTTTTCGGATCCTTTCGATATGATTCAAAACGGTATGCTGGAAAGCCACCCAACGTGCTACAACGAATTCTGAATGCACCAACGTCATCGGGAGATGTGCTTCGGCTGCTTGGGATGTGATGAACGTCTGCATCTTCACTGGTATTCGATAACAAAGACAATCTTGAGGAGCGACGGGTAGAGGGAACAGAAACGGGGGAGTTACAGCCAACCCCTGGGTCACTAGAAGTTTCCAATCCAGAATCCGATGATGTAAAAGGCGGTCTTATCGCCGTGATCGAATTCTCAGAATGGGTGAGATTTTCCGACACACGTCCCGCCTCATCATCGACCCACATCCCAATACCAGATGCAGATGGTTCCTCATCCATCGGTGACGTGCCATCCCCAACTCCGACATCAAACTCATCGGCCTCTTGCATCGCATCATCGGATTCATCGCCAGCAAGTAACTTTTCAGCGATATCCACCTCGCTGGACAAACGCATTGCACTCGGCGTCGTACTCCCGGTTTGTGGTAAAACGATTTGCGAAGAGGGTTGGGAGAGGGTTTCGCCACTCAAAGAAGCAACTTGGATTGTATTTTGTCCATCTGTTAGAAGAGGTTGTTTCGAGATAGAGGGAGGAGATGATGAAGATGAACCAGACACTGATGCAGATGGAGGGGGTTCTGAAAGCGAGGGAGTGGTTATTTGCTCGAGGGTCTCGGTTGGTAGTGATGGAGAAGAAGAAGAGCTCTCGTGTGATAAAGGGAAGTCCGTCGACATCCCGACATCAGGGCTGAATGAATGTTGCTGGCTCTGGACACCAGTGGGTTCTGGAGATGGAAGGCTACCTGAAAGAGGTGCAACTTGGTCACCACGAATTGGAATCTCGGGACCCATTAACGAATCCGACTCTAGGGGTGGCAAAGTAGCATCTTTCAGAAAAGGCTGGTTAGATTCATTTGAAAAGGTGCTCTCCAGAGGTGGCGACAAAGAGGTTGCAGCTGGGAGTATTAAATTATGGGCCTTGGGTGACGAAGGTGATGATGGAGACGAACGTTGCACTACTGTCGCTACCAGGGTTATCAGCAACGGTTAAGACATAAAGAATGTGATATACCTGCATCTGAAGCCGTTGGGGGGGTAGACAAGATCCTGCTCTTTAAAGAGACTGACTCGATCACTCTGTGTTCTTCATCTTCATCCGAGGCAGTAAGGTCAATTATGGAGGCACTCAAACAGCCTGAAGCTCCAGCAGGCCTGCTCGTAGCTCGTGCTCCTTCCTGTACTGTGATGGGACGATGCCAACCCGTGGACTTTCTTGCAGTTTTCACCGTTCGTCTCTGTTTTGATGGAGCATCCTCTCTACTCTTGTTCTTATTTGATGGCGGAGGTATACCCAATGCAGCATGAAGGTCACTCATATTAACACTTCCATCGTCTGAGACACTAGCGGATGTACTGGCTTCTTTCGACGCCTTGGATGCACCTGACGTCTTTCGTGCACAGCTAGCATGGAGTGGGGTCCGTCTCAATGCCCTGTCAGTTATTGGAGACGAAGGACTTGAGGTTGGATTCACCCTTGTTTGAGGAAATCTCGATAGGGTAGGCGAAGTAGACAAACTAGATTGACCTGGGCCTTTATTCCTTGAACTCAAAGAAGGGCTGGCAGAAGGACGGGAAAAAGGCCCCCCTTGATCTAGAACGGATGATTTCCCAGAAGACGGGGTTGTCATACCCAATTTTCCCTTTGCCGTCGTTCTAGGAGGGGGCGGGGTATGCTTGAGAGACTGTAGAACCTGAGACGAAGGACTTGGAATGGGACTAGAGGCTCTTTGCATTTCCAGTTCCTCATCGCTGTCGAAAATTTCGATGACCTCTGGGTGGGTCACTATAGACATTTTCTCTGGTCGACGGTTATTCCCCGTTCCTTTTTTGCGTCTCTGAATTGGAGACAATGGGGTAGTATTTGTAGTGTTACCTCCTCCTGTCAGTGAAGAAGGAGGGGTATCGGAAGACTCGGAAGATATTTCAATCACATCGCCACGATCGGGGACACTTCCAGGGGACTGATGAGATTGCGACTGGGAAGCCGCCTTGGCTGTCACGTTTGAGAACAGGGCAGAATCCAAAGAACTCGGAATGTCCTTCCCCTTTGAAGGAACTTTGAAGGGCTTGGATTTCAAAGCAGAGGATGCAGTATTGGCAGGAGGTTCGCGGGGTGGTAATTTAGACTGATTTTTGGGAAACAGGCGGCCAGATACGGAAGATTTAGCAACTTCCTTCCTAACACGTGAAGGTAGTGGGGGTGGCAACATCGAGGAATGAGAATTCGTGGATTTGCTTGATATCGTTGGGTTTAAATGACCCAATCCACCAGAGTCATCTGGAGCTACTGAGGTAGTTGCTGAATGTGGCTTGGCTGAATAGTTTGTAATTCAGTTTCGTGTACAACATCAGAATGCAATCCAAGTAAACGTACTTGTTGACTGATTTCCCTTTCTTGAGTAATCCCAAATACTATTAGACTGATCGTATTTCGCGCGTTTTGGAATACGTTGTACCTCCCAGTCGCTTTCTTTTCTCTTGTAGGTGGGGCGGTCTGATTGTGGCATCGACTCGGGGGCTGGTGTGGCACAAATCTGGTCAACTTCGTCCACCTCCGAATCGCCATCACCAGACACTACAGAAGGTTCTGACATTAGAGACGCGTGAGTCAAATGTTATTCAACTTGGAGACAAGGATCAGAGCTCGTACCCCTCATTGCCTCCCAAGTCGGCAAGTCAGCAGATCCCCTCGTTCGATACATGGCGAACGTGAAGTGGGAGTACGACCAAATATACGTAAAAAGCTAAGGAGAAGCACAAGATTTTGGGTCTGCGATGTCGAATTATGGTGAACGCGGGTGTCCTGTTGAGATAACTGACAGAGGACTCTATTCCTTTTATACTCCTTACCACGTGCCCAAATTAAAAGAGTAAACAGATTTCGGTATACAAATGGTCATCACATATACAAAGCACTGTTCGTTAGGTAGATCGTATAGACTATATAGAGGGTAATCCAATCAACTTGATACAGTTAGGATCGATTTCGTCCCCTTTTTCGACATGTTCGACTTCAACATGTTCAGAAGCAAAGATACCAGCACTACGGGCCAGAAAACTCTGTCCCAGAGGGTCAAGTCCTTGTCTTCAGTACCTTCGCCTTCGGGAGTCCCATCGTTAGAAGATTTTCGTTGAGGTATCTTGATATCAAGCTGGTAAGCGACGATGATATAGATAGACAGAATCGTCAAGGGAAGAGAAAGAGCAAAATATTCCCAAAGTGTTGTACCACCGTTTGGATTGATGTTGATGATATTCATCGACCAGACGTTCTAAAAGTGTTAAAATAAGGTGCGTGGAAGATTGACACCCTATGAGGAACTCACGGCGCAGAATCCGGCAGGAAGGAAAAACATCGTCAAATACGTAAGTTGTTTCATGACTGCAGGTCATTTCAATACTCAAGAAAGACGTGAAAGTCACCGATGTCGACGAACCTGCATTATCATTCAGTGAGGCTTCAGTCAACTTTTGCCTCTGTTTGTTGTCGTCAATTTCGATACGGCCAAAGGTCTAGTTGCCCAAAAATTAGTAAGATCGAAAAAAGACGTTGAAGCGACATACTAGGGCCATAACATTCTTCAACCTCAATTCCATTAAATGGCGCGTCCTTTCAAGTCTGTTGATCTCCGACAACAGAATATTACACTCCCTATGCATGAGTTCCTGACTGAGTGTTTTTCGTTCCTCGACTTCGGTGGAACTTTCGTCATCTTCATCGTTCCCAGGTACGACATGAAGCGATGGGTTTGGAGTTTTCTGTAAGAAAACAATAGACTTGGTGAAATCAACAAGAAGGGAAGTATAGTATTGAAGACGGGCTCGTATGTCGTGCAATTCGTGAGTCGTGTTCCATTGATCCGTGCGAAGGGCATGCGATTCCTATGATCGAGTCAGAATGAAATACCAAACAAATACGAGTTGAGGCTTGCCAAGTAGCTTATATGGTTGTACAGATTCTCTAAAGCTTCATCCCAGGCATAAATGGCATACCAAAAATAGCTCAAAAAAACAAAGGTAGGGTCAGTTGTATCCTTGAAAATGTTGCACCAATAAACTGATTTGCCAGTTAAATGCACCCGGGTGTGAAGTTGTTCAGCAGTGGTGGCATGATGCTTTTCAGGAGGATGCAGCGAGATGATGGTGCCGGTTGTGCGTGAACGAACCATGTGTAGAGCAAGGCGGTCGAGCATGAGGCATATGTTGCCTAGACAGTGATCAGACAGTAGTAACTCTCAAGGGAATATTGTGCATACTGGACCGGAGAGTCAGAGGCGTCAGAGTATCAATCGCAAGCTCAGGTCTCGAAGTGAGGATGGACCGTCGACTGCTACCCCCTAGGCTGACGTTTAGACTCGAGGCAGTTGTTCTCGAGGCTGGGATTGAACGGATGAAGGTGAAAATTATGGTAAGGTCTAGAGGACAATTGTCAGGGGAAATTGGCTATTATTCTCCAGGCTCACGATCTGATTCGTTTTTTACAACATTTGACTGGAAACGACAAGGAGTCCAGCCAATTGTTGATGAGAAATAGAAAGGTTCGATGTTGTAGCGCGTCCCGATCATCTGGAGGACAGGACCTGAACAATTATCAATAAAGAGCATACGAAGGCGAACGTCTTCCGGGCGCTGGAAAATAATCGGATCGAGGACTAAGTGGTAATCGATGACAGACTCACTTCTGTTTGAATTGCAGCCCAAGCGCTATCGAGTGTTTTCGTATCCACCTCCTTTTCAGGAGCTCCCATAAACATCCCATCCGAGGTTACATCCAGATATCGAATAAGGCAGTGGTGGGTCCTCTTTATGGCATCAAAGAGTCGGCTCTTTTCCTGCTGACGCTGTGTCCAATTGGGATATAGAGATTGAGGGTATTTGCACCAACAAAAATGTTGCCCTCCACTTCGCTCGGTGTGTTCGCATGGGGAGGCTGAAAGGGGGATGTGATTGAGTGGATCGTCCAGACGTCCTTCATCAACCTGTAATTTTATTGAGGGTCAAACAAATATGTCGAAAGCAGAGGTATCCACCTCGTCGTCGAGGTCCACGAATGGCCAAGGACCTGGGCGCTCTCTAAATTTCAAGGCATTTTGTAAAGATTCAAGACATACCTGAAGGTGCACCGTGTCTTTGACGGCGTTGGGATTGCTTGAGGCTCAACATCCGACAAGACCGCTTACTTCAACGTTCATGCTGCGCCTGCACCTGCCAAGTTTGGTTTACCGAGAGCTTCGGGGTCACAGCCGAACTGTCACCGCTCCGCAAATTATACGTTCCACCCTACATATGTGTACATACCTCCAACTTTACATTCCGGTGAAGTCCCTTGTAGTTGCAGGGACTGATCATCAAGTTGATTTCCTTATTCTGCGGGCTTAAGTAATTGCAGAGATGTTAGCGCAGTGTTAGCGCCTTGTAGCTTGGCAACTGCAACATCATCATGCAAGCTCGATCTCTTTTTACTTGAAAATTGGAACAACATCCAGAGTCTGCTGGTTATCCTCCCACCGGGTTCCCGAGCAAACCGCAAAGCATGAGTGACACCGCGAAGAACTCCGCTATAAATATGAAAAACGGATTTAGAAGGGTTGAGGTGCCGTAAACATGTTTTGAACGTTCCTTGTCATGGTATCCAGTTCGGCAATTGCGACCTTGGTGGTATTCCTCTTGTCCATCGTTTGTGTGATACGCCCTTTCTCTATCCCAATCTTTGGCCACAAATTCCCTATCAATCTTACAACCGCCCCTATCATCGCAATTCTCATTCTATGGGCCGCACAATGTCTGGTCGCAAAAAATGTGAGCCTTGAATCCAACCAACTGCCATGTGACTTACTTTTGCTTTTGGCCCTAGATTCGCGACGGCATTGTGTGAGTTATACCCAGGATTTTTCGATTGTTAATCATCCTAGATCTGCAGAGGTACAGATGGTGTCAAGCCTTACAACATTCTCATCCTTTTCTTCTCACTTGCTTACATGGCAATCACATTGGACATCACTGGCGTACTGCAAGCTGCGGCTTTCTGGGTTAGCAACAAAGGAGGATCGAATGGCTGGAAACTATTCACCTACTTTTATATAATGTTGACTGTGCTCAGCGTTGTTTTGGGAAATGATCCGGTTATCTGCAAGTTTTCACTTCTCTTTCGGTGCCCTACTCGTCTAACACACAACCCTTCAGTGTCTGGTTAGATATACCGACTACTTGTATACCCAGAAATCATACTAACATTGGATCAGGAACTGTCTTCCTCGTCTATTACACTCGAGTCAACGAGGTAAGCCCAATGGAATCCAATCCACACAGCATTTATAATAATTTTGAAAGCTGCAACCCATGGCGTGGCTTATTTCGGAATTTGCGGCAGCAAATACAGCCAGCATGGTTCTCTTTGTAGGAAATCCAACGAATGTCGTTATCTGCGAGGGATTCAACATAAACAACGCCGCCTTCACCGCCTACACGATCCTACCTTTCCTAGCGTGCAGCATAACTTGCTTTTTCACTCTCGCCGCTCAATTTCGCCGATCAGAATATATTCAACACCAGCTGGACGTGGCAGGAGACTTGGATGTGCGCTCTGTCCTACTCGACCCAAAAGGCGCAATTGTCGGGGGTTTCATCTTAATAAGCTGTCTGACGATTGTTATTGTGGTCAGTTTTCTGCATGTAGATGTGTGGATGATCACCCTTCCCTTCGCTGTTGCAAAATTCATTTTCGACATTGCCTGGGATCATTATCGATATCTCCACAAAAGTTCAAGTTCATCCCCCCATCCAAATTTGGGAAAGTCAGATGAAGACTTGGCAGGAAATATACTGCTCCGACAACTACGACAGCACCGTACCATCCCGGTGGCGGAAAGCTCTCGTCTCGAGGGGGAAACCATGCCACCATCAACGATAAGAAGCGAAACCACTGCAGTTAATCCGCCTTCTTCAATCCAGATCGTCAACAACCATTCAATTCCGAATGCTCAGGAGAAGGGCCAACCCGTGTTCAGCGAATCACCCCAGCAATCCCAGGGAAATCTTGTACCTTCCCTGCCGTTTCCCGCTAAAGTCAAATCAAGGTTGCAGAAACTCAAACGAATAGTTGCCAAGCGCTTTCCGACACTCTACACCGCATTTCCTCGACTTCCGTTTGCGTTGGTTCCCTTCGCGTTCTCGCAATTCATCCTCATCGAGGCGCTCGCATACCAGGGTTGGATCCATGTGTTTGGTCGTTGGTTCGTTGCTGCGTCGGGTCTACAAGTATACCCAACTATTTGGTTGGTCGGTGTGCTTGGTGTAATTCTCTGCAATTGTAGCGGAACCAACATCGGAGCCACGATTCTTCTTACCAAAGTTATCCAGAATGCCGCTCTTTCTCCACCAGTTGGTGTAAACATGCATGCATTCAACCGCTCAGCGGCAATAGCACTTGCCGTTTCATCCAATATTGGGGCCGTATCATTCACATTTAGTGCCAGTCTTGCTGGACTGTTGTGGATACAGATTTTGAACCAGAAAGGAATATATATCAAGCAACTTTCATTCGCTAGGTGGAATTTTTTTCCACTAATCGTCATGACAGGTGTTGGTCTTGCTGTTGTATGTGCCGAAATGGCAGTACTATATAGAAATTAATGCATGCAGAAAAAAAAAAATCGAAAATCGATGTTCGGACCGTCCGGCTGACTTGTTGATCCAATTTCGCACAGCCACTACACTACTGTTAATTACTTACAACTTCGAGTCATGTTCTGAAAGGTGAAATTTCCATGACTCAACTAACTTTCGACTTATAAGAATCCACAGATACCGCTTCACCTTGCCAAAGCCTTTACAATGATCACTCGAATACATTATCTCGCCTTTCGAAAACACAAAACTAGAAGACGAACGAGGAACTAAAACTTGAACAATGTTCGGGGAATCTGAATCCGAGAGCCCACGGATACCAAGTCCATGGGACACTCTCATGTCGACCCCGCCGACGTCCAATTCCGCCATGGGGAGAGCGCGCAATCCCAGTCCTTTAGCCCTGGAACTCGTCCCGAAGCTCGTGCCAGAATCCGACGATGGCAATGTTGAATATAAATTACAGTTGTTGGACCCCTCCCCAGGCCGCTTTGCGCGTCTTGTTACGCAGTTGAAATGGAGGCTTCTCGAGGGGGGTGGTCAAGCATATTACGAGTTGGGTGTGGCCGACTCCGGGGACCTCATAGGACTTTCCCGGGATGAACTCGAAAAGAGCTTAGAAACCCTCGAGATGATGGCGGGGGAAATCGGGGCCAGCGTGATTGTGGTGAAAGAAATTGAAGTCCCCGCAGGTCTGGCAATACTTGCCAGTTCACGCAAAGAAAAAGTCTCTAATCCCCATGGCACACCTTCGTCCCTTTCCTCCACTGAAGGTGGTTATTCTTCGAATACGTCTGTAACCGGGATCGAGACCGACCTAGATTCATTATCTGGAACTGACCTGGACGAATGTCAGAAGACCCTCGTCCTGTCGAACGGCTTCATCTACGATGAAACCTTGGCCTCGATGTTCACCATGGATTCTGAGACAGAGGATACCCCGAATGCGACAGAGCAGGAAGTCCCTACGTCTCTCCCATCTCAATTTGATCTAGAGATCTCCTCCGTCTTCAAACCTCGCCCTATGAAACCCCGTTTATTAGATACCTCTCATCTCTTCGGAGGCAAGAATAAACGCAACAAAAAATTCAAGCAGGTCGATCCCGTTCAAAATACGAAGCAGGACTCTCAAAAGGGAAACAGTGCACAGAAAATAGAAAAGGCATTGCAAAGGAGGCAAAACCGTGATAAGAGAAGGGAAGAAAAGCGAAAGAATCTGGAGGCCCAAGCGATAGCCGTGGATGTACCGCACGGGAGCGCAGTTGACGACTCCGGTCCTCCTGGACGAGATGTCCTTGTCGACGATCTGAAGATGCTACATGTCAATGTGGTAGACGAGCTTCGACCCGTCATGGAAGGCAATCTCGACACTCTAGAGGACGACAATGACCTCTTTACGGCCAAACCGGGTTTACCGTCATTACCCAGCTTTACCACCAGCGAGTCACATCTGGATGTTGATCCAGCCGCTATCGCCAACGTCGTAGGCATTACATCGAACAAAGAGTACAAGACTTTGATTGTCGAGGCCCTTGTTGTGCGAAAGATGTCGTACCAAGAAGCATTTCTAGATTTCGAAGGATTCTCAGTTTGTTAGACTTGACCCAGATTTTGATCAGATTGTTTTCCAGTTTTCTTGATTAGTTACTTAATTCTTTTGTATCTTATGGTTCTATTTATCGTTAATAACTCTAAGCTTTTCCGTCACCTAGACCGCAATCCCAAGTTATTCTTTCGATACCATTTCGTCCACAGATCAAAATCGTTATTCTATGCGTCTAATGTCTAATACTAATACTTAGACTTGGATAATTTGAACATGATCAAAACCCATTACTTTATTACTTCGTTACAGCAGGGACTTGTGGTGTGAGTCTGGAACTCGGAATCGGATGGCCAATTTCAAAAGCATTGCGATCCAATAAAGAGTGCGGCAATTCTGACTCGCAACCCGGAATTTCTAGGTCAGGATAAGAAAGAGTGCTCGCACTATTTATTTTTGCCATTGCAGTTACAGTAGAACTTGAATCAACGAAATTCGTTATATGTACATAATAAAAAATGTTCAAAAAAGGTAGTAGTACTTTACAAACTAGAATGTCTATGGTGTGTAACATGCAACCCATGCAGGCCCTATCCGGGATTCGGTAATTTGCACATCGGCAGATGGCTCCGATGAAATGTTCAGTAGATTGTAAGGTAGATTTAGGATTTTCACAACTTCTTGTGGCATCCACATGAGGCGTTGATTATGAGGTTGTGGTGATATGAGCCAACTCCCATGACTTGAAAGTTCCCAAGCGTTGATGGGAGCAACCACATCCCATACCCGAACAGACTTGTCCAACGAACCCGAGACAACTCGGGTTCCATCGCTCGAAAATGCAACGGAACGAACCCGGTCGGAGTGGCCATTCAGTCTCCTCAACTCTGCGCCTGTCGCAACATCCCATACCCGCACAGACTTGTCACCCGAACCAGAGACGATGCGGGTGTCGTCGTTCGAAAATGCAACGGAATGAACAGATTCGGAGTGGCCATCAAGTATCATCAACTCTGCGCCTGTTGAGGCATCCCATACCCGCACAGTCTTGTCATCCGAACCAGAGACAATCCGGGCGTCATCTCTCGAAAATGCAACGGAATGAACAGATTTGGAATGTCCGTCCAGTCTCTTCAGCTCTACACCTGCCTGAGCACCCCGACTCTCGTACCTCATAAATGGCCAGAAGGAGTAGTTGTTTGACCCTATCGGCTCTGTTTTTGACGAGATATCCCATACCCGCACAGACTTGTCATCAGAGCCTGAGACGATACGGATGCCGTCACTCGAAAATGCAACGGAACGAACAGATTCGGTGTGACCATTCATTACCCTCAGCTCTGCACCTGTTGAGGCATTCCATACACGTACAGAGTTGTCCCATGAACCAGAGACAATGCGGGTGTCATCACTCGAAAATGCAACTGAACAAACAGATCCGGAGTGGCCGTTCATTACCCTCAGCTCTGTGCCTGTTGAGACATCCCATAACCGCACAGACTTGTCCCGTGAACCAGAAACGATGCGGGTGCCGCCGCTCGAAGATGCAACGGAATGAACCCAGTTGGTGTGGCCGTCCAGTCTCTTCAGCTCTGCGCCTGTTGAGGCATCCCAAACCCGCACAGACTTGTCATACGAACCTGAGATGATGCGTGCGCCGTCGCTCGAAAATGCAACGGAACAAACAGATTCGGAGTGGCCGTTCGGTCTCCTTGTTCTCCTCAGCTCTGTGCCTGTTGAGACATCCCGCACGGACTTGTTATCTGAATCTGAGACGACACA
>Ga0307507_10009367_pt1 | contig 13093 bp, 5 predicted proteins | sample 7_EM_MG_FD_207223 | JGI IMG/M metagenome (GOLD analysis project Ga0307507, IMG submission 207223) | Populus trichocarpa ectomycorrhiza microbial communities from riparian zone in the Pacific Northwest, United States - 7_EM | ecosystem: Host-associated > Plants > Roots > Unclassified | place...
AATTACATATTCAAATGAGCCACGGTAGTAGCCGCCACTAATTACAAAATGGGCGACACTAAAAGGCGCACGGATTGAACAGATTACGAAATGGAGGCGATCTGCAACCGAACAACCCCTAAACCATGTCACCTTTCTTAAAGTCCCATATGGGGGCTCGTCCTTTATTCGCATGCCATTCCTGTACCATTTAAGCGTACGTTAATTCACTTTATAATAGTTCCATTACATATAACCAGCATCGCCCAAAAGTTAAAAGTCATAAACACGCTCAGAACACGTCATTTTTACGCGTCTATATGTCCGAATACACCTTCGAAGCTGCGTACTACCCGCAATGAGCCTGCAGGGGTCTGCTGCGAGGTCGTAGGCATCGCAGGGTGCAGCAGCACGCGAGGCACTAGCACCGCAGCCTATACCCACAGAGCCACCGCAATAAAAGGTGGCGAAGCTGATTTAAAAACTAGATAACCTACTCCTTCTAAATAGCAAAGAACTTGAGCTTTGGGAGGAGCTTAAGGCAGAGGCCGGCAAGCTCTGCTTGCCTCTATAAGTTACGGCCGATAATAATTACATTTAAAAGCTTACGGAAGCCGTTGCGGACTTAATTAAAAAATAAAACTAGCCAGTAAAGCCTCTGGCGCCAACGACCTATGCTGTAGCTTTATAGGCAGGCCTCCCTCCCTAGACAGGCCTATAGCCGGTCTGTGAAGTCCCCACGCGTCTAACCCATGAACTTGTTATACGAAACCCAGGCGCGTCCCTATAGGACCGCAACCACCTAATTAGCCAGATTATAGAAGAGATTAATAAGAGTAGGAGCCCAGAGATTATAGGTAAGATATTAGCAGGGAGGAAGCTGCTAAGCGGAGATATTATAATAACAGCGGATACTGCCTAGATAAAGGAATAACTAGAGTAGGATAATAGATAGCTCTCTGCTATTAGTCTAATGGTAGAAGTAAACTATAGGAAGTTCCCTGTTATAGTCCATAGGATAAGAATTATATTAATAGACTACAGTAAATAGGATGAAGTAATCTGCTAAATATTAGGGTAGAATAGACATCTTAGCAATAAAATTAAAATCCTCTGTATATAGTGGCCGAAGAAGCCCTTGCGGCTAGGGAAAACAACTACATACCTTATTATTAATGTAGTAACCCCTGAATAAGCGAACACACTTATAGACGAAGGGCTTCTTTTTTAGAGTGAGCTAAAGGATTGTAAACTTTATTACGGGGACTGCTGGGTTACTTAGTGCTATAACTGTTAAAAGTATAGCTATATAGCCCGATTCTGTAGCAGCTAAAAGAAATGCGGACTTTGTGCGGCGCTAAAACATAATAATAAATCCTATAGCTTCCGTAACGACCCTATAAAACACTAATACGCGAACTATAACCTAAGCCACCTAGCTTGGTTGAGTAGATGTAAAGTACGGAGTGAGTAGGTAGATAGGGCCCGCCTAGTGTATGTAATAAGACCAAAATGGTATGTAAGCTCTGCGAGCAGTATATCCTCCTACCCGCCACTTAATCGCGCTGGCGGTACCCCTAGTAGTATACTTAGCAGCACTATATAGAGTAGCGCCCTAATAAGCTCCTATAGGTTGGTTTTAATCCCAAGCACGTAGGGACCAGAGGAGCAGTTACGTATAGAAGGAATCCAAGTAGGGCAGGTTAGGCCTACTAGTATAGTTACTGGGAAGCGCGGCCGCAGCGTCTCTATAAGGGGTTTAAGAAATCCAATAGGCAGACCGCCAAATAGGCCGCAGGCTACCTAGAATAATTAGGACACTGTAGTATACCTTATATAGAATAATAAAGAACTATAAATACACTCTAAGTTGTATAGTATAATATACAGAAAAGCAAAGATAAGGTAATAATGCCGTTTATTATAGAAGTAATGCGGCAGGGGTACGAAATTCTAGCGATATAAGAACCGTGGCAGAACTAATAAGTAAACGTAATATACTGCCTAAGTAGCTGCGGTTACTGGCTAGCCTACCTAAGGTGCTTTAAAAGCCGCGCATGCTTCTTAATAAGTAGGCGAATCCTAATATTAAAGTAGTTAATCTAGTACCCTCGCCCAGATATAGCCTCCCTTATACTATAAACTAGAAACTATATAGTGCATATCTATAATGTCTACTTGGCTAGCCTGGGAGGACTTAGAATAGTAAATTGGGAGTTGCCTATCTACTACCTTTTATAGCTACTTAATGAGCCAGGAGAGTATATAGTTATAGGAGACTTTAACCTGTACTACCCTATCTAGGGTGGACCGTAGTGCCTTAAGTAATATAATATGGCGGATAACCTTATCTACGTTACCCGTGAAGTATACCTATAGCTTCTTACCCCACTAGGGGTAGAAATATGGGAGGCTAGAGGGGCCGTAAGTATAATTAACCTAGTATTTAGATTAGTAAATATGGCACAGTACCTTGTAAGCTATAAAAAAGACAACCAGCTTAAAAGCGGCTTAGACCACTATCTAATCACAATACTTTTTACCCTAGAGTCGCCTCCGTAAAGCTAGTAGTAATGGCAGCAGCGCCATAACTAGAAAAAGATGGATTGAGATAGGGTTGCAGTAGGCGTAGAGCACCTCCTGTAACTAGGCGCCCTTACTATGGCTAAGGAAATTAAAGACTATATAACTAACCTTCTAGAGTTCCTAGAGGGCCTAGTTAAGAGAATAGTACTGGCAGCTAAGGATATGGTAGGCTACTCCTGCCCCTAGTGGACGTAGGATGTAGAGGAGGAGGTATAGGCAGCTAGGGTAGTAAGGTGGTAGGGGGTCTTAATAGAAGAGCTACGGATAATTAACCTATATAAAAAGAATGTAATCCAGAGAGTAAAAACAGCGCAGTTTTAATAAAGCGTCTATAAGGCCGCGACTAAGTTGAATGGTATCTGGAAGCTAGTCTATTAGGCAAGAGAGCGCAGCTACCTACTACCTAAACCGCCCGTAATCCCGTCGCTACGGAAAGTAAGAAATAAAGAAACAATTTAGGTAACAGATATAATGCAAGGGAAGGCTAACTTACTTTAGGAAAGGTTTTTCCCCTAAGAACCCAAAGCCGATATAAGCGATATAGAGGGGTACTAGTACCCCCTGCCCGTAGAACAGCTCCCGTATATTAATAAGGATGATGTATAGAGGGTAATAAGAGACCGCCTCCTGTATAGCACCCCTGGGGCTAATGGTATCCCAAACGCCTTCCTTAAGGCGTTAGGACAGCCGTTTACTAAAGCAATAGCGGCCCTAATAAAGGCCTATTGGGAGAAGGTGTACTAGCCAAAAAAATTCTGCTAAGCCTATACGGTCGCTATTAGGAAGCAAGGAAAAGATAACTACTTATTACCAAACGCCTGGAGACCTATAGCCCTACTAAGTATAGTAGGTAAAGTTATAGAAGCAGTCATGGTAGAATAGATACGTTGTATAGCGGAAGAGTATAATATGCTACCAGCCTACTAGATAGGAGCCTAGGAGAAGCAATTAATAGAGATAGCCCTAGACCTCTTAGTCAACTAAGTACAGACAGTTTGGTAGATAAAAGGCAATGTAGTATTACTACTCTCCCTTAATATTACTGGAGCCTTTAATAGGGTAGTATAAAAGCGCCTATGGTATATACTATGGGCAAAGAGGATCCTAGAGGAGCTAGCTACCTAGGTAGAAATATTTATAATGGACAGATCTATAACACTAGTACTCTTAGATTGGGAAATGGAGGAGTTTCTAATATCCGCAGGCATCCTGTAGGGGTCTTCCCTCTTACCTATCCTGTTTCTCTTCTATATAGCAGAGCTACTAGACCTCTGTAATAACCCATAGGAGAGACTAAGCGCCAGTGCATTTGTAGATAACATTAACTTACTTACATATAGTCCGTCTATGGAGGAAAACTGCTAGATCCTAATACGTGGCTATAACCGCTGCCTTAACTGGGCGCGCCGCTACGGCGCTAGCTTCGCCCTAGAGAAGTATAAGCTTATATATCTATCCCGGAACCTAAAGCAGTTTAATATAGAGGCCCCTCTCCCCCTATTGGGGGTAGAGACTAAGCCTAAGGCCTTAATACGCATTTTAGGTATCTGGCTTAACCTACGGCTAAACTAGGGGGCACATGTAAAGGAGATATAAAAGAAGATGAAAATGTATATGAACGCCCTACTGCGGATAACAGCCTTAATATAGGGAGCTACCTTTGTACGGGCAAGGCAGATCTATAATGCCGTAATTCGGCCCGCTATTACCTATAGAGTAGTAATCTGGTATACGCCTACCCCAATTAAAGGTCCTAAAAGCACTAAACCTGTAGGCCCAGCTGTAAAGCTAGCTAAGATTCAAAATAAGTGCCTAAGAGTAATAGTAGGGGCATATAAGGCAACTCCTACCTTAGTTCTTGAAACTGAAACCTCTATACCCCCGCTAGATCTCTACCTAAATAAAAGACTTGCAAACTTTAGGTTTAGGTATAAAGAAAAGTTAGTTATGGAGGCTTGTGTATAGATATGGGGGAAACTAGCCCAAAGATAAAGATAAAGATGGGGTTAAAACCAAAACGGAAATATATATATAGAGGGAGAGAAACGGACCTAGTGGGTAGAGGAGTAGAGGCAGCAAAAATAAAGGATAGAGATGCCGCTTCTAGTAAGCTAGAAGAGAAGATGGGGAGCTAATTGGCCAAAATAGGGACTTATAGGGGTAGGGCCACCGTTAGAAGAACCGCTAAAGATATATAAGGAGCTTAAGAAAGCAGAAAGCTTAGTTTTAACGCAGATATGGATGGGATGGATAGGGCTAGCGGCCTTCCTAAATAAGGCTAGGGTACTAGACTTTCCCTCCCCTATATACTAGTACGGCCAAGCCGAAGAGACGGCGTTATATATTATAGCCTACTGCCCCTAGTTTATAGAGCAGAGGTAAGGGCTAGCGGTAGGCCGCCTGGAGGTTAAAAAACTAGCTAGTACGGCCAAGGGAGCGAAACGGCTTGTAAGATGGTTCCTATAACTGCGGGTCCTACCGTAGTTCCACTATGCGGAGGAGCTCCTGTGAGAGGAGGAAGAGAAAGAAAGGGGAGTAAGTAGGCTAGCTAGGTAAGAGGCTTGCCGAATAAAAGGAGTAGGCGTCTGCAGACGCCTTTTTGATACTTATAGGCTGCGAAGTAGACGGCAGAGAGTGTATAACAGGCCGAGGAGGGGTTTTCCTATTATATAAAATAGGAGTACCGCATGGCCACAGAGCTAAATCGGTGTAAGATTAATAAATAATAGTTCCATTAACTGCTTTATTTAATTAGCGAAGTTATGCGCGTTAATTAACTGAATCTATTTAATTGTGGGTCCTATTATGTTGATTTTAGGTTGTGGTTTAAATCTAAGTTAGGGGTCTTATCCGTAGGTTGCGTAGAACAGCGTCATGCCTATTAATACGTTTATTATATTGTTCGCAGTAAACTCAGCTAAAGGCAGCCATTTTTCCCAGTTATCTTGCAGGTAGGAGTAGTATATTTATAGGTATTATTCCATAATCGCGTTTACAATTTTGGTTTAACCATCTATCTCTGGATAAAATGTAGTTGAGAGTTATGTTTAAATGCTTAATTATTTATATAGAGCTTGCCAGAAGTCTGAAACGAACTGGCTTCTATAGTTGGATATTATCAAATTAGGAAATCTATGTAGCTTAAAGATATGCTTAATAAAACATTCGGCTACTAATATTGCATTAATTGAGTCCATAGGAATTATATATCGCATTTTTATAAAACGGTTAATGACTACTGTAACATTTATAAACCCGTTACTGTTAGGTAAGTTGACTACGAAGTTAATTGAGATATCTTGCTATCTTTGCATTGGAATTGGCAATGGTTAAAGTACTCCTTGCTTCTTTACGTAAGAGGTCTTCCTACGCACGCACGTTCTATAGGCTTGAACGTATTTTCGTACATAGTCGTATATTATAGGCCAGTAGTATACTTGTTGAATAATCTTATAAGTCTTTACACGGCCAGGATGTCCTGCTATAGGGGAATCGTGTATAAATTCGAGTATCTTAAATTATAAGGGTTTGGAATTTGGAACTACCATCTTCTATTAATAGTATAGTCGATTGTTACAAATTTCGCATTTGGCGAGTATAATATCTTTATGCTGTCGTTTTCCTGTTTAAATTGCTTTTATTATATCTGCTATCCATGCGTTGTTCTTATATTTGTATTCTATTAGCTTATTAATTTCTATTTCCTATTTATTGATTTCTAATTCGTTTCTGTTAAGTTCTATATCTAGGAATATAGGACGTAGTTTCTTAAAGCGTTTAGGGGGCAATAAGATCCGTAATTAATTTGTAATCCATTTATCCGAGGCGTTTATAGGTAAATCTTATAATTGTTATATTAATGTATTAGGCTTCTAATTGAGTTTACCTAATTGGTATATAATTTTAAAGTCAAATCATAAGAGGTATTCGGCCCAACGAATTTAGCGCTGCGTTAACTGCTTTATAGTTATAAAGTACTGCAGGTTTTTGTGGTCCGTTAATATGCGTATTAGAAACAATAATCCTTTAAGTTCTGGACGCCATTGTTTAAAGCATCTAATAATTGCAAGTAGTTCCTTATTGTATATCTTATAGTTCAATTCGGCAGGGGCGAGCTTTTAAGAGAGAAAGGCTACTGGACGTAGCTCACCATTCTTATTATATTGCAATAACACTCCCCCTAGGGCATAATCAGATGAGTCTGTTTTGACAACACATTTAAGGTTAGGGTTAAAGTGGGCAAGAATTAGAGCGGTTGTAAAGCGTTATTTTAAGTTATTAAAAGCTTGTTTATATCTAGCAGTTTATTTAAATTTTATATTCTTTCTTGTTAGGTTTACTAATAGTTAGGTAATTTTTAAGAACTAGTTAATAAATTGGTGGTAGAAATTTGTGAATCCTAGAAATCTTTAAATGTCTTATATGTTACTAGGGCTTCCCTAGTTTATAATTGCAGCGACCTTTTTAGGGTCTATTTTAATTCCGTTACGGGATATAATTAGGCCTAGGTATGTAACTTCGGACGTATAGAACTTGCATTTCTTAATATCGCATTGTAAACCCGCATCTCGCAAATGTTTAAGGACCATTTAGACGTGTTTTTAATGCTTAGAAAGCAAAGATGAGTAAATTAGGATATTATTGATATATATAGTAATAAATATATTAAGGAATTTACGGAGCGTATTGTTAATGTATTGCTAAAATGTACTGGGACTGTTTTTTATACCAAACGGTATTACTAGGTATTTAAAGAGTCCCCATTGTGTATAAAAGGCTGTGTACTTCTTATCTCCTTCTTAGATATGAATTTGATTGAAGGCAGCGACTATATTAAGCTTTGTAAAATATTGTGCCTTTACTAGGCGGTTAAGCGTCTCTTAGATTAAGGGGATTGGATATTAGTTTTAAATTATAATTGTGTTTAGGGCTTAGTAATTAATATAGAATCTTAAGCCTTCTTCTGGCTTTTTAATGAATAATATAGGTAAGGTAAATAGAGATTAACTAGGGCGAATAAATCCTTTTTCTAGATGCTTGTTAAGGTATTGTTATATTATAAGCAGTTCTTCTTGTAATATACCGTATAGCGGACCAAACTTTGGTGTTGTACTAGGTTCAAGTTCTATTTTAAAATCGTATTTATCCTAATGTGGGGGCAGCTAGTCTGCAAATCGTTTTTTAAACTTGTTAATTAGATCGTAGTACTCCTTGGGTATAAGAGGTTAAGGGTTAATATACTACTTTGGTTTTAGCGCCTTCTTAATATCTTCTATTGTTATAGCGAAGATTTCGTGGTCTTGTTTTCTTGCTAACGAAATAAAAGGTGCGGCTTGTATTATATAAATTTTAAGGGGTTTTGATATATTATCTTTGCATTCTTTACTGCGATTAGCAGTTGTAGTTTTGTTATATTGGTTTAAGGTTTATGGTAAGGGCAATTTGTATTATATTAAATTTGAATAGTCTTATATATATTTATAGGGCAGGTGGTGTTTTAAATAATAACTTCGGCAATAGGTTGTGCGGAATTTTAGTGTTTCTTTAACCCAGCTAATTAAAGGGTTGTGCTGTTTTAGCTATTTATGTCTAAGTATTATCTTATATTGCTTTAGGGGTGTTATAAATAGGGAAATGTATTTAAGGTATTTGCCTATTTACATTTTTATAAGAGCGTAGTGCGTTAATTCGCTATATATTAAGGGTTTGCCGTTAAAGCCTTATAGGCCTTGGGGCTTATTGAGTTTCTTTAAATTTAGGCGTTAGGTTTTCGTGTAGTTTGTATTAATAAAGCCTATGCTAGTGGCTCTGCTGTCTATAAGGATTTATACCTCCTTCTATTTTTGTTGGGAATGAGGCAAGCTGCCGTCACGCCAGGCATGTTGCCGTCACGTGCTGACGTGGCCCTAGCGTAGTGAGGAACCTTAAGTTCCTCACCCCTTTCCTCATTCCTATCAAGAAGAAGAATAACCATTATACTATCTACGAACCGTAGCTACGTGATATCCCCTTATATAACCAACACTGATCAGTGGTTAACTTCACTATTATACCATAGAACAGCTAGATATCACTAAGAAAAGATAAGCCACTGTACTAGTGCTACTCGTGCTAGAGGAAGCTGTCTTTTAAGGTTAGAACTGGTCCTAAACCTTAAATAGAACTCTTCCACGAATCTAAGGATCTAAAAGGCTAGAACTGGTCCTAAGCCTTTCTAAGATTACGGATTCTTGCGTCTATCACGCAGAATAACACGCTTTACAAGTCTTCGCGATTTAAGGCCAGAACTGGTCCTGAGCCCCATAATTGCAAATTCTTGTCATGAACGCGTATTAAACAACAAATATATATTACGAACGCGTACCAAACAATAATCCCTATACCAATAACACTTCCCTCCCTCCGAAAACATGGCTACGCCTACTTTAAATAACTGGAAAGACTCCTTACTACTAGGGGTAGCTGAGCACGCGAAACTTATTAATAAAGATTGGGACGAATTCGCCTTTAATACAATAACTTGTACCATAAAATAAGTTAATAGCTTTCTCCTACACCATATTATATTCTACCAAAATAGATGCTACGCCGATTTATAACTATGGGAGTATTTCAGGGAGGATTTTATAGGATGGACTGCTGATACCTAGGCACTTAGCAACGTTAATATTGTTTAGGATTTTTAAGACTTCCTCTATAGGAATGGGGTATATATTGCTGAGAACAGTAACCTAATTGCTAGTAATATTTAGGCCGTTATTACTAGTACAGAAGAACCAATATGGACGGAAGCTAAGATTATACATCAACTACAGAAACCTAAAAATAACCCATATTCTTTAGAAGGCAACTTTAATTTGTATTAAAACCCCTAGAACGCTAACCCCCTACCTAGAGCTACTCTCCTACCTAGAGGTGCCCTCCTACTTAGAGTTGCTCCGCCTCTACCTCCTCCACTCTAGCTAACCGGTGAGCCTTTACTACGAGAAGTCACGAATCTAATAAAGGTATATTCGGACGAAGAGAAGAAGTTTAGAGGAGAACTGTATAATATGCTTAAAGTAAAACTACAGGTCTTTTATAACTGTTGCAATAAGGTTAGAATTCAATGCCACTAGTATTATTACGCTTTCTCTATTATGTTAAAGGGACGGGTAGTAACATTCTATTACGACTATATTGCGGGTAAAAACTATAGCTTTAATATAATGCTTTAGCTTACCAGAGCCCACTTTAAGACTAATAAGAATTGCTAACTTTATATATCTGAATAGTAAGAGACTATATTCTAGAGAGTTATTACTTCCAACCCAATAAAGACTTGTTTAGAGTGCCTTTAACTACTCTTTAATAAACTCTAGAAAATCTAACGTAGCCTTACTAAAACCTACCAAAATAAGAACAGCCTAAGGGACCAGGTTATTTTAGCATGCCATGGCATTTCTAAGTGTAACTTGGCGCTATACAAACCTATAGATACGTTTGAAGGAGTATATACTAAGCTACGCTCCGCTATAGGTACTGCGATGCGAACATAAGAATCTTAATAGCTCTATACCAAAAACCCTACCTAAACAAGTATTCCTAACTAACACGATTATAACTAGACTGATTAAATATATAGTGGCCGTAGTAGGGAATACGGAAGAGGGTATAATTAACGTTGACTATAAGGTAACCGTAGAGGTCCTTATAGAGGTTCATTTTGAAGTGATTACTAGAAGAAGTGCTATGTTTATAAGAAGCCAAAGTGCTAGTTAACTAGACACTCCCTTAATAAGCGAAAAGAGGCATATAATAAGTTCCGTTAGAGTGTAAAAAATGTTAGAAATTATAAGGTCACTATAGCCTACTTCTAAAGCTTCCTGGTTTAATACGAAGGCGTAAAAGACCTTAAGGGTAAGGTTAATAAGGTTAAACAGCTCCTTATAGATATAGAAATTGAGGACTACTCTCCTAACCAATACTTTACTAAGTATGGTGAGGTAAATAGTATATAAACTGTTACTGTTCTTAATAACTAATCTATGCTCCATTTTATTATAAAGTTAGATATCTTTAATGAGCCAAAGAAGAGCTCCGCGTTTTCCTTTAATAATAGATACTTGGCGAACGTCTTTCATGGTATTATACCGGATACTAGAGCTGCAGGAGTATCTACAGTAGGAGAACCTTAAGTTTAAGCCCTTTAGTAGCTTAATAGCTCTATTCAGATTAACCAATTAACGGCAGGCCAACATACGATTTGCTTTAGTAAAGGTACTACGATCTCTCTCGGCACAATTAGGGTCTAAACCCCCTTAGAATACATTACTTTCTATATTATTTCTACGAACACTCCATTTCTATTTTGCATTAAAGATATGGATAAGTTAGGCGTTAGGCTTAACAACCTTAAGAATATACTTGTTTAGGGAGACAATTGGGTGCCCGTTATATATAAGTGGGGTTACCCCTAGTTGCTCCTTTATTAACTAGAAAAGAGTGTTGCTTAGAGCTACTTAACTAAGTTGGAATTACGCCAACTGCACCGTCGTTTTGGCCACCTATCCGTTTATTAATTGCTTAGGGTTCTTCAGCGAGCAGGCTATAAAGTCAAGATTAAGGCAATTAAGCATCTTATAAAGTACTACTATTACTGCTAAATAAACCAGAAGTCCCCTAGCCGATTTAAGTTTACCCTTAAAGATAACTACAACTTTAACTTCTATATTATTGTCGACGTTATATATCTTAGCGGCAAGCTAGTACTCTAAGTTATTAACTTCTTAACCTCCTTCTAAGCCGCATAATTCTTGAAGGATATATTAGCTAGGAACGCATAGGATACCCTTTAGTTATGCTGGATTAATATCTACCTAGGACCCCCTAATTAAATCGTCTATAATGTAGGAAAGAACTTCTTATTTATAGAGTTTTGATAACAGATAAAGGCAATGGCAATTAAGGTTAAGGAAGTCCCTGTTAAGGCATATAATAGTGTTGGAAAAGTAGAGCGATATCACGCGCTATTACGCCGCGTATATAAGATTATCTTTTTAGAACTAGAGAATGCTAGCGAAGAACTTACCTTATAAATAGCTATTAAAGCTATTAACGATTCTGCTGGCCTAGATAGACTTATACCCATATTACTAGTCTTTAGCGCCTACCCTTAAATAACTAACAATTCTCCACTATCTCCCTCCGTTGTGTAATGAGCTGAGGCTATTCGCAAGGTAATAAAGGAGGTACGATATCTCTACGCTATACGCTAAGTTAACGATGTACTAGGAATAAGAAATGGCCTAAACACCTTAACTATGCTTGATCTGCCACTCCAGTCTAAGGTATGCGTATGGCGTAAAAAAGGAGGATAGTTAGGCCTATATTAATTTATTACAATTAATGGCTAGACTTATACTATTTAGATACCTTATAGACCTATTTAATTCTGTTTAACTATTATTAAGCCTTACTACAAAGATAACAGTTCTAAGCCTTTGTAGGATGCCCTAAAAGATACCTTAGAGGAGAACCACAATCAACGTGCTTTAGAAGGCGACTATAATCCTAATATAATATTAGTAAATGCGCTACAACCACGACGCGGTAGAGGTTGCCTAAAGGGATCACGAAATTACTAACATCTTATTGATTTTGAAGAGCAATTTATTGCCGCTATTAAAAATAGAGTTGAGTTATTAATGGCCTTTATAACAGCTAAGAAGAAGGATGACTTTGAACTCGCAAAACAGCTCTAAAAGGAAGGTTGTATTATAACTCTAGGAGCTCCTTTCCAAGTATCTAATAAGTAGGAGATTGAGGGTCTTATTACAAGAGGAGTCTTTAAATTTAAGAAGTATAACCCTACTAAGTTTAATGGAGTTCGCATCTTTAAGTTAAAAATAGTTAATAAAATTAAGGGCAAAGCTACTAACGCCCTATTTAAGAAATTAAGGCTTGTTATCTAAGGCTATAATAACGATAGTAAGGAGGTAATTCTTATATAGTCTTCTACGATTTAACGAGCTAGTTAGCGAGTTATTATTGCGCTAGCTCCCTCCTTAATAAAGAATAGAATGGCGGTTTATTTATAAGATATTACTTAAGCCTATACCTAATTAGAGACGCACCTTTAGCGCTTAATATTGGCATACCTTCTAGAGCAAATTCGCTACTAGTATCCTGAAGATACGATCATGGTTGTGCTTAAGCCATTATATGGGATTGCAGAGGCAGGAACTCACTGGTGGGCTACCTACAGCAAGTACTATAAAGAGAAGCTTTTAATAACTACTTTTATATTTGATCCCTGCTTCCTTATCACAACTATAGGAACTCTATTTGGAATTGTCGGCATGTAAACTAACAATATAATTATCTTAGGAGACGACTAATTCTTAGCTCTTAAAAAAGACGAGCTAGTAAAGGCAAATCTTATAGCAAAGCTAAAGGAAAAGCTTAGTTTAACAATACTATTACTCTTTAATAGATGCATCCTCTCCCTAAACAAGGATTCTATTGCTCTGCGCCAGAAGGGTTAAGG
>Ga0307507_10009368_pt1 | contig 13092 bp, 20 predicted proteins | sample 7_EM_MG_FD_207223 | JGI IMG/M metagenome (GOLD analysis project Ga0307507, IMG submission 207223) | Populus trichocarpa ectomycorrhiza microbial communities from riparian zone in the Pacific Northwest, United States - 7_EM | ecosystem: Host-associated > Plants > Roots > Unclassified | place...
AAATAGATTAGATACTTTTCGTTATTTAGCTCACAATAAGGCTAGCATTGCGGTAGCCTATCTCCATCGACACTCAAGGGGAGGCGGGATTGGAGAATCGGTCTCCCCAACTTTCCCCATTTGCAGCCAATCTTAGATCCCGTGCCTCGGCCCTCCGAACCTTATCCCTGTGGAGCTTTTTTCCACCATGCTCTGGCTCCCTAAAATTGGGCATTCGAATCAAACAGCAAGCCAATTACCCCCATATCAAGGACCCCTGCCTGACAGTTTGTGTAGGATGACTCGGAAGGAAAAAAGAAGGGATTAACTTACGCCCTATGAATAACGTCCTAACTCCTATCTAGAGCGATACCGGTAGAAGATACAGAATTAACTACTTACTCTGTCTTGAAAAACATATGTAAGTGTAGTCATTCGCTCATGTATCACTTTATGAGATCAACGAATTCCCTCCACAAATCCTGTATTATTATACTCCATGTATGGTGTGGCAGCGGCAATAAACTAATTTAAGCTCTTTAATTCCAGTGTTTATTGTATTTATTATACGTTTTCCGGGAGTTATAGCCTCACCAGGATCACGATGGATACCCTGACGCCCATATATGGCGGCACAGATGAATACCTAAAGTAGTAACGATAGAAACCTAATAAGAAAAAGATAGCCTGGGACCCTCGAAGAACTTGAACCCTATTCCAATCGCCCCGTCCCAACTACATACCAGCGATCCCGTCAATCCAGGCATCATCTCCTTGCTCTTCATCAAGTTATCGTAGCATAGAACGTCAACCAAATGCGTAATACTGGTACCGGTACCGGTAGTTGGCCCGTAACCAACATCGGTACTCTAGCAGAGACGAATCACTTTCTTTCCAATAAATTATCCTACAATTACAACCTCACCCTCAAGATTCTCCCTAACCTTTCACATAATCATTTGAGAAAATTCTCAAAATCAAAAATTACGAAATCACAAAGATATCTTGAACATGAGACCCGTCCGCCCGCCCCCACTAACCCAGTCCAAACCGAGCGAAAGAAGAAGAGAAAAACCCCCAAGAAAACTGGCACCCTATCCATCCATCCGTCTGTCCGTCCAACCCAAGCCTATCCTACAGAACCACTAACACCCCCAAAGCTTCCTCAAAATCTTCTCATCAACCTCGTTAAAGATACCTTCCCTCATTCTCCAAACACCGACCAAACTCCCAACACCTACTCGCCCGCAGCACCCCCGTCAAATTCCGAATCAACAATCAACACTCGCACAACGCCAACCTAGCGAAGAGCAATACGACAAACTCACCGCCCCCTTTGACAAACTCGTTAAATTCCTCCCTAGAGCTGAGCTCGCGCGCCCGGCCGGCGACCATTTCCACCAAAGCCTCTCTCAATTCCTTTTCGTCTGCGCGGGCGATGAATACTTCGCGGGCGAACTCGATGACGAGGGATGGGAGTTTTTCGAGCGATGTCTGGGCGAATTGTGTGTGGAGCTTGTGTAGCGCGAGGGTCGACAGGGTGGGGATTTGCACGGTCGGGAGGCTAGCGAAGCGGTAGACCGAGAGGTTTATGTGGAGGAGGTGGAGGTGGTGGGGTTCCTGGGGCTTGGCGGGGGTTTTCGGAGGGGGCTGGGAGGAGAGGCTCGATGAGCGGGAGGTTTTCGGTGAGAGTACTGGGGAGTAAGATGGGAAAGTGGTCGTTGAAGGCGTCAGTGGCGGAGAAGGTAGCAACCCGTTCGGCAACTTGAGTTTGCTATTACTACTACTGTCGCTGCTATGATTATTACCATCCACCTTGACAGCCTTCTTTTCCGGGTCCTTCTGCTCAGGAAAGTATTCCGACGTATAGGTCGATGTGTTGTCCGCTTTTTCAAACACCGGCGCGGGCTTGCCCCACACTCCTATCGCGCCCGCCATAGCGGCATACATGAGCGGGGAGCGTGGTAGATGCGCCGCTGGCCGAGTAGAATGCAGCAGCGGTTGGTCATCCACTTCCTCCTCCTCCTCCCCCGGCTCCGCGGGGAGCACGTAATCCCCCGTGTACAAAAATTCTAGCGCATGATCGAGAGTAGGAACGCTCACGCTCGACGGGTCGAGGAGGACATACGAGTCACGGGGCTTGCGCGATTGCAGGAGAGATGTATATTTTGCTAGGAGAGGGCGATGGACGGAATATGTGAGATCCTCCTCCCCGGAGTCGCTAGTGGGGAGAATCAGCCGGATTGTCGGAGCCGTGAGGAAACTGCCAAATAATGTCAGCGCGTGCCTCCGCTGTGCTGTACGGTAAAGCGGTATGATGTACGCAGAACAAGAGTAGTATATATTATGCAGGTGCAAAACATCGCAGCAGAATAATGCAGGATAAGGTACTATACATACCTAGCAATAGTAGAACCAGCCATGATAATTGTACCCAACAACACACTTTTTCTTTATGTCTTTCCCACCGTGCCGAAGTTATCCAATACCGGTATCACCGCAACCAAATCAAATGGCTTCCAATAAATCCTCAGAGGGTGGGCCGAGCTTTTATGAAGAACCTCCCTCTTTACTCGGTGAAAAAGAAAAAAAACAAATGAGAAAAAAAAAATTACCTTTCGCCCGCCCACACAAATTGTTTCTCCTCACACTTTCGTTCCCGCCCCCGATCACGTCAATTCACGTGCCCTAGCACCACACCCAAAACACGAGTAACGATTTTACTAGCCCCAAGCATAAAACAGATGAAAGGGTAGCCCCGCGCTGTGGTTACACGACGAGGGAGAGGGGGTGGGGGTGGGGAGTAAGAGAGCTGAAGCTGAACAAGGGTATCATTTTGCTTTTATTTTGCGGGGAACTGGGGGAATGAGGGAGAATTCGCGAGTGAGATACCAGCACCGCAACAGTCAGATTGGTCAAGATCGTAACGGCGGCACAAGTGCGTTCTGGAAAAAGGAACACGGCGCATGACGATGGTTGCGCGCAATTGTCGGGCTACGACTGTACTTTGATGCTCTAGACCTCCTGAATGGGAGTACTCGTACGGTAATCGGTAGAGCAAGTATTGAGTTTCGGGGATCGCAAGAGGAGGTACCGGTACAGTACCGTGCGGTGGTGGTGGAAATTCCCCACTCTTCAGGGATCCAAGATCTTTTTTTCAGGCACTTTTCTTGAGGTGGTACTTGTAAGGCAATGTGGGGTGTCACGTGTGTTATGCTGCCCAATCTCTGCCAAGATTCTTCAAATGCATTCAGCATGGCTTGATCTCGGAACTCTCAAGGGGCTTCTGGGCAGGTGAGAGAGCAATGGTGGTATCGTAATGCGCGTATCTATCTTCTTCATTCAATTTCATCAAGTCCGCTATCAACATTGGGTGCATGAATACCGGTAGTCTATCATAGATGCTGCAATGGGCTAATTAAACCGAGCACTTGGGGGAAAAGAAAAAAAAAAGTATTGGTGCGGTCGGGGAACACCCCAACCCTGAAGCCGACGGGTGGGACTGGCAATAGGGCTGAAGAGGGGTAGTGCTAACCTTACTTTGCCTCCTGTTAACTCTTGGCTTATTCCCCTTCCAACTTTTAACTTTAAGCGACCGCTAATATCACCATGCCCTACCCACACACCCATCGGCAACCACGAAGTGCTATTCGAGCACAGAACTAACCCGCTGGTATCGGTAGTCGCACTATATGATACGCCCTCCAGCACCAATCGTAGTATTACCGATAGCAGCCCGACTTTTCAGCGCACAGCCAGTCACTCACCAGCTCTTTCCCCGAATGATGTAAACCCATTGTGCTACTAATTGCCCCTATGCTACTGATAGAAGGCTTAGTCGTTACCGAGTCCCGACGATGCTGGGTCATTGCAAAGGTAAGTTAGGAAAGGTCGCTTGATTTTCTCGCTAACAATGCTTACCGCGGTAAAGCTTCGACAGACAGGTGTAATAATAATTGGTAAGAGTAATATGTCGGTTAGTGCTCGTGTCAATCATTTTCCCCCCGGCGTCTCGATTACCCTCATCAGGAATGGGCCAACTTCCGGGCATCCTTTGGTAGAATACCATCAGGGTGGTCCGCCCGTGGCGGCCAAACACCTTCTGCCTACGTTACCGACCCCCTCTCACCAAATTGGAATCCTTCCGGCTCTTCTTCTGGTTCGGCTGTTGGTGTCTCAGCCGGGTTTTCTCCGCTTGCCCCCGGTACAGAGACCGATGACTCCATTATTATGCCCGCTTCATATACAGCGCTATACGCTATCAAGCCCGCCGTAGGAAAGGTACCGGTTGATGGAGTGATTCCAGTCAGACTGAGTATGGACTCTGTTGGAATTATGGGAAAGAGTGCATGGGATATCGCAATCACGTTGGGAGTCATGACAGGGGAAGAGGATAGATATTTGGATGCGTTATATGAGGGAGTGGAAGGCTTAAGGGTTGGGATTCTTAGGGAGGCCGGCTTTTGGGATAGAGGGGGGCTGAACCCACACGTTTGTTTCTCCACTAGCTCAACCTAGGCATCTTGCAAGCCTACGCAGGTGTCGTGATAGCTTTGGACTAACTTGGGGGCAGATAGTCGATGAATCGCTTGACGTACTACGAAAGCTGGGAGCCCTAGGAGCTGTGGTAGTAGATCCAGTGTATATGCCACCTGTCTCCGACATTCTGTCTGACATGCTCCAGACCAAGCTTCAAGTGCACGCCAACAGCCCACGCCTCCTCGGGTGTATGCTCCACCTGCAGCGGATTCCTCTTATCATGGAGCGGGGGATTCGGATCCTCGGCACCAATCTCGTGCTTCGGCATACCCTCACCTCCTCCTTGATTACAGCAGCGATCCCCCCCCCCCTCGCTTTGCACTCCCCGTGCGACCACATCCTTGCCCCTTCCATCTGATGGAAAACCGGGTAGTGACTGCGATTGATCGCGTTCAGCCTGTACACGTTCGCTGAAATAAGGAACCCGTCTGAAGTTCCCGAGCGGAACGTGTCAGCCTGGTGCGCGGAGATGTGCGTGCGTAGGACGGTGTCTTTGTTGACGTAGTAGGTGTCCGTGCGACTCCTACCCGGATGGTCGATGGGTAATCCAAGGGAGTCGAAGTTCTGGGGCATGGAGACTATGGGGGAGAGATCGTTGTGGTATTGGTATGTCGGGCCGGGGAAGCGGGATTCGATTAGAGGTCTGGTTATCGAGAGTGGGTGGGAGGGTTGGAGGTGGAGTTTTTCGCGGGAGCGCAGAGATGTGCGAGGGGAGATTTGTCCATTCGTCGATTGGGTAGTGCCTTCCTTCTAATTGGGTTGTTGGCGGCGATGGTGGTCCTTCTGCTGTGGATGCATTTGTTAGTTACGGTTGGTTTCATATAGGTAGTGAATGAGGATTGGTGAACGAACGAACTTGTTGAATATTTGCGCCATCGAGAATAGAATTGAGTGATTCCTCTCGCTCTGGTCACCCCCGAGAAACCTCCAGATGTGCCGGAGGTTGCCAGTACATTCCCGGAGGAGAAAGGTAGCCGCATACCGACTGCCCCTGATGTTCCTTGCTTGAAGGTTCCGTTCCAAGGTGGGGCAGTCCAAACGTTAAAAAATGGCTTGGTGATGTTGATAACCCCACCTGAGTCAGCCAACTTACAGGATTGGCACTGCGGGCACGGAAACGCATCTTGATCCATCCTGGCCATCTAGTCGCTATATATCGCCTGCTGTGAAATTCTCTAGGAGACTTCCGCCGACTTGCTTTCCCGCACCACCTGTGGCATCTGGTTCGGTGGGGGAAACTTCCGGTGGTGTAGCATATGTGAGAGGATTTTGTAGAAGATATGCTATCGCTCCTCTCCCTCTTTCTAGAGTTGGCGCGCTTGACTAAGTTACCGTTTAGTGGGGATTGCACCTCTTGTTTTGGAATAAATATATAGCTATCTGTCTCCACCTTCTTAGTGGGGACTTTGTCGGGGGAGTCTCTTGGAGAACACAATTCATAGTTCCCAACTTTCTCTGCTCAAGCCTCCTCCTAGCCGACTTGTCATATTTCGCACTATTACCCGTCGCAAGAATTTATTCTTCCTATGCTTATCCCCCCGTAGATTGGTCTTCAGAGTAAGGCAGTAAACAGGCATCCTCTCCGGTGTGACTAGAGAAATCGTGCGACTCGTGCCCTGCTGAATTATTGAGCTCCGTTGGGACAGAATTTTCGTTGTCATTTTTTCTACTGCAAAAAAACAAAATTATACAAGAGTACCATAAAAACCCTTGGGTTTTTAAGGTAATTGGAAAAAAAGAAAGAAAAAGAAAAAAAACAATGTGATAATAATAGACGACCCAACCACTGCCTCGACCCCCCAAGACCGACGCCCGCCAGACACCCAGACGCACAAGAGCAAAAGAGAAAAAAACCCCCCCCTTCTAGTGCCGAATTGAACAATTTAATACTCCCATCTCCACCGGCGGCAGCAACCTGATCCTCATGCGACTCGATGAACGTAACGTCGAAGGATGAGTCCAGTTTGTCGTAGTACCACTCAGAGAGGATCCTTGATGGAGTCAGAGAGAGCATGTATCATCGGCCGTTGCCGAAGAGGTCGAAGTTGGTGCTCGCAGCTGTTGTGAGACGGTTGTCGTAGAAGGAGTACTTTAGGGAGTAGCCGTTGAAGCCTTCGGTTCAATAGTGGAACATTGTGGATGGAGTGTCCAGCGGGGAGAGGGGGCCGAGGATGCGATAGATGAAGGGGAACTTTGTGTGGTTGTGGAAGAAGAGTGATCGCCCAGAAAGAAAGAAAGAGGGGCGGTGGGGGTCTTTGGGCCAGAGTGTTTGGTAGGGTAGTTTATTTGGCGGGATACACCAGGGCGATGAGGGTAACCACCTTAGATCACCTGGGAATCAACATTTGTCAAACTATCGCTACCAAACCGACAAACATCATGCATTTTTTTGTGGAAGTGTCGCGTAGCCATTGCCTAGAGTCGCCGTATACGGAAGGCTCGTTCATGGGTTATCACTACGAGTATTACTACATTCGGAATGGGTGAGTTTGTTGCCCTTATTAATTTTTATTAATTTTTACTTTTTTTTATTAATTTTCTTTTTTCTTCCTCGGCTGTTTATTCAAGTGATCTCGCGTGCTCTTCTGTTGCGCTTTCCCCCTGAAGGTCCTTTTCATCTTTGACCGTTCGCACCCATTTTCAGCAAACCGAACACCAAATCTTCTTCCTGAACCGTCCCGTTGGATATAACGGTTCAACCCTCTAAATTCCCTACTCGAACGGTCCGTTCAGCTGTTAACCGAACGCACCCTTAAGTATTACGCCTACTAACCTATTATATCGTCTAGGCCTGGTGGCGGGAATGATGGGGGAGTCGCTCTAATATTCCTAAGGCTTACCAGACTCTTGCTTCGAGCTCTGCTACCGGTCCCTCCAACCCCAGCTCCACCATTCTCGTTCACATCAGTAGAGGACTTCACCCGCCCAATGCTCCCCCCAGAACCATACTTCCTAACTTTCATATCTTTCCAAATATTCCGCGCCTCATCATGCCGCCCGTCTTCCGTCTCAAGGGGCGCTTCATCAGGGTGGCACGAATGGAGAAAGGCTCAACCCCGCGCCACGCCAGTATGCGAGAACTTTGTTTGTAGGGTCACTTGCAAAGCTCAATTTTCTCCGCGTACTGTCCACCAACCCATCACTAACAGATGCGGCAGTAGTTTGCGAAAAACGCTTCATCATTCTGGCTCTATACGCCAATTCCCGGGAAATGTCTGGTAAATCGACCTTCCCCTCTGCCCTCTGCAAACTGGCACTAATAACCTTTATTTCAGAAGCGCACGGTCTGGGTTGTAGTACATGCTCGCCACCTTCTGGCTGCGGATTCGGTACACGTATTCTCTATAGGTGACTACCGGCTTTGGTTAATTCTCGCGGGATCCAAATAATTTGGTTTGTAGAGCAGGGGGGGACTGCGAGAGGGAATGTTTGTTTTAGCGATACACTCTTGCGGTTCTTGGAATAGAGAGGGTGGTGCCGGGGGGGGTGGCTGCTGTACTGCTACTTGAGTGTTACGGTTAGCAGAGGGGTTTCATATACCCCGAGGTCGGCTTGGATTGAGTTGATTTATTGCTTGACGGCAGACCAGCCGTTGGCTGGATTTCCTGGATCGACTTTGATGAGGAGGCTTCGTTTTTCACCCGGGACGAGGGGTGGGTACTCGGTGTCGCTGATCACCTCTAGGATTCGCAAATCTCCTGAATGGCATAGATGAACAACCACGTCCTGAGTTTCACCAAGATACACCCCGCTCATAGAGTTGATACAATCTCTTCCACCCAGATTGGCCCTTGCTCTCCGTGAGTGTCCCCGCCACTCGGCCCCGGGCCGGAAGTGCTCAACGGAATTCACCAACCCCGAGACCCCATCCGGTTCTTGCAATACTAAAGATATGAATTTGTATCTGTCCCATCAACACCTCCGGAGGTAAATCTATTACCCTATCGTCTGGTTGAGAGGTCAGCAACAATAAAAATGAACACTTCTATCCGTCCGCCGATACCCCGTAGGGTCTGAAGGCATTGCCTTCAATTTTGTTCGGCCCCATCTGCCCATCCGCCTAGCACTAGGTTTTGGAGATGCTTTCATCCTGATCAGCCTCTCTCCCATCAACACATCGCCATTAAGATCATCTCTCTTGCAACAAAGCTCGGTACCCATGGTATACTCCCCCCTCTTGGGTTTCACAGATATCGACCTAATAAATTGTCCACAAGTTAGCGCATTTAACCTCTCATGATGGTCCGGTTAACCTACACTCTAATTACCCTCCTCGCTCTTGTCACCCTCTTCTACACCATCTAAGCGATACTTTCTCTCATCTAGAACCCCGTCCCTCAAAACACCCCTCCTCGAAGCAATCGTCATTGGCGCAATTGCTCCCGTGTTGGTTCTCGCGCGAATGCTCAGTCCACCTCTAGAACTGCTCAATTTCTAGATACTATAGAATTAACAAGGGGACGTATATTGAGCTTTGGGCCACTACAGGAACGGCGGCGACAGCGAAGAGGGAGAGGAGCGAGGGGAGAGTGGAAGAGCCACGTTGCTGTTTTGTGGGTACTCAGCTAAATAACAAGGCACAATTTGTCAACATTTCGGTGGGTGAAGCGAAAGCTAAGTTAGGAAGGAAGTCTATGCAAGGTTTGTATCAGTAGAAAGAGGAATACAAAAAGTCTGTTCCTTTGTTCTGATATGCATGAGCTGCGCGGGTGTGCAGGCTCCATACGTGGTCCAGGGAGCGGGCGCAATCGTGCAGGAATTGGATTGAACAGTTACAATCACAGCCCTCCACCGGGACTTCGCAATAACAATCATCTTAACGGATATCCATCCTCTCCCGGCGGCGGCGGCGGTGTTAGGACAGCAAATGTGCCCGTCCATGATGGCTCCCCAGTGATCTTGCTGAGACTTCTGTCCTCCGCTGACAATTATATGACTGTTCCACAACCGGCTAATTTAAATCCTCCAAGGCGCGGAAGGAGGGGAAGGAGTGGTTGAAGAGTGAATGGTAGTGGGAATATAAATCGGGCGAGCGTGGCAAGGAGAGGAACTCATATTGTACGGAATTACAAGAGTTCCCTGTTGGTTGGGAGCTTGGGCGCTTTTATCAGATTATTCACTCGGTTTGTGTTTGGATACTGGTGGTATTGTCTGGTGGGGTTGATGCCTTGTCTGTATTTTAGATTGAGCGGATCTTTAGATAGAGGGGGGAATATAAGATTATTTTTTCTTCGCTCTCGGAGAGTCGCCTCTGTGAAAAATAGTAATGAGATGGTATCATAGCTACCAGTACCCCAGATATTGTACGACAATATTATAAGATTGAAATACTTTTTTTGTGCAAATGACCAAACCCACCCGCCATCATACCCAATCACTCGAACCGGAGCCTCACACCCTCTGTATTGCCAATCAATCTATCAATCGAACCCTTCATTAGCCGGCAGAAGCAAGTCCCCCTCTTCTTCCCTACATCCCCACCATCCTCCACCGCTTGTTTATTTCCCACTTGACTGGATGGGACTGAGAAGCTCTACTTTGACATTGCTCTCAATACAGCATTCCTTTGAATTTTTCCTGATCCCAAAGTCCATATACGGGGGACATACCACGCATTTCTCCTCCTCTTTTTAATCCTCACAACTCCCTCGCCCTTTACGGCCTTGTTCCCCTCCTCACTCTTAGTTTGTGCAGCCTTAACTGCATTAAATAATTTAATCACCCCCTCTGCGCTATCTCCCTTAGCCTGTTCTTAGGCTCTAACACCTTCCTCGCCGCCTCGTCATCACCCTTGGGCACAACCTCCATCACCCGCCCCTTCTCCAGCTTTGTCCTCATCTCTTCACGCAGTACTCTACAAGCCTTCGCCTCGAGGTGGCTCTCGTTCACCTCTAATGTGAAGGCTCTGCGTAGATGAGCATGGGATCATTGCGTGCCGTCGTGGGCAAGTGTGAGGAACGATTTTTGGCATTGTGGTTGAGAAGATTTGGGATCCTTGAGCTGCACTTTTTGGTAGAGTACTGGGTGGAGAGGAGGAATTCGGAGAGGTTGTCATCGGAGCCGGAGCTATCTGCAGAATTTTTGCACTGGTGGAAGAGGATAGGGGGTACTCATCGCCTCCCGTGACTAATGCTTCTCAGGCTTCTTTTTAGATCCACCGCACCAACACTAGTGACCCATTCGCTGCAGAATGATGACGGTGATGATGGTGCACTAGGATCCACAGGCTTGCGCTTCCCGGCGGGGACGTTTTTTGTCTTGACATCTACGATAGCGCAAGGCTTGCGCTTTTTAGTATCATAAAGCACGACAGCAACAAGCTTGCTTGTTTTATCGATTCTTCTAACCCAAGCCTAGCACAGGGCGCTTCATCGGGGGCACGAGTTCAGAAAAGCGCAATTCCTCGTCCCGCCAGTATGTGAGGACTTTGTCTGCGGTGTCACTTGAGATCCAGGTTGGATAGGATTCAGGATGTGTTGTTTAGACAGAAGAGTCCATCACCACTAGTCACTCAGCTAAAAACCCATAGCTTCTTATAGTCTAACACTGTACTGTAATAATTAAATCTACCATGAACAGCAGAATCCGGACCCTCTTCCTCCTCTTCACCCCGTCCCATACTCTGTCTTCTTTCACCTTCACAACAACTGGCTGATCCTCTTTGTCCCAGCTCACAACAGTGTGCTTGAAGCCGTGCCTATAAGCGCGCACGCCCAACCCATCCAGAAACTCCTATATGCTGCATAGAATGAACAGCGGCAGAAGAACCTTGGATAGCCTAGGGTGTAACATGCTGGAATAAGTTAATTAATTAATATCTGTGGAGCGGAGTAAAACAAAAGAATAAATGGGAAGTGGGTAAAGGACCTCCTACACTGCGATCATGATATATTTTAGTGAAGGGTTTAGGTGTAAGCCTTCCATTTTCCCCACTGGTAGGAGTGGCATTTTTTGTATCATAGTAAGTTATAGTGACCTTGGTCTTCCGGGTGAGTTCTGGTACGTGATTTTGGCCCTGCGCCTGACGGCATTTTCTAGATCGAACTTCTTCTCGGGCATGAGGCTGGCTAGGTTTCCAAGACGGTCTACACAGCCCTTCCCGTGGTGGTAAGCCTCCTTCCTGAAGGAGGTAGAAGAGCGTGCCATCCGTGGTAAATTCGAATAGCGCGAAGAAGTGGACGATGGGACTAGCGGCTCTCTTGCTCATTTGAGTGGGGGTTAGGCCACTGCGCAACATTCATTCCAGACTAGCAAGCCGACAAAACAAGCAAGCCCACCATAAAGCAAACACAGGCCGTACCATCTCACCTCACCAAAAAGATCAAAACCAGTGCCATCACCGAGGTAGCAAATACCGGTACTGTAAGGCTCGCTAAGATATAGAGTGCACGTTACGAATTTTTTGTTTTTGTATGTTTCTTTTTTCGGATAGAACCAAGTTATTGTTTCTTTCATTATATCCCTCAGTAAACGGAGGGTGTTGAGCGGATACCGGTATGCGGATATGCGGATAGGATATAGACTGTTGTAGAGCATGTGGCTTTGCGGCTTCCAGTGGTTTGGCACCTAACAGGCAAATATACGGAAGCGCGCAGGTATCCGATAAAAGACTTAGTCCGAAATAGAAAGTGTGATATTAAGACAAACGGTGAACACAAACAGATGGAGCTTGGAGTTGATGTTTTACGCCTGATATTTCACCACAGGCGGTAAAAAGGTGTTGGTCAAAGGGATAGGTCGAACTTTTACTTTTCACTGGAGTATTCCCACCGGCAATTGCCCAGTTGTTAATCGAAAGTTCGCTTGGCTACGTGCAATTTCTAGTATCATACCAACTCGAGTACTTCCCCCATCACCCTCTCATCCTCAAGCTATCCTTCTTAATCACCTATTTAACCACCTAACGGTACGCCTAGAATTCCCTTCTATAACTTACATGCCGTGTTTTTCGCCCACTCGTTTTCTCAACTATTGCCCTCCTTACCCCCTTCGCTCCTCTTACGGAATAATAATACCTCTGGCGGTAACCTCGTCTCAATCTGAGTTCCATGTGGAGCGCTTTTCTCATTCTGCCCAGCACCACTTCCAGCTTACCCCGTTTTCTACTGTCCCTCCTCCCTTCTCCCTACTCGGGCCATAGTGAGTTTTGCTGATTACTGATTTTAGGGATTCTCCATCGAGCCTAATTAACCAATCTCCTTTTTCCGGGCTATCTTCATCATGTGCAGCTCACTAGGAATCACCACAGGGACTCCACTCCATTCTACAGCGCCTCTCCCTCTTGTTATCGATCGCTGGGCACTAGGGCACACCCTCCTTATCCCGAACACCCTTCATTATCATGCAACCGATCTTCCCCTGCAGCTTGCATCTATGTCGGGTTGGCACAACCCATTGCCAATTGGGCAAAGCCCGTGAGATAGCACAAGGGGGTAGAGCCGCGTCTCGGAAGACAGCGGAGAAAGGTTTCGCCGGTAGCTTGGCAACTGTGGGGCCCAAGCTCTACCTGCGGGGTCCGTGAACTCCTAATACATATACCTCTCCCAGCTCCCGAGATCACTAGACCACCATGCT
>Ga0307507_10009369_pt1 | contig 13089 bp, 13 predicted proteins | sample 7_EM_MG_FD_207223 | JGI IMG/M metagenome (GOLD analysis project Ga0307507, IMG submission 207223) | Populus trichocarpa ectomycorrhiza microbial communities from riparian zone in the Pacific Northwest, United States - 7_EM | ecosystem: Host-associated > Plants > Roots > Unclassified | place...
CGGTGGATCTTGGTAGACGTGGATTATGGTAGACGCGAGTTACGTAACTTAAGGACCGCATAAAATATTAAGCGGCGCTGCTATTCTTCTCCTTCCTTTCTCTAGCTTTGGATCCTCGTTTATAGACAATCCAATTATACAGGCTTGCATGCGACCCTCCATAGCGCTCCTAAGTTAATTATCTCTAACTATAGACCCTAATATATATTGGACTTCTAGGACGAATTCTACTATATCCTTAATTAAGATTAAGCTCTCTACTATATTCTACCCTTAAACTAACGGCTAAACCAAAATTATAAACTAATACCTTAACTAGCAACTTCGCCCCTTTATTAATTACTACTAGGATAACTAGTTGGAACTACTACCTATAATAGACTACGCACAGCTTACGCTCCCTTATAATAGTATAGGAATATTACTATTTAAGTTACTCTATAGATATAAACCATAAATATTCTTTAATTAGGATAGACCTATAGGACCTATAATGGCCCATAAACGCCTTAGCTATAAAGAGGCCTAGACATTTACTAAAAGAATGCATAAAGCCTAGGAGACTGCCCAAGCAATTATAAAAAAGGCATAAGAGAAGAAAGAGGCTAATATAAACCAATATTATTGCGAGGTAGACTTCTATATAGGAGATAAGGTATAGGTGTTAATAAAGAACTAGAAAACCTAGAGGCTAAGCTATAAGCTAGACTACTAAATAGCTAGCCCCTATAAGATCCCTAAAAAGGTAGGGCACTCTTTTAAGGTTAAGCTACCAGAGTTAATAAAGATCCACCCTATTTTCTCTCTAGACTAACTATAAAAGGCTATAGACAACCCATTACCTAGACAGTATAATAACCCCCCACCACTAATTTAGATTACAGAGGATAAGGAATAGAAAGTTAAAGAGATCTTAGCAGTTAAGAAGGACTATAGTACCTTAAAATACCGTATAAGCTAGGTAGGTTATAACAAAGATCTAGAATGGTACCCCGCATCTAATTTTAAGTACTCTCCCTATAAGCTATAAGATTTCCACCTAGCCCACCTAGATCTCCCTAGACTACTACATAAACTAAATAGCTAGATTAAATGCTAGGAGGAAGGGTTAGATAACTATAATAATCTAAATAACAATAAGGAACTCGGACAAAGCCTAAGGGCAGGCTTTTTTGGGAGGGGGGGTAATGTGACGGTGCTAGAGCGCGTTACCTACTACTTTCTAGGCATTCTGCCAAATTCTGCCATGTTCTGCCAACACTACTTATAGAGCCAACCAATCAGGATTTTTTATGCCCGGCATGGAAAATCGCTATTGGCTCGCTTACTACTAGCGCCTTGGCGACCCCTTTGTATCTTACTAGTCTCTGACAGACTTCTTCTTCTCCTTAGCTTAGTATTCTTGTATGGTAGCAATCTACAAGCTTCGGTTCAGAAGCATTTGTACGAGCCCGTCACAGGCGTTGCTTATAGAAAAGGTTAAAAATCAATTTTTAAAATATTTTACTTTTTACTAAAGCGACGCCGGGGGTATATAGGGAGCCGTTACACGCGCTTCTCCTACCCGTAACCAAAATCTACTACGGAGCATCTGATTTGTGAGATCCCTTCGTGCAGCAGAAGTCACTGTTCGTATTGGGCGCTTTTGGCGCTTTTGCCCGGGTTAGCATGCTGCAAGCACCCTAGCTAGCGCGATTTTACTAGCAAGCCCCACCAAACACGTCGATATTGCGATGCCGACAAAAAGCTGCAGAAGGCCACCACTAAAAACACCAATTTTTTTTTTTAGGAAGTTGAGCAAAAAGTCGTGATATATGACGTCATCTGCACCACGAGCCTCAAAAACGGCTCCTAATTTGTCCTCAATATTCTTAATCTGGCTGCTTAGCCAAGCGTCCTTAATATCCTTAATCAGCACCGCTGCCTGCTGCGTAGCTACTAAAGCTACCAAAGCCTCTGGAGGCTGCGCAACTACTGCCGACAAACTATTATGTGTATACTGCGTCGCTTGAAAGGATTGTGAATAGGACTCCCAGGCTTAAGGTGCTTTTGGAGGCTTTAGAGGCCTTGGAGGCTTCGGAGCCAAAGACGCACGACGTTATTTAGGCGGCATAAGGACAATATTTTGCTGGCAATTTAAGGATCAAATAGACGGCAACGGTATTAGAGCTTTTTGATTAACTACACCAAATATTATACAGGCTTCCTAGCCACGTCGCTGCTGTTTACCGCAATATTTAAGCGTCGAAGATGTCAATGAGGCGCTAGCACCCCTGCCGCCAAGTAATTGCACTGACTCGAGGCCTTAACACTAAGCTATATACGGTATAACGTCTTAGCCACCCAGACGAGACAGCCACCCACCTAAGACAGTGCACGGGCCTCCTAGGAAAATCAAAATCAATTTAACCTTAAAATCAACCCTAAAATCAACCTAAATTAACCCAAATCTACCCTATTATATAAATACACTATAATCCATTGGTAGTTCCTTCCAAACCTTCTTTACAAAGGTAATAACCCCCCATAATGCAGCCTTCCTTTCCTTTACCCTCTTCTCTTCCTGCTCCTTTTGAAGCTTTTCCTTGTTCTTCTTTTATGCCTCTACTACTAATAAAACTCGTGCCTTCCTATAGGCAGCCCTTATTTTATTAATACGCTCCTTCTTCTATCTTTTAAAAAGCTCTTGATTTGTTCGCTTAAGGGTTATATTATCAGCAACCATACTTAATGTAAACTGCCGAATATTGTGCATAACTTAAGAACGTAGGGGTGATGCACCTTGTAAGAGCTGCCCAAATATTTCAGTAAGTCTCTCCTCTACGGAAGGAGATACGGGTATATTAAATTGGTGGCCATTCTTGTCTATAAAGCTTATACAGGAAGGAGTCATTAGCCGAATCTTTTCTAAAACAACCGAAGGATTGAATGGTAGAAGGCCAGTTGCCCGCTATGCACTTGCTATATTAGTTAATGATATAGCTTCGTGTTGTGCAGCTTGGTAATACTTAAGGAACTTAGGCTTAGTAATATTAATAGCTCCATAGAAGGCGAAGTCATGGAGGCGCTTTTAATAGGCTTTTGATAAGGGGCTGAATATACCAACATCTAGGGGCTGAAGTAGGTGCGTTAAATAAGGTGGTAAACAGAGAGGGATAATCTTATAAGCCTTATAATACTTAATAAACTGCATTAACATGTGGCTCTTATGTCTGTTAAGAATTAATAAGCGGTAGATTCCTTAAAGGCGTGGCTCTGTATATTGGTTAAAGTATTTTAACCAATTAACTGCGATGTCTAAATTTGTTTACCCTAAATTACTTACTTAAATCACTGTCTCATAATTAAGTCCAGGTAATATCTAAGATCATTGCATTTGCTTCCCCTAAAAGATAAGGTAGGGAGGTAATCGATATTAACTTCCTAATATATACTTAATAATAGACACCCAATCGCAATTGCCCAGCTCTATAATAAAGGCTTAAGCCTCTAATTAAGGAACAAGTATCTTAACCTTATTGCCTAACCCCATTACAATTCCTTTCTTATCCATATTGTATTGATCGCCTGGGGGAATTACATACTTGGTAATAGTAGCTTTATAGAGATTAAACCACTCTTTAATAATCTCTAGATCTTTAGTGTCCTTTTGCTTTTAATCAAGGCCTTAGGCGAATTAAACTTTAAGCTCTGGGTGTCGGGTAAGGAAGTTTTTATACTAGTGTTAGCCAAGCTTTAGAGGACGCTTTTTTACAGCAAGGATACTTTTAGCTATAGATTTGAGGTGTTAAATTTAAAGTGGCCAACCCCAGGCTCCCATTATATTGATCTATTTAACTAGGGAGTCCTCCTCAATAACTAAGAGCTTTTAAAGCTTTTGGTGATACTCCTTGCTCAATTAGCGGCCGTTGCGATGATAGTAAACAGAAGAGGGCGATAGACCGTATATTCGGGCAAGCAAACGGCCAGATTGATTAGGATTGGCTTCCAATAATTAAAGAACAATTTGCATTCGATCTTCTTGGTCAAGCGACAGTAATTGAGAGGTAGTAGAAGACATAGTGGTGGTGTAGTAGAGGAGTATTTTGATGTTTTGATTTTGATTTTCCTAGGAGGCCCGTGCACTGTCTCGGGTGGGTGGCTGTCTCGTCTGGGTGGCTAAGACGTTAGAGCCTTAGATAGGCTTATGAGGCTTGCATATACGAAAAGTGCAAGAAACGGTTGCCACACAAAGGGATAATATATTGCCCTATCGGTGTACGCCGCTCGGCGCAAACCGCTTGTGTCGAGTTGCCTGATCGTGCGCCCCAGCGTTGCGGCTGGCGGTGCAGATAAAGAATGCTCTCCCCTTCCAGGCACTTTATTACTGCCTGCTAATAGACTTGCTGTATCCCCCAAACTCGGAAATATCTATATTCTAGGAATGGGGAGGTAAGAGTTGGCTTTTGCTCTGTAGTTTTTCTAGGCCGAAGACTCTTCCTCGCGCAAGATCAGTGCTGTTACTTTGCTTATCGCGTCCCAAACTTCTCTCTCAAACTTCTCTTCAAGAAATATTAAGACCATGGCGCCATCGCTTGAGAAAACTATCTATGTTGGCGCTTTCGTGCACAGCAAGTCCCTGCAAGAGCTGGAGATCTGCCAAATGGGCGCTATTGGGGTAGATGAGAACGGCACGATAGCATTTGTGGAACGCTACGTCACAGATCCAGAGGCTCCAGGGAAGAAAGATGGATGGGAGAGTGCGAAGATAGTGAAAGTAGCAGAGAATGGGTTTTTCTTCCCAGGATTCATTGGTAAGGAGTCTTGTCATTTTCACAATCCGGAAGTGTTGGATGTTTTTATTTATACAACTCAGGCAAGCCCAGGGCCTTTGAATACATATTTGGGCTTGAGGTTCTAGGCTTTCTCACCAATTTTTCTTACATCCATTTTGCAACTCCTATTTTCTAACAGCCAACCAGACACGCACATCCACGCCTCGCAATACCCCAACGCCGGCATCTTCGGCAAATCCACACTCCTCGACTGGCTAAACACGTACACCTTCCCGCTCGAATCCAGCCTCTCATCACTCGCCCGCGCCAAGCAAGTCTACAACCGCGTCGTCAGCCGCACCCTGTCCCACGGCACCACCACCGCCGCCTACTACGCCACCGTGCACGTCGCCTCAACCAACCTGCTCGCCGACATCTGCCTCGAAAAGGGCCAGCGCGCCTTCGTTGGCCGCGTGTGCATGAACGCGCTATCGCCCGACTACTACCGCGACGCCAGCATCGAGGACGGCATCAGAGACTCCAAGGCCTCCATCGACTACATCCAGCAGATCGACCCCAAGGCCGAGCTCGTCGCGCCGATCATCACGCCCCGCTTCGCCCCGAGCTGCACCAGCGAGTGTCTGCGTGCGCTGGGCGACTTGCACCGCGAGACGGGCGTGCACTGCCAGACGCACATCTCCGAGAACAAGCCCGAGGTGACGCTTGTGAAGGAGCTGTTTCCCGAAAGCAAGTCGTACGCCGACGTGTATTATGCGGCAGGCTTGCTGACGCCCAAGATGATCCTGGCCCATGCGGTTCACTTGACCGAGGATGAGGTGGCCTTGATCAAGGCCTGTGGGGCTAAGATTAGCCATTGCCCCGCGAGTAACACGGCGCTGACATCTGGGTGCGCGAAGGTGAGGGAGTTGATTGAGAGTGGCATCACTGTGGGGTTAGGGACGGATGTTAGTGGAGGCTTCAGCCCGAGTGTACTGGAAATGGCTAGGCAGGCTATTTGGGTGAGCCGGTTTGTCGCAATGAACGATGGGGACCAGGCAAAGTTGTCCACCGAGGAGGTGTTGTATCTCGCAACGAGAGGTGGTGCTAAGGTTGTTGGTCTTGAGGGGAAAGTGGGTGGATTTGAGGTCGGCATGGACTGGGATGCCCAGATGATTGGCCTAGGAGCGGTTCCAGACGGAGGAGAATCTAACTTGGAGGCGGACGATCCAGTGGATATATTTGGGTGGGAAAGCTGGGATGACAGGGTCGCCAAGTGGGTTTACAATGGCAATGACAAGAGCACGGTGGCTGTGTGGGTGAAGGGAAGATTGGTGCACCAGACAAGCCGATACGAGAGGTGATCGCTATCAAGGTCGCACACGTTGGGTATTGCTGAAACGATTCTTTGTACACTTTGTGAATCGTAAGTTAAACGGCTATTAGCGAATGCCGTGATGAAGGTTCAATAGATCTTGACATTTTTGCTGGCTTAAAACTTTAGTCTTGGTGCCCGAGGGAAGATGATGCTAGGGGGTCTCATCCCAGCCCTTGGATTTGGCGTATCAATTATGGCGACGAGAAGCCTTACATGTTTGGCAGCTTGAATCACATATGCCTGCCCGAGATGAGAGTGTTGACCCTTAGAATCAATTACGTCGAGGTTCCAATACTTCTCCCCTCGCCACGCTAAGTCAACATAAAGACCCTTAGGTTCAAAATAGTGACGATTCCGTTCAATGAGCCAATGGACAGATGCTCGAGCATCAAAAGTTTCTTTCATATCCTTGAATGAAGTTAAGTTGTTCGAAATAAAGTAGACGAAGGATTGCCAATTTTTTCGGGAGACTCCATAATGGATGAACATTGGCGGGTATGGAAAACCTGTGCAGGATGGTTCTTGTTTGGGATTATCTGGGTACTGTCGTATTTCATAATATCCACATCTTCAAGATCTGGCCTCCCGTCGCGAGAGCCAGCATACCCGTCGTACGAACTCGGGCCTTCCGCTTCTTTATTCGCATTCTCGAGAGGCGCTAAATTGGTCCGCCTTGGCGGGAAGAATTGTATAGAAAGTTCCTCCACAAAACTTTGGCTTCCGCTTCCAATGGGAAAATTGAAGACCGCGGTTGCAGAGCCGAATGATATGTTATCTTTGGCGCTTCTCGTACTGATACGTGATAGAGGGGGCTAGTGAGTCGATGGAGTTGTGTAATTAGGAGATATTGTCGAAGATGCAGATGGAGTGACTGATGTCATGAAAGGTGCTTCCAGTGAAGCCTACCTATTTGAACGTTTTGCACTCTTCATATGAGCCCGAGCGGACTCTTCGGAAGGCTGAGATATTGCATTTTCCTGCGGAAGCATCGGGGGCTTGACGGCCGGCATATCTGACTTCCCTGTAGTTGCTGTAGCCAAGCCCTGTTTTGAGCGCTTCAACCCCTTCTTACGGGATTTTGTGGAAATGGATCCTTGCGGGAGTATTGTGGTACCCAGTGCCATTGCTAGAGCCATTTCAGGTCTGTCAGAGATCTCGGACGATCCTAAGGAACTTCTGTTAGGGTATATGGAGCGCTTCGTTCTGGTCCGTAGTAAAAGAGGCTCTTGAGATTGTTGGGCATTCATAGATCCAGACGGAATAGTTGGGTGGAGAATTGTAGCCTCGAGTTTAGGCGCTATTACAGCTGATAGGGGAGGCGCTCGTGCGGATGTCCCAGCGGAGCGTGGAGATGCATGAGAGTCCACTGTGGCAGAGGATACAGGGTTCGAATGCTTTCTTGATACAATTGACATCAAACGCGCATAAGTCGAACCCTTCCCCGGTAGAGATGGCAAACGTGTGCGTGAGCGATTTCGACTGCTATCATTGTTGAGGGCTGTAGAAACCGTGATTGTTGGGGTAGGTATGAACGAAGGCGGCAGATCGGTTGACGGGGTAGTCGCAGGCATAGCTGAAATTGCTGAAGGGGTCATGGTTGATATATCTGGCGTTGTCAAAATTTTGAAAGCAAACTCTTTATTGGCCTAATTGTCCACTTCGGAGGCTGTAGACTTTTGACTGAGCTGCTCCACTGATTTTCTAGGTGCTCCAAGGACCAAAGGTTCAACATTAAACAGCAAGCCAAGTGAAAAAGATGCGACGACGTAAGTAGGCAAGTTGATAATGAATAAGGCACAGGTATGCAAAGTTCAGGATGAGCTGAATGGACAATTTAGAGAAAGCTAGGAAGGTTGTAGAAGGAACCTGAGTTGAATATGATCAGTTAATGAGAATGCTAAGACGGGAGAAGCTGCCCAAAGTCATTCTAGCACTAAAAGGAAGGTACGAGAGGAGTTGGTTAAGTATCGACCAGCCGAATTTATCAGCAAGAAAAAGGGAAAGGCAGTTTCAATGTTGACTGCGCCGTCTTGTCTTGGACCGACAAAAGCAGGTGAGGAAGAAATCTCAAGATGCTGCAGATAGTTTACATGTTGGTCTGATTTTCAATTCATTTCAGGTGTCGAATTCTATTCAACAACGATAGACCGGTCCCGCCAACTCAATTCTAGGAATATTAAATCGGTTGCCTTAGCTTCGCGCTTAGGACGAAGTTAGACCCTCCTACAGGCCCGACGATATACCATCAAATGATACAGGTGGTCCATTTTACTGTCCTCTCGAGCTTGTTTTGTATAGAGGGGCGAGGGCCTCCATGCTGTTCCTTCTTCCCCAATTCTTCGGTTGCCGCTTCAGAAACGCACCTACAGCGCCTAGATAGCCTTCGTGTCGTAGGAAATATGCTTGTTTTTCGCCTTTCGACCAAAACTTGATAGCATAGGAGAGCGTATTCATGGTCTGGTAATGGCCTCCAATGAACGAGCCTCCGAAGTAAATGTGCTCGAGGTTGTGTTTTTCAGCATGCAAGTATGCGATTTGACCAATATTATTACTGCAGAGCGTAAGCGTCAACCGATAAGGTCCACTTCGCGCTGCTAAGATACATACCTGACGGCGTAGAGAAGGCTTCGGCTAATATCCTCAGGTTTAAAGGATCTGCCAGGCTCGGGCTCTCCATTGATGCCATCAAGCTCACTGTTGTGGCTGTGGTCTCCATTTGCCAATCCACCATGATCTTCTGCGTCTCGCTCGGCTTGTCGTTTCATCTTGTACACTTTGCCAAAGCTACTCGCAATTGTCGTGCTCTTAAGCCCAATTTTGTTGTAGTCCGTGCCGTAGATATCACCGACTAGCATGTCTACCGCGGTGTTATCGCCCTTTTCTGCTAGTCTCAACATGTCGTCGAAATTGCGGGCTCCGGTGAGCAGAGAAAGAAGGCCCCAGAGCGTACCGCCTCCAAGCGACGTACCACCAATACGCTGGTATTGCCGTGGTCCTGAGACCTTTATCATGGAGACACCAGAACCAATGTTCACGAGAAGATATGGGTAGATATCTAGTCGCGCTTGAACAAAGTGCATAGGGTCCGCTTCGCTGTAAGTGAAGACTTCGGAGGGGATTTCGGTGATAAAGAAATCAAGACCTGTGAACGCACGTCCGTTAGTGAATATTTAGCATAGCATGCATATGATTGTAACCTACCAATGATCAAACATTCCATCTCGTCCTCTCGCAAGACCTCTACTTCAAGGGCCTCCTTGATCTTGTCGTAATATTTGAACGCGCCTCCACCAGTAGCCATAACGCATAAATCTGACGATTGTGAGCCATTGAGCTGCTGGTGCTCAGCTTGCAGGTGTCGCATGAACTCTATGCATGTGTCGATTTTGTCCGTCTCGAATTTGAGGAAGTTTAGTCTGCCACCTACTTCCTTGGACTGCGGCTCGCGGGAGAAGTACACTAGCTTTGCTAGAGAGCCACCAATCTGGATTTCGCGTTAGAAAGCGGGCCTTCAGGAATTCGCACAAGAGACGTGAATATTACATCAATGGCAATGTGGCTTACGACAGCCGTGTGGTTCGGCAGACGGATATCCTTGGTGTCATGCTCGTAGTCATCACTCTGTGGAGTAGTCGGGTCGTCGACAATGAAGGCACCCTGGACATTGATTCTCACAGCTCCCGGGTGGGTGATGGCGTCCTGAATGTCGGGTTGGGTCGTTCGTCGTTGGTGCTGTTGGTGCTTCCCGGTTTCCTCCGCGCCCGCAATGGCGCCTGCCATCTCCACCGACATGGGCTGCGGGGGTTTGCGTGTGCTTAGCTGCGGGTCGACAACTGTGGATGAAGGTACGACGACGGTTCACCGAACGGCAGCCTCAAGGTCGCATTATATGCAGAACGAAGTAGAGTGAGGATGTAAGTAAGGTTGCGGACTGCTCCATCCGCCCGGCTTGAGTTGGACCCAGATGGGTTGGCAGGCTCAGAATTACTCGGTATACTCAGGACTGAGATCTTTGAGGCGATCAAACGCATTTGTATGGACCAAAAGTCCGACGAGTTTACGGCCATCGGGGCTTATATATGTATATATTTAACTGAGGGCTGAGCACGAAAGACCTTATCTTTTAGCTGGGCAATGTTCTTCCGTATATGGCTGAGTCTTTCATCTCGGGATCCTGTCAGTCTTGTTGAGATCGACGTGCGGTCGGTAGCACTTTTGGTCGCGTGCCCACCGAGAACACTGTCAAACAGCTATGTACCGTCAAAGCATACGCGGAAATAGACTAGATTAAGAATGCCTCCCATCCTTGGGTATAAAACGTTGAAAATACGGTGTGAAACGCCTCGGAAATATTAGAAGTCACCATCACAATGTACTAAGCCTCCTGTCCATTCCAGAAAACACCTATCTCAGTCAATCCAACGCCTCCGCGGTGCTCAAATTTTGACGCCTTGATTCCGCAGTTGGTTTTCAATTCGTGATCCAAGGGATACTTCCTCAAAGCCGGGTGGCAAACCGCAGCCAGCTCTATGGAAAAGTTAGTGAAGGGTTGAGTAAGCAAGAGGAACCACTCACTTAAGGAACTCAACCTTCAAATTACGAGCCTTGTCCTTAAGATCAACCTGAGTACGATCACCTAAGAGGTTGTGACCCGCAGCCTCGTCATGCCTTTTTATATCTTTCCAACTGCAGCCAATGTCCCCAATATAATCGATTAGAGCTTGACATGCTTCAACGGACCATGGATTCCGAGCTCTCCGTGCTTGGTTATTGAATTTAGCCCGTTGGCTAACATGCATTCTCGCTAACGCCTTCACTTCACTATACTGAGTATACTGGGGGGCAGAGCTAGAAGGCGCCTTTGCTACAGTTTCCTCGCTAGATTCAGGAGTACTATCCCTTACCGATAGACTGTAGTCTTCATCCTGCTGTGTCGCTCGTGGTTGGTGACTCGGAGGCGCCGGAGAAGTTGTAGCAAAGCGGGCACGTTTCGCTTTTGGGACTTGCCGCCTCTGCTCGCTGGTGCCCTGTTCGAACTCATCGTCTCCGCTAGATTCTTCTACGACCTCGAGCCTCCTTTTAGACACTACCCGCGACGATTTGCCTTTCTTGTTTGTTCTTTGTGCACTCTGGGATTGGCCAAACCCGTCTTGCCATTCAACCCGTTCAGGATTTGGTTGAGGGTCAATAAACCTTCGACGATTTTCCGGCTCGTTCTTCTCTTGTCGTCTGATACGACTTAATGTTCGGGCTGAAGAGCTTGGTGCTGATGCAGCAGGTGTTTCCTCTCGTCTCTCTTCACCATAGTCATCGTCATCGTTAGGGGCAGGTTGCCAGGCGCCATCATCATCATTATGAGTTTGTTCACGGGTTTCCTCCCTCTGAACCTCAATATCAATTGGGATTTCGGAGGGAGCTTGTCCTGCAGGGCCCTTTGGTCTTGTTCCTAAGAAGCTGATTGCTTCTGGGTGTAACCTGAATAGTTGTGAATCAGTTTCGCAAGAAAATTTGATAAAAGTTCCAAAACCCACGATTTCTTGGGATCGAAGCCAGGTCTGCTGCGCTTCCTTTCACTCCTTTGTCCTGAACCAGTAGAAGTCTTCTGGCCCCGCAGAGTCCCTCGTGGTGCCAAACCTAGTGAGGCTCTATCCGCACTGCTCTCTGCCTCATGACCCCGACCCCCTGCGGCCCTTTTGGCATTTCGCTGCGTAGGTCGAGTGGTTGCTGGGAGGATGTGTCTCGACGACGGCTGAGGGGTGGGAGAAATGCGACGGCTGGAGGACCGAACAGCTCTGCGGTCGGCCATTGTACGATTAAATATCGGATTTGGTGCGTTCGCGAATTGCACGCGGCAATGCGCCAGGCACAATGAGGAGAGGAGTCAAATAATATCTTACTGGCGTTGATCTTAGGTGAACAAGCCGGTGTTTTTTTGGTAGGGTGTTTGTTATTGCTATTATTGAGCTTGCGCGACATGCAGGTAGGGCAGAACGAGTTCACGTGACGTTTTAGGTTGATCAGGTCCACACTGCTGGATCCAACGGCCAGCCGGCCTGTCCGGGTGCCTTCAAAGCCACTTATTAGAGTACAGTGGCTAAGGACTTTTCTGTCTGTGAAATATTCAACACTTTTCTCCACAGTCCTCTTTTGTTGCTCCTTGGGTTGTAGTCCTTCCAGAAATAACAAGTCGCCGCGTGTCTCCTTTCCCAGGTTGCGAACCCCACCCCTTGCACCTTTTCCGCTTCCAAGGTTCCCTTCCCTTGTTGCACCACCCCAGCGCCTCAATTTGGAGAGCCTCTCCCAAAATTACCTCATTGCTGCAATCCACGTCGTCACCTATATCGAAACTCCCGTTCCCATTGTTCACTCACCCTTTATCCGTCTACCTCAGGCCCGTGCCAAAAGCTTTTGTCCCCCCTTCAAAGAACATCCGTCCTTCAACACGTTGCCCGCGCGCCTAGTGTGGAGTCTTACGCTGTCTTTTTGAGGCACTCCGCAACCCCTTTCAGAATATTTTCTAGATCACCATGAGACTACGAAAACGGCCGGCACCTGTCCTTCTCCTCCTTATACCTGCCCTACCAGTCTTCGCATCTTCACTTCCAGGGGACGTGGAGGCAAAACAGGTAGGTCGTGCCGTCCCCGTGCAAGAGTATCCCGCAGCAGCCACCCTTCCGCCAGTATCACCGACCTCAAAACTGGATGTTGGCACCAAGGATGCGCCCGTTGATGGACTAGATGGAAAACCACACAAGGGGCCATTTGTGGAGGGAAAGCTAGGAAAACCAAAAAAGCCTGTTGCAGAGGTGGAAGAGATCTTGCCAGTTGCTTCAAAACTCCCTGAATCTTCGAGCAAAAAATTGACCAAAGAGGTCCTTGAAAACGATGGGGTAATGGATGATCCCGATCGCGTCGCGCCGCAGAAAGGGACAACAGGAACAGAGGGTGGTGTGTCTGCGA
>Ga0307507_10009370_pt1 | contig 13087 bp, 9 predicted proteins | sample 7_EM_MG_FD_207223 | JGI IMG/M metagenome (GOLD analysis project Ga0307507, IMG submission 207223) | Populus trichocarpa ectomycorrhiza microbial communities from riparian zone in the Pacific Northwest, United States - 7_EM | ecosystem: Host-associated > Plants > Roots > Unclassified | place...
TTGCAGGTTAAGGTGAAGGAAAGATGCGTGGAAATGAGGATGAGCTCGACAAAATCTCTCCATGCATGATTAATAATGTTAACTAGCTTCACGGCAAGCTAGTCCTATGTTCGTTTGTTTTCCCTTTCATGGTGTTTATGCTTTAATAGTACCCATAGAAATTTGCTGAATTTATATTTATTGTTGGATGTTTTTATATGATATTTAAACTCACTCATGCAACAAGAGGAGGGCTGCCAATGAACGATAATGTAATTATCATTAATGTAATTCTCTTTAAAAGGGTCTCGAGATTTAACGTCTACTTGGGAAACATATGAACAAACTAAAACCACAAAACCTAGTGACCCACCATCATATCCACTAGCCAAGACCATGATTTTTATTTTTATTTTTATTTTAAATCAAATCAGATTTGAATTTTTATTTTTTTTTAATCCAACATGTCAAATTCACGACTTGGTAGCCTTATTAAAACTTGATGTAACTTAAAAAAAAATCCTTCACAGATGGGTCTTCATCAAAGATGAGTGTTTTAACTTTGATACTGCAGATATCGGTTCTATAGCGCCAATGATTCCATTTCTTAAATGGCACAGCAAAATGTCATTGTTGAACAGGTTACTGATATCATAAATGATGGATGATTAAAGATGACGATAATGAGATAATTTATATTTTCCTTTTAGAACCAAACTATTTGCAAGCTTCGGATGACCAATGACACATACCTGCCCATAACAAGTGACTCAACAATACACTTCAAATATTTTCTTTCAGATTCCCATTTCCAGATTCATGATTGAGGTTAGTTTTGTTTTTCTCTTATTTTCTTCACAAACATTTGCATACAAATTCTACTTCAGCAATCTACCCTTAAAAAGTGATGAACGTTCAAGTTGAGGATTCATCTCTGTAGATGAGGTTTTCCAATTCGAATGTGATTTTATGCAACAAAATCATAAAGCTCAATGAAAAATCGTAAGTAAATAGGATTCGGTATATATAAAGGATAACCATCGAAAAAAACAAGCAGACAATGCATGATAATATTGCAGCCCTAACTTTTTGCACAAACCTGCCTTGATAAACACTTAAAGAAACAAGACAGGTTTGGCGAGAATAGCAGAAATTATAGCAGCTAAATCAGACATCCTCTGAATGAAACTTTTCCCCCCACAATGACAGGGTGTATGCTAACTGTTTCTACAGAAAAATCGAGTTGTCCTAGACCTATTTTTGCGACCTTTTAATTAGCCTACAAAATTGAAGTCTAGAAAGCTTGGTGATATACATAACTATCAATTGTTGGGTGCCCTTACCTTCAGAACCAGCAAGGACATCTCCCGTTTAGAGTTAGCTTTGCCACTTGGTGCACTTCAATGCCTCCATGACCCGTATTTGTGTTAAACACAGAATAAAGCCTAGGAATCTGCAATACCCAACGTGATCAGAAAATTTCCATATTAAACTGAAACAGCTTTAATTGTTCACACAAAATTCATTGTTAAGGACAAGAGTATAAATAAATACATGATGGGTATGAAGCAGTGGACGTGGGAATCCAAGTAAAAACACAACTTAGTGGATCCACCCAAATGATCTCAAAAGATAATTTTGTAACCCATAGAGATTCAGATTATGGACTGCTGGTGATCCAACAAATATGGAGATGACCAAAAAATAAGTTATAGATACAAAATTTCAAGTTCTAGCTTTTTATGATGAGAATCCCATTAACCCTGAGTGCCTTTGTCAAAAAATGGAAAACCAGGTTTTATGTCTCCTTAGGTGTTGACATAAAGCATAGTTTACCTAGCATGCTATAGTTTTATAGCAATTGCCCTAAGTGTTGCATGGTAAAAACCTAAGTGACTTGTTATTACCCCTGATTATTCTTAAAACCTAGAAAATGTCATAGTTTAAAACTTTGAGAATGCCATGTTGACCTTCTAATTCTATTTACCCCTTCTTGGTCCTCCTCTTGTTTCTGTTTCAGAGTTATTTTGGTTGAAAATGAGATAAGGTATTTCATCCCCTGGCAATTCACTTTTAAAAGTAGAATTGTGCTTCAGTATAGGCCTGAAAAGGAAGCCCCCATTCGCTCAAAAAAAAAAAAAAAAACAAAAACCAAAAAAAAAGCAAGTGCCATCCTGGTGTAATTACTAGAAACCAAGACATTGTCTTCTACTTCTCATCCATCTGAGGCAGTAGTAAGTTCAGGCCCACCTCAAACAAACATCTGAGTACAGGTGGATTCAGTGGGGTATGGGTGGGGGTAATAAGCCATTTAAATGAATTTAGTTGCCCACTTCAGCTCCTTTTCTAGTAAGCAAAGCACTCTCTCAGTATCAGGATCGTCCTTAATCAACTTCATCCAAATATTAGGTACTACTGCTTACCTACATGATCACATTGAGCAATGACTTGATATTTTTCCAATGGGAGATACCATTTAAGAACTTCAAAAACTTTAGAATGTCTATCTAAAAATATGGGAATTCATTTAAGTTGTATTTTGCACCCAAACCACATACCTTGCTTATTTGGCAAGAAGGAATGGCCACAGAAGTTCACTTCAGGGATGAACCATTGTTATGACCAGTACCAGAATTTTCTCCATTGCTAATGGCATCAACTGTCTTCACCCTTCGATAAAAGAGAACATACGCAGCAGCTGACTTCACATCTTCTTCATTTATGGGTGATATGTGAGCGTCATCAAAGTTGTACCACCTGTTCTCATCCAGAAGCTGCACAACACAGATATAAATTAAGTTCAAGAAATGACCAATCTATGGATAGCCCACTGCCCCAATATTAGATCTAGAAGCTGAAATTGGACTTATAGTAATGTTCAACAAGCTGTAGCTTCTAAACCTACTATCACAAAAAAATAAAGACAAGAACAGACTAACTTATCAAACACATGAATGAGTTGTAGAAAGGTCTCAATGCCCAAACATTTTATTTAACTCCAAACAATTAGTACCAACTATTCAAACCTTTCTTTAGCTTTTAACGAAGAATAATTACTGGGAACCACCTATCCATGGTCATGTATATAGTTATCCATGCAAAAATCCAAAATGTCCATAAACTGTCAATACTAGCCAATAATATGAGCTGCACACCAATCTTCTAAATTATGCACCTATTGCCAGTTCCTTCTATGCTCACCTTGATATGTGCAGTGTAGTGCCCACTTCCCATGCCACCATAATGGTTGGTCAATGCATATAGCTCATAGAGTTGACGTTGAGTGTTGTTCTTGTTGGCTATGTAATTTGTCAAATCAAAGTCACGAATAGGAAAGTTGACAAAAGTTTCTAGTTTATGCTTCATTGATCTGCTATAGGAAAACCTCTTCAAATGGATGACTAACACTTCTGGAAGCCTCCATAAGTCAAGCTTTTTACTTGCTTGCCTCCGCTCCTTACATTTTGGGCAGTACCTGTGTCAGATTTATTCACACTAATCTTTTAGCGCAACTCCTTTCCCTTCAACATGAAGGATAAATAATTCTATGACATCCAAATGCATAAGGAAAATGCCAACCAAAGATATATCCACTAAGGATTGGTCTGCATTGCAATTAAAAATTGTACGTTGGGGAAGAATAGACACTAACCACATATCTTCAGGCACCAAAGGCTCTTCACGCAGAAAACCTTCTAGACAGGTGTACAAGGAGAGAGGTTCAGTACGAGCTTTCTTATTCACAGGTCCATACTTGAACACTTCGGGCAAGTTTTCCAAATAATGAATGTCATACTTTTCTAAGAGCTCCTGTGACCAATCAACATATACCAACATTGATGTTGATGTTGAGGATAATTTAATTGTTTTGTCTTCTCCCACGGACAGATCAATGCATGCATTACTTTCCTCAACCAACTGAAGCGGTAGTTTGAATAATGTTACTGCCCTGGAACCGCTACTATCCTTGTTCATTGAATCGGATAAGGGGTTAGTACATGCTTCATCAGAACTGCTGTGGTGGCACATATCTGATGCCGCCAATGACGAGCAAGGCTCAGGAATGTCAGCTTGTCTCAAACTTTCAGATCTCAACAAAGGTGAGAGCATTGTGTGAACTACTTTCTGTATATCACCTCTCGTAATTACATCATCATGTGAGATCAAAGAGACAAGAGGCGTTCCAAAGGGTTTCAACTTCTGTGCAGCCTTTGTATCACCTGTTTCCCTGTCAGCCAAAAATAAATAAGAGATCCAACATACAGATACATACATGTGCATGTACAAACAGATAAAATATAAAGCTATGTAATGTACAGCGCATTCCAAACTAACAAAGGCAATAATTGGTGCAAGGTATGAATACCCAAATCAGATAATACATACTGTTCTTGACAGCGATGAATCAACCTAAGCAGAAGTGTTTTCTTTAGCGACTTCGCTATCTTGTAGGCAGCTAGGTGGTCATCATCTTTAATCGTGGAGAGGGATATTAAGGGGTCTTCTAGAAACCTTTGAAATAAATGGTTTTGTACCTGTGAACAACATGTTCAAATAGGTCAAGCCAAGGAATTGCACATCCATAAGTTAATGAACATGAGTGACAACAGTCAATGTCATAACCTCAGCAAGTTTAAGCTCTTCGCTATTCTTCAAGGAACAAGCACAGCTAAGTGCATTCATCAAGTCCCTGCATCGTCCCTGTTTCGGAACAGTCACTGTGCAAGCAAATGGCAAGGCACTTCCATCACATGTAAAAACCGTAACTGTCATAGAACGTGTAGTGGTGGATTGAAGTGGCAAAGAGAGGTACATGAAAGGATCAAACGTAACAGAGATTTTATTGCACTCTGGACAAACCAAAGTCGACTTGTATTGGCCCTGTGAACAGTGAAACAGTCAACAATTTTAGCACAAATACAGAACTACAAAAACAGTGGAAAGACAGCAATTTTGGCAAATGTGTCAACATAGAAGCATAACAATCAGCACATCCTTAATATGAAGCAAGAATACAAGTTTCATGTCAAAGAATTCCACAAAAATTTAATAAAGGTTGGATCTTGTGGATTTTGGAATGACACTATATGCAATAACTCTTCTGCACCAGTGCATCCTCATATGGCCCTGTCTTAACCTATCTTCAATGAGGGTTGCCTTGGCATATTATCTTAATATTCTCACTCTTCCTACAAATTGCAACCTCTTAGTTGACCATTTCAAACATTCATCTTAATATTCCTGCATTTATATTTCATAACAAATTGCATCTTCACCATGAAGCATACATTACCATATCAAGAATCGAGCTACAGGCCTCATCACAATGATACAGAAAACACCCTTCAACCAACCAGGATCCATGCTTGCATAATACTCCAGTAATGTTTCTTCATTTCACCACGCTGAAGCACCTCTACTTAAATCAAGCTAACGCCTCCATTCATGTTGCTAGTATTACAATACATGCAGTCCATTTTAGTCATGTTTAAATAAAACCTTGTACTCTAAAGTACTTTTCCATAACTCTAAATCTCTAGTTTTCCCCAACTTTGGCTTCAGGGTTATCAAAACTATTTATAAGAAAAAGCCATGCACTATTTTTTGGGGTGCCTGTGCGGGTGGGCGGTGGGTGCATGTGTTTTAGTTTTGCACCATCCAACATCATCCTAAATATGTCTAGTCAGTTCATCCAAGACCCAAAAAAATGAAGATTTGATGTAAGCAAGCTTGAATGATCATTATAATACGCACCTGGCACACATCAACGATTATAGAATCATTACGAGCAATATGACTTGCCCAATATTCATCAGCAACTTCTTCATCTGGGCGACCATCAGCATCTTTTGACTTTTTATATGGCTTATGTTTAACACGATTCAGATCTTCATGAAGACCATCTAAAAGAAATGCTAAAAGCTCCTGCAACAATACAGACCACTTAGCTTATACAAACTGCACATAATCCATACAAAATGCAACACCACAGACCATTAGTGAAAAGTTTGTTGCCCTTGAGAACCTGAGAATCGTGCTGATTGTAGCCACTAAATTGAGGAGCAAATCGAGCCAACTTCATTTTAAATTGTCGAGGAGCAATTGCTGTTCGCCCAGGTGCCCATAACCTTCGAAGTAACTCACCAAATGCAAGAGCAAGCTCACCCTACAAAATTGCTAACTCAATTCAATAGAATATAAACAGAAAAGTTCAACAATGACTTACAATACTTAATATAGCTAAATGAAACTTCCATCAGTAAAATCACTCCTAATATGATCCATCTGTTAAAATAATTTTCATTCAGTCATTCTTAATGATAGATGAACTTCACATCTCAAGAGTTGGCCTAGAGGTCTATTGATTGGCTGCAACTCATTTCCAAGGTAAGGTAAATAGGTATTCCAACAGCCATATCAATGTAAAGGAATGTGCTCTTGTAGGTTCATTTCAATTGTGTGTAGAAAGACCAAGAAAAAAAGAATTCAATCCAGGGTGAATCCTTACAGCTTTTAAAATCAGCCTTTTATATTATCATTGATGTGCAATATCTTCAGCAAGCCAGAAAAGTGTACTGGACAATCAAAAAACAAGGACTCAGAACATCAAAATTTACGAAAATAAAAGTACTGCTCAAACACTAAGAACTGGGCTGGACAAAGAAATTCAAACCTATTCTTGTAGATTGCAGTGCACATACACGTACAAAATTTTGTGTGAAAACATATGATTTCCCTTTATAATTCCTATTAAGTAATTTAAAGAGTAGTTTGTATGCTTAAAAACATTCTATGTTGCTGCACTGATCAAGTTTGAAAGGGGCTTGAGTAATTTGCGATTAAAATTAATTAACATATAATGAATTCAAATTTAGTTGAGATCTTTGAAACCCAATTAGAAATGACATAACAACAGCTTGCCTGATCATCAGCATCAATTACAAGCTCTACTTGTGAACGGTAACAAATGAAAGGTTTTATCAGTTTTATACCTGACATAAAGTACCAAACTACAAATCAGTGCCACAAAAGATCTGATTAACAAACTCAAGAAAGAATAATAAATGTAAACAAGACCTGAGAAAGAAACAATAGATTGTACTTCCAAAAAAAGACAGTTATATCGATCCAACAAAAAATTGTCCCTCAATCAACATCTGAAGTTAGATCTTGCATGGCATGAAAGAAACTGTAATACTTGTCAACAAAGACACTTCCAAGACCATATCATTTAGATGAAATCGAATAAGCTCAAAACCAAGAGAATTTTAGCTATCCAGTGTGCCTTTTCATTCAGCAAGTGTTTCCAAATCACGCTTAGAAGAAAATAAGCATAATTTATATTGTTCATCAATAATCAAACTTACCACCATACCCAGTGGGTTTTTCCAATTTATCTCTTGATGATAATCCTCTCGAAAATATTCAGCAAACTCTGATGTGTGAACAAGACATTGTATTGCACTATTCATAAAGCATGTGTTCCCTAGGTTCTGCAACCCAATCAAGCCACCAGAAGACCCCCTTGTAGTAACAGTACTGGTCCCATATGCATTATCCAGCTCCCTACCCTGATATGTCAGATTTGGACCCTGGGATGTCAGATTTGGACTTTGAGATGGCTCTGCACTGCAGCCTCTAGAAGCACCCTTGCTTGCAGATAAACCTCCTGCAATTGATAAGCTTGACTTAGAAGGCTCTAAATGAAAAGAACTAGCGTCCTTCACAGTTGGTCCATTGTCCTGAGCAGATCTTATAAAACGACTCAATGCAGTACCATTGGCAATGTCATGAACCTCCACCAGAATCTGTATACCAATATAAAACAAAAGATAATTCAAATTTAAAACAAGAAAGTAACATGTATTTACACCATGGCACAGTACAAAAAGACTTACATCCTGATCCATCTGTAAGTTGGCATCATCAAGTGTTTTATCCATGTCATTCATCAGAGCATGTTTACGGTGGCCATAGTAATCCCAAATGCATACCTGTAAAAAAAATTACTAAATGATAAGAAACTGAATATGAGGAATTGTTCAACAAATTTTAAACTAGAAACTTTCAATCTATATTTCAAAATATAAAAATAAATAGCTGAGGTATTTTCAAGCCTTGCCTGCTCTAAGTTCAGATAAAAAATCTCACAAGCTCTTTTGTGAAGCTCTCCAATTGTCTCCTGCGAAAATGATTCAGTTTTTTATGAGCAAACACAAGATATACTAGGAGAACATTTCATAAAATGGAAACTTACAGTTGAAACTTTAAACTATCACCACTCAAATTGTTGTATTCAGATTCTAAACACCATTTAGAGCTGATACAGCGGCCCTGGTTACTGGTTGGTTTTAATAACTCTTGGTTGAAACTGCATTTATTTGGTGAACAAGTGATGCAATTTCACCACTTTCAGATTTATGCCGATATGGCTGCAAACAATCCAGCATGGTAGCTGTTGAGGTTGTCATGATGATGAATTTGATGGAGAGAGCGCAATTTTGTGGCAGATTTAGGGTAGCAGTGTTAGGGAAGTGGTAATGTGATACTTTCACAATGAGATAGGGCAACTTTGTGGTGATGACACACTTTTTAACGATTTTCTTCTATTTACTAACTTTTAAAGGGTTCCTTTTCTTTTCAAGAATTAGCTTATTTTCTCAAACACACTCAATACTGATTGCGGAAACATTCTCCAAGTTACTTAAAAGGTTAAGGGTTGAGATTTTGTCAAGTCAATGCTAAATTGAGTCATCAACCATGTCCTTGGGTCAAGTTACAACAAAATAAGCTGCTCAATAAAGTAGCAAATCATGACAGATTTCAAGTTAATACCTTCTTGCTAATTCTTACTGCACAACGATCACCCTTCGGCATAACCAGTAGCTGAAGACGGAGAGGATATACCTCTACAGCAAACTCTGTCTGAGAAAGACCTGAACTGATTACTTTCCGTGACAATGCTGGACCACCTCCATACCTGTACCCAACAATACCATCACATTTATAAGAGCATTTCCCCCATTGAAAGATATAATTTAGCGATCCCTTATTGCCTGCGAAGACGAGAAGGCAATAAAGAAAACTCCTACCTATGTTCTCTATTCATGTTGGAAGTAGCTATTGAATATGGTATTGAGCATAAAAATCCTACCAAAAATTAAGGTTATAACTAACGGTCCTTGTGTCAAAAATGCAAAAAAGAAAAGCTAAAAAATGAGAAAGTAACGTCATAAATTCTATTCTTCCACAGTTTCATAAACAACTCACCAGGAATACAACTGGTTCCAAACTTCTTGCGGAAGCAATACATAATCACGGCCTTCTAATAAAGTATCATGAATCTCAATGCCAACATTAGACTCCTCCGAATTCACATCATATATCAAATCAGAATTATCAATACTAGCAGGCCTTTTTGAAGAACTAACTGTATCACAATTCTCTAACATAGATGACCCATCATTAGTAACATTTGTCTGGTCTTGGTTCACATAATCAATCCAATGTTGCCACCATCTATTATAAACCAGCAAAACAAAAAATATCACCAACATTATTATTCAAAATTTTAACAGCTCATTCTCAATTAAAAAATAATAATAATAATAACTTCCATTCTCTACCACACACACACAATGAACAAAATTGCTGAGTAAATTACTTAGTTCCCACTTGAAACTTGAACAATAATTGTCTCTTAATTCAGAAAACAAGAATTGAGATTTGCATTCTTTAAAGATTTCAGACAACTAAAAACCTTTCTTTACAGTAGAAAAAATCAAAACTAAACAAACCCACTTTGCATTTTTACATTAAAAACTTGTTAACACTCTAAAAAATCAAGACATGAGAAAAAAAAGAAGAAGACTTCAACTTTCACTCTAAAAACAAAACCTTGAATTTTTTGAAGTCACGAACCTTTCAACACGAAAAACCCACACAGCGGAAAGAAAAATAAAGAAATTAATGTTACCGTTGAGTGATTAAATAAAAGCTATCGCCTTCTTTACTCTTAGATTCTGAAGTAATCGCAATGTCTCTAATCAAAACCCTCTCTTCTTCTGGTGTCAGCTGTGCACCGCCGCTGCTGTTGTTGCACACCACCCTCACCTCCGTCATCAGAGAAGAAGAGAAATGATTCTTTTCCTGGATCTACAGATTTGTGAAATTTTCTCTTTTGTTTTTGGTTTTCCTGAATTTTGTTTGGTGTTTTCTCGAAAACCAAACGGGGAGGGAGAAAAAAATCAGGTGGTTTTAGTGTAATATCTCAGCTAAACCCTTGATAATTCATTTTTTAAGATTGTTAGAAAACTTGTTTGGATATCTAAATGGGTTAGTTTTGTTCTAAATGGGTCGGTTTAGAGTGGATGGTTTACGAGCACTATTACACCCGATCCAAATGCAGCTGACATCCGTTTTGATTCATGTGAAAACCAGCATTTCAAGGATGGGACGATGAAGAGTTTCGATTTTATTAGAACCTTGTTATAAAACTCCTTCGAAATCGACTCGTTCAAAAAATGGAAACCATGAATCTAAGTTTTAAAAAAAAACAAAAAACTTAAAACAAAATCATTTAAAAAAAAAAATAGAGTTTTCCTAATATCTCAGATTGATGAGTAATGATTCATTGGGCTAAATTTCAAATTAATATGTGAATTTATAAAATAAGCTTTGAATTAATAATTGTCAAGTTCAAGTTTTAAAATCTAATTTGAAATTTACTCAACTGAAAATACAAATATATAAAATTCAAGTTTTTTAAAAATTATTTTAAAATTAAACTATTTTAAAAAAATTAAGTTTTTCTAGTATTTCAAGTACGTAAATTTTTATATGATTCGTCACGCCAAACTTTAAATTATTAACAAATCAAGTTTATCTCGTAGATTAAGCTTTAAATATATAAATTTATTTCTGAATTAGGTTTAGATGAACGAATATAAATACTGAATGGATTAAAATTTATAACTATAATTTAAATTTTTACAATAAAATGAGCATTTTATTCTCAGTAAAAACTGAGATGAACACGAGTTAAGATACTATTCGAGGTCTTATAATAATTACTTGGATTTTTTATTAAAGTGGTATATGTGCATTTGGATGAAAATTTCTTGAGAATAGTTAGACACGAAAACTAGGATCCGACCATAATTAAAACCATTAAGGAAGGGAGATTTGCTTGGATATCTAAATGGGTTTCCAAATTTGGATGGTGACTCTAAATGAACCCTTAGGTTCTAATTGAAAGTTTGATAAAAAGCCCAACATAGTATTGCTAAAAATAGATCCATTAGGCCCATATAGAACACCCCTATTGGGCCCAAATGCTGTCATATTTTAAGAAAATTAAACTACAATAGAGTAACAAGAAATTTGAAAAGAAGACGATTATTTTTATTTTTATTTTTTCCTTAAAATAAAGTTCTCTTAAGAGTGATTTTATTCATCCCCCAAATCAGCTTGAAAATTCTCCTAATGAAGATACTAAATATATTGTAATTATAGTATTAACTTAGGAGGAGTCGAATTGAATTATTAATTAAAATTTTAAATTAACGTGTTAATAAATTTATTTATCGAGCCAGATTTTATAACTATAATAATAAATAGCTGAAAATGTTTTATTATCCTCAAAACATGGTGAATGAAGGCATATGATGCTTCAAATTACATTAATCCATTACAGTTAAAATTTACTAATTTCATCAACACCACTAAACTGAATCTTCCTCCATGACCTCTTCCAAGGGCTTGTAAGTGTAACACCAAGCACAAATCACAAAATACACAAAATTTATAGCTTGGATACCAGTTACAAGCCAATAATAATAGTCCAACTTTCCTATGTTCAGGTTCCTGTCAGGTAACCAATTGTTCTTGTGTCCTGTGTACTCATGAATCAGTGACACCATCAATGTGCCCAAGTAATCTCCAACAGAACTTGCTATCCAAAACAATCCCAAGGCAATACTTCTCATGCTTTCTGGTGATTGATCATATAGAAATTCTAACTGTCCAACAGCCATGAAGACTTCTGACATTCCATGGAGGGAAAGCTGAGGAACAAGCCAGAATACACTTATAGGAACGGTGGCTTTAGGGTTATCCACTAAGTTATGATTTTCTGCCACTGTTCTTCTCTTTTTCTCAACCAATGCAGCAACAACGGAAAAGAGAATGTTGAAGAGTAGGCCTATGCCCATTCTTTGTAGGTATGTGATGCCTGCAGAATTTCTTGTGAATCTACGCACAAAGGGCACGAAGAGGCGTTCGTAAAGAACAAGCCCTATGATCACGGTCATGATGCCAAAGAAGGACATACTAGCAGGTGGAATTTGGAAGGAATTCGACAGACGACGATCCATGGTGCGAGCCTGTTGTGTATTGAAGCTGCCACTATGTGAATTTGCAGTGACAAGTAAAATCCCTGCTGCCCAAACTGGAAGCAATCTGAGAAAGGATTTTAGCTCCTCTACTCGATGCACGGTAGCTAGCTTCCACAGATTTGGTGTACTGGAAGCTGTTGCTTCACCATACTTCTCTACTGCTGCTTTATCAAGCCACCTGCAAAGTGAAAAGGCCAGTTTAGAAATTTTTCTGCAGCAAATTTAAGGTCAGTGACCACATGGTCGGCCCAGGACAGCTTCCTTTGTTATCCTACGTCGTGAATTTTTGTTTTAAAACATAGCTTACTTGAACTGAGTGGTGTGTAAAAGCCTTCCATGGACAGATATAGCAGCATCAAGTTCTTGGTTTTGGTACAAGAGACTTGGATCTTCTGGCGCCACAGCTTTTCTCTTCCTTATAGCAGCAACAATCACTTGAATTACTCTGACCAATGGGCTTCCTCCTGGTTTCACTTTCTTATAAAGTGGAGAACCGGATAGAAAGACCATGAAAGCTACAGCCATGGCAATAGTTGGTATTCCAAGACCCCAGCCCCAGCTCACATTATCTTGTATGTAGACCACTATAGTCACTGCAGCTAATCTTGCTAATCCCAAGCTAAAGTAGTACCAATTGAAAAAGTTCCAGCTTCGAGACTCGACACCTGATTTGCTCATGTCCAATTGGTCTGCAGCATAGGTCATGACACAAG
>Ga0307507_10009372_pt1 | contig 13083 bp, 2 predicted proteins | sample 7_EM_MG_FD_207223 | JGI IMG/M metagenome (GOLD analysis project Ga0307507, IMG submission 207223) | Populus trichocarpa ectomycorrhiza microbial communities from riparian zone in the Pacific Northwest, United States - 7_EM | ecosystem: Host-associated > Plants > Roots > Unclassified | place...
ACAAAACAACAACGTAATAATAACTGGTGGAGTAGTTGCCTAACAGATTAACTCCAATTATATTCTAAGATTCACTACAAAGAGAGAACTATCTATGGTAGGGACTAAGGTCCTTTAAATACACAACCATACACCTAAGAAACCCTCTCTTATACGTAAGGTACGTGTTGTCTATATTAAACGTAACGTCCCTTTCGTTTAACGCAGTCAACGCATTCAATACTACGTGACCTTGGTTACTATTCCTTGTTACATAGTTCTACCGGATCCATCCTAGACCGTACCTATATTAACCAACTAGCTTCCACCAACTCTTCTCTAAGTAGTTATAATATTATACTTAAAGCGTCCGTAATATTATCTCCCTCCTCTTTATCTTCGTTCTTAAAGATTCCTAACATCTCTAAGTTGTCTAGAGGTATAATGTCTGTTTAATTATTCTAGTTAATATCCTTACTTATTATGCCTAAAGCTTCTTCTTCTCTTTTCTGGGTTAAGCGTCGCCTTCATACGGTTTCCTCTATACTGTTGCTAGGCGAGGTAATGGCAATCCCCTACTCTCGTTGTGCTAAAGAGGGGTTGGTGTGCGTTGTGCTAGCAAGTCCTATATCTTAATAATCCTTCTCTTGCTCTAAGTGTACTAAAGCAAATATTTAATTATCCTGCGATGTTCGCTCTGTCTCTAACGCTAAGTATGCGCGTCCTATAACTCTTAATAGTCTTTAAGTTCCCTAAGTAACTTATTATAGGGTCTTATGTTTAATCTACCGCTATAAAGCTTAACGGTAAGCTGGCCTCTGCGCTACTTAAGGTTTAACGTGCCTTAGAAGAGTCCGCACGCGTCCTTAAAGCTTAACATTTAGCTTATACTCGTCTTTAACGTCTTAAACGTATTCGTAAGAAGGTCTATTCTAAGGAGTAGAAACTTGTTTAACAGGGTTTATCTAAGCTAGGTAATAAAAGAACTAGCTCTCCTCCTGCGAGGGAAACAACTCTAAGTAGCTCGGCAATTGCTCCTCTTAGGTCCCCCTTAGGTGACTTATTCTTTGGCAATCTTTCCTTATTAATATTACCTAACCTACTTTCTTCTAATACTCCTATACCTTTCCTATAGCGTTCCCTAAGTTGCTTAGTGGTTTCTAGGTAGTCTTACTATAGCCTATCCACTTTACTTTATACTATGTTTTGTCATCTATATCCTTATAACTAATAATCTTTAAAACTTGCTATTTATCTTCCTTCTATCCTCTATACGTGTCTGCCTTGTAGACTGGTGGCTTAATATTCCTATATACTGGCTCTAGCATTGCAACGTGTTATATAGGGTAGATTTTTATTTTAGCTAATAGGTTTAACTTATATATAACTAATAAAATTCTTTACTTAACTTTAAAAGGTCCTAGTCTAACATAGTCTAACTTTTTGCTTAGTCATTAACTCTTAAAATTTTTATATAGTAGCTACACTTTATCCCCCTCCTTAAGATCTGGTCCCTTAGATCTCTTAGTATTATAGTACCTTTTTATTCGCTCTTGTACTAGTTTAGCTATTTCTTTAAGGTCTATATAAAGATTTATTAATATCTCTATTCTTTACTTAGCTGTGCTACTTGTCTTTTTTGCTTAATGTGGCGATAACAACGTTCTTAGCTTATATCCGTAATTTACCTTAAATAGTAATGTCCCTATTCCTTCTTATAGTATTGTATTATATATAAACTGTGTAACTAGTAATAACAATACCCAATTATTCTATGTATAATTAATATAGTGCCTTAGATACTATTCTAGTGTCTAGTTTAATCTTTCCATTTATCTATCCATCTGCGGATAATACGCTATAGATATTACTACGCGAACTCCTTATTCTACCAGAAATACTTCCTAAAATACTACTATAAATCTTAGATCTCTATCTGATATAATCTTGTCTAATACTCCATGTCTTATAAATACTTTCTTTATATAGATTCTAGCGATATCTTCTACTAATATTTCTTTAGTGCACGCTATAAAGTATCCCTACTTTATTAGCTTATCCACTATTACTAAAATCGCGTTATAATCTTATCCTGTAATAGGATCTCTTAACTTTAGTAACTTAATAATAAAGTCCTATAATATAACTTCCTATGGTCTTCCTGGTGTCTTGATAGGTTATAGCCCTCTATACAGCTTATGCCTTGTTGGTTTGTTTCTTTGGTAATCTAGATATTTCTTTATAACTTATCTTACTAGTCCCCAGATTCCTTAAATAATGTATTCCTTTTAAAGTCTTAATACTAAGCCTATAGCTCCGTTGTATCCTTATATTATTCCCTTATAGAATTCCTTAACAAATTCTTCTGCAATAGACTTAGGCATATACATTGACTTTCTATTTTTGTATTGCTCTAAGTCTAGATCCTCTATTTATGCTTCTTAGATCTTCTATATCCAATTACTCTCTAGTAATTTATGGATCTGACTTTCCTTAGTTGCTATAATCTTTAGATAATTATACCTAATTAATCCATCTTAATCCTTTTATAATAAAGCTCCCAATAGCTTTATATTACTTTATAGTTCAGCCTTTCTACTTAGCGCGTCTGCTTGTGCATTATCTGTACCTTTGGTATACTAAATTTCAAAATAGTATTCTGTAAGCATTTCCGCCCATCTAACTTGTCTTTGGTTGAGTTCCTTTGTTATTAGGAATCCTATAAGGTTCTTATAATCCGTCTTAACCATAAATGGTTTCTCTGTACCTTATAAGAATGCTCTTTATTCCTTAAGTACTGTAACTATACCTAATAACTCCTTGTTGTAGATGTTATAGTTTAACTCTAGTAGTGTTATCTTTTAACTATAGTATGCCACTAGGTGCTATCCATCTTAATATTTCTATATAAAGTATGCCCCTAGTGCAAAGTCTAATGCATCTATTTCTATAACCGTCTCTAGACCTAGTTAATAGATCTTAAGAACTGGCTCCTAGGTAAATAACTTTTTAATTCTCTTAAATAGTTCTTATTATTCCTTTCCCTATACCTACAGTTCTTCTTTCTTCGTTAACTATGTAAATGGCTTAATGTCCTATAACTATTGCGCTATAAACCTTCTATAGTAATTGCAAAACCCTAGGAATGATCTTAACTGTATAACGTTCTCTAGTTCTTGCCAATTTACTATAGCCTTAATCTTTTTTAGATCTATACTAAGTTGGCCTAGTTTAATAATAAATCTAACAAAATTGGTCTTCCTGGTGAAGAACTTGTATTTCTTAATTGCTATTGGCATCTGTTTTTCTTATAGTCTCTTTAAAACCTATTTAATGTGTTCTCTATGCTCTTCCTTACTCTCTAAGTAGATAATAATGTTATTAAGGTATACTATAATAAATTCATCTAGGTGTTCTCCTAATACACTATTAATTCGCTTCTGGAACGTTGCTAGTGTGTTTATAAGCCTAAATTGCATAACTAATGGCTTATATAGTCCTTCTTTTAACCTAAAGGCTGCCTTTTATTTGTCGCCTTCCTTAATTCTAATCTGATGGTACGCCTATTTTAGATCTATCTTTATAAAGATCTTTACGTTGCCTATCCTGTCTTAGATTTTGCTAATTAAGGGTAAAGGATACCTATTCTTTCTAGTAATGCTATTTAACTGTCTATAGTCTATATATATCTTAAGTTTTCCGTTTTTCTTTAGGATAAATAGTACTAGATATCCTGCTAATAACTATAACGGTCTAATATATCCCTTTTGTAAGTTCTTCTGGACAAACTCCTTAAGTGCTACTAACTCTGTTTTAGTAAGCTTGTAAATTAGAAAGAACTTTAGACTTATTCCCTCTTTTAACTCTATCTTATAGTCCTATGCTATATACTCTAACAGCTTTTCACTTTCTAGTAACTATAACTTTTTACTATACTTATGGTATCTCTTTGGTATATAACTTAAGCCTTACTTAGTCTCTTTATATATCGCTCCAACTTGGTACTATACCAACTTGGTTTACTGTCGCACTTTACGCCGTTATATATTCTTAATATTGACCTAACCTATAACCTAATTAATCTTTAGATTGTACTCCTATAATTAAGGCATTCCTAGTACCGCCTTGTCCTGTCCTAATGGTAGGATATTAAAAGACATTCTAACTAGTCTCCCTTTAATAGTTATCTAAATAGGTCCTGTTTTGAGATTAATAATGCCTCCTCTATAGGCTATCCGATCTCCTAAAATTGTTATAAGTAGATATAGGTGTTCCTTCTGTCTGTGTGGTAACCCCATTCTTTCTACTGCCTTTGGTGATATGTAGTTCCTAGTTACTTTACTGTCTACTAACGCTTTAAACTGCTAATCTTGCCACTTAACTTATAAATTTAGGTGTTGTTCTTAAATTTCTTTAAGGGTCTAAGGCTCTAATACTAGTTCCCTCTGGTTCTGTACGCCTCCCCTTTTCCTAACTGTTAGCTGCTTGATCCTGCTTATACTTAGTCCAACTTTGGCTAATACTTAGTTTATTTCTTTTCCTCTATGTGCTATAGATAAGTGTTCTTTAGGTACTTCCACTACTATTATCTATCTAGGCATTCTTCCGTAAGGAATCTTCCTGGTTAAAGTATTAAGTCTCCTTAACCTTATACTTCTACTGGGTGCTAACTATGTATATACTTAGTATTTCTAAACCGCTTTTCCTCTGGTGCCTAATATATCCTTACTAGGTACTTCTAGTTCTTATCTTTAGGTGCCCTATATATATCACATATATTATCCACACAAGCTATCTACAATAGTGTATAATATACTATATATTTTAGGTTAACTCTTAGTTTATCTTTATCTTTAAGTTTAAACCTATACCTAATTAACCTGATTACTGGTATCTCTGCTATAGGTACTAAGATTTGTTGCTTACTTCTCTAGTCCCTAGATCCCTCTTTTAGGTTCCTTAATATTATAATTAATACTCCTTTAATGTGACTTATGCATTTTTCTATAATAGGTTAGTCTTGGACAACTTTTTTGTCTAGCTATATATAAAAGTCTTCCTATTTATTATTGTGTTGTTGCCTATACCACTTTCCGTACAACTGGTTTAGTGTATATAGTCTATCCATTAGAAAGTACCTTATTATTGCTGCATTGTGATATCCTTTAGTATGTCTTTTTTTAAACTTAGTTAGAATATCTAGATTCTCTTCTTGTTCCAGTTTATCTAACTACTTTACCCTAGGTGTCCCTGCACTTAGCCTATTAGTAACTCTTTATATAGGTGCTCTGTTCCTTATATAACCTGGCGTATCTAACTTCTTATCTAGCTTTTGCTCTTGCTATATAATAATTCTTGTTCTAAACTTATCTATAGTTTCTTATTTTTTACGTCTTATAGCTAGATCCTTATAGTTGTCTTACTTTTTAATCCTAGTATTAACTGTTTAATTTTTAAGCTAAATACTGCGTTTACCTAGGATTGCTAACGTTTTTATTTGTTCTCTAAACTTATAGTTCTTAAACTTGCGTCCTATACTTATTCGTTTATTACTAAACTGAGTTGCTGCCCTTTCCTATCGGTTTTCGTCCGTTGTGGGTTCTTGGGTATGTCTTATCTTGTTTTAAGAATCTTAAGCTTCTCTTATCTCTTCTAGAGAATCTTAAGCCTATAGCCTTTTACCTTTATTAAGTAATAAGCTAGCACTAGTAGTTGTCTACTTACTTAGTTTCTTCTAAACGTTACTCCTATCGTTTTATAAAGCGATGGAAATTATATCTAATAGTGTTGTAATACCCGTTACTAAACCCTATTCTGTAATGGTCTTAGTCTCTATTTCTATTTTAACTTCTCTAAGGTCTGCATGCTCCTAGTAAGCTACCCTTATTGCCTTATTGTTAGTAAATGCTTTGCCTATGTTAAATTCATTATCTTTAATGTCCGATTTATAAGCTGGTTTGTTGGTTTCTTTAAACTTAGATAGTAATAGCTCCTATAGCTAATAGCTTGCGCTGTACTTAGCGTCCTCATAAATTCAGTATGCGTTGTTATAATAATACGTAAAACTATTAATTAAATACTCTTTTATTCCTCGCAGTGCACCGTCGTCCCTCTATACGTATATGTCTCCTACTAGTCTGGTTTCCTTTACTATATAGTTACTCTAACTACCTCTATAGTCTCTGGCGAAATAACCTTATTTTCCGTAATTTATGCAAGCTCTATCTTTAAACCATTTTTCTTGCTATAGAGTCCGCCTAAACATCTTCTACTACTAAGATCCCTAGTTTAGCCTCTACTTTTAGGTCCTTTAATTACTTAATCCTTAACCTCTAGGTTTCTATAGTTTCTTTTCCCACCTTTAGGTTTCTTTAGTACCACTTAGGTCTATTAGCTCTGCGCCATTCTATAGTTTTTAACTCTATATCTATTGTTGCGTACTCTGCGCCTTATATAACTATGGAACTCTGTCTTGCCCTCTCTTAGCTTGTTCCCTTTAATAGATTCTGTTATTAATCTTTATTAACTAATCTATTAACTCCCTTAGAGTATCCGTATCTTCTATTAGGATAATTATATCCTGGACTTTAGCCTTAAGTCCCTATTTATACTGTGCTATAAGCGCCCTATTATTCCACTTAACCTATATGGTTAGTGTTTAAAACTATATTATATACTTAATTACTAAAGTGCGTTATACTAAGTTCTAAAGCTTTTGTTCTGCTATAGTTATAGCCTCCAGGTCTCTAAATATCTGTATTAGTCGCTCTACAAACCCGTTCTAACTAGTAAATATATACCGTATATCCTAGTTAGTCGTTGTTATGCCATTAGCCTGTATTTCTATGAGATACGGCTTAAACCACTTAAGTGCCCTCCCTGTTAGGAACAATCCTACATAGGCTACTTAATCTAACGATATTGCTAACTTTGCTCCTTCCTGTACTACCTTAAAGTGCATCTGCGTAAGAAATCCCTTAAGCTTTAACTTCTCTCCTAAGAATCGTTTAATTAAAGGTAACTTAATCTTTACTGCTTTGATTCTATTAATACGTTCTTTAAGTATCCTATTATTATCTTATAAGTGATCAACTATTTCCTGTAACTGACCTCGCGTAACCACTTAAGAATCCCCCTTGTCTATACTGGTATCACCTGGCCCTAAGGTTGTAGCTACTGTTGACGCCGTTATAACTAGTGCTGCTCTTGGTGGCATATTGTTCGATCTTATTTAATACCGTAACCTTGGTAGTAAATGTGTAACAGAACCTTATAGCTTAGACTACGGTGGGTTCTGTTATTGGGCTGTGTATATAGGTAAGAACAAAATAACAATGTAATAATAACTAGTGGAGTGGTTACCTAACAGATTAACTCCAATTATATTCTAAAATTCACTATAAGGAGAAAACTATCTACGGTAGGGACTAAGGTCCTTTAAATACGCAACTGTACGCCTAAGAAACCCTCTCTTGTATATAAGGTACGTATTATCTGTGTTAAATATAACGTCCCTCTTATTTAACGCAGTCAACGCGTTTAATACTATATAACCTCAGTTACTATTCCTTATTACATAGTTCCACTGGATCCATCCTAGACTGTGCCTATATTAACTAACTAGCTTCCGCCGACTCTTCTCTAAGTAGTCGTAATATCGTACTTAAAGCGTCCGTAACACTTAGATTTAACTATTAGCTTTATTTTACTATAAGCCTATTTTATATAAATAGGAATTAAGACTAAGAATAACTTAATATATTAAAAGGGGTTAATTAGTATATAGGTTTCCTAGTATAGACAAAAGATATATATATATAAGGTAAGTATAGTAGAGTAGAGAGCCTATATAAATATATACTCTTTAAAGTAGGCGTAGTAATAAGCCTAAGGTGTCTTTTATAATATATTTAGGGCTATAAATATAAGAATAAGTGGTATATTAATTACCTAATATGCTATATACTTTATACCCTATATATAGTGGCTATATATAAATTAGCCATGCCAGCGCATCCTTAAAGAGGTTAACCTATTATCTTAGCTTTTAAGCACTATCTGTATAAAATGGCCAGATCCTTAAATATTAATAATTTCCCTATAGGTTACCCAAAACTCGCTGCTTTTATTAGTAAAGATAATAACTATGCAATTTTTTAGAAGTACTATTATCTTAATAGTTGTAATCTACTCTTCCTTTAAAGCAAGTTGATGAATTTTAAATTAGAACTATAGTAAGAGGACTAGGCCCTGGCGTCCCAGAATTCTAACAACCTAAAGTTATAGAAGTACTTTATTGCTAAAGAAAAATGCTACCATATTTTACTAGAAATTAGAGAAACATTAAAGAAGTATAGTAAGTTTGAAATTATTATCCATTACTCGGTTAATACTAATACTCCTTTTAAGATACTGTACTGCTTAGCTATAACTAGGTTCTCAATTTTAACAGCCCGGATCTAACTAATAGGATAATAATTACTAACTAGATTTAAAAATCTTGTCCTATTATTAATATATCCTTAAACTATCTATATAGCAGCGTTCCTTGCGGCTATATAAAGCCCTAAAAAGCTTAGAGCAATTGCTATAAAGACAACTTAGAGCTTCTAACTATAATAAAAGAGGCTAATAGCTAGCTTGTAAGCTTTTTTAAAGAGTCCTTTTTGGCCTACCCCTTTATTATAAGCGGCTTTTCCACATATAAGTAGCCTTACTTAACGATGTCTAGAAAGATGTAATCTTATATAAGCGGCACGGCAAGAGAAAGGCTATTTACTTCTTCCCTAGCTCTAAGATTAAGAATATTATTAGAGTATTTACTGTCATCTCTGTAGTAGTTCTAACAGTTTCAGCTATTGTAGCACTACATTTTATAAAAACGAAGCAGTACGACTAGGATTTGTTAGCATCTTTATAGTACTTATTATAAGTGTTCTAACCTTATCTAGTGTGAAGAAAATAGAGGTTATAATTAGAACTGTTAGGTAAGTACCTAAAATCAAGTAGTTAATAGCAGAGACTGACTTTGTAGATATATTACAGTTTTAGTAGTATTTGTTTTGGGGGATAAGTCTAAATAGTAGTACTTGGTTTTATTAGATCTATTTATATCTCTAATTTATTATACAACCTTTATTTTTCTTTAATATTTAAGGATCTGGCTATTTTGTATAGACGGTGCTTAAAATCTAAGATAATAGATTAACCTCTTTAAGGATACACTAGTATAGCTAATTTATATATAGCCACTATATATGGGGTGTAAGGTATATAGTATATTAGGTAATTAATATACTACTTATTCTTATATTTACAGCCCTAAATATATTATAAAAGATACCTTAGGCTTATTACTGCACCTACTTTAAAGAGTATATATTTATATAGGCTCTCTACTCTACTATACTTACCTTATATATATATATCTTTTGTCTATACTAGGAAACCTATATACTAATTAACCCCTTTTAATATATTAAGTTATTCTTAGTCTTAATTCCTATTTATATAAAATAGGCTTATGGTAAAATAAGGCTAATAGTTAAATTTAAGTACAATCTATAGCTAAGTAAAGACGCAACTAAGTATAAAATAAATAGGTATAACTATAGTTATAAGGCAAATAATCTAGAGGGCGGATAGCTTAACTTTATTTTCTATATCCTTAGAATGGAAATTAAGACAACTACTATATATATCTCTCTACACTTGGAAGTGTTAATTAATAATATAAAAAGATTAACCCTTTTATAGGACTAACTCTATAAAATAAGACTTAAGATATGGAACTATTAACTAGTAATTTAGTATTTATTAATTAGTCTTAGCTATTATATTAGCCACTATATCAGTATTTAATATTTATACCTTACTATTATATTACTAATGTCTTAGGATATGTTAGAGGTTAATAGGAGTTCTAGTTTAGGGTCTATATAGGATTTAATCCTATATATTAATTATAGAAGAGACCTTAATAGATTTCCTTAGATAGTTTATAAATTTAGTCCCTATTTAATAGGAACTAAGTGATAATAAATATTATACTATAAATAGCGTATATAAAGATGGATAAAGATAAGTCTCTATATAGTTAAGGATTAACTATAAAAATAGGGTGTATCTCTTTTAGGGAAATAGGATATGCTAAGTAAATAATAAGTATAAAAAAGGACTTCTAAGAGGAATTCTACTAATAAATAGTCTTATTATTAAGTAAATAGGGCTAGTTAAGTCTTATGGAATTTTTTTCCCTTATAGCTAAAGGAGAGTATAAGTGATATTTAATAGTAATTTAAAGGGTATATCGCCACTACTAGTAAGAAGGGTAGATAACCTGCTCTAGCCACACCCTTATTAAAGGTATACTGGTTAAGCATAGTGCAGGTAATAGATATATAGTTCTTATAGTTGGCTTCTAAACTAGAGTAAGCATATTAATGGTAAGAAGTATTTAGTTAGTGCTCTATAATAGTCTATACCCTAGATAGTATATAGCCATAATAGAATATATATATATGTTGTGTTAGCCATAGAGGTAGTTTTACTACAGAGGTGCAATAGGTACTATTTAATATTAGTATCAGCCAGTATTAGTCTAGTTTTAACCTATATTATTACTCTCTAGAGACCCCTATAGGAGGTTAATTTCTTATATATATTAGGGCTCTTAGAGCCACCTTAAATAAAATAGATTACTTATTTATTCTATATCTCTACCTATTAGCTAGCTTATATTATCTTTTATAATACCTGCCTAGCTAAAATATTAAAAGTATACTTTTTAAGATTGTAGAGAATATAGAGTAAATGGGTAATTAGCTAGTATTAGAACCAACTCCTTTAGGTATAGTATTGTAGCGGTAATACACTGCCGCCGCTACTTAGTGTTAAGCTTAGTGCTAACTGAACTATACCTAGACCCCAATCAGTTCTTATAACTATAACTGTTTAACTTTATAATATAGGCCTTCCTATTATATAATATATAGCTATATCTATATTCTAAAAGAATACCAGTATATTATACTACCTTTAAGCTTTATAGGCGCGCCTTTAACGCCTCTACTAATAGATAAGAAAGCCTTTACCCAAGCTCCCTGACTTATTATACTTTTTTAAAGATATTAAAGCTGGAAAATATATTAAGGAATACCTATAGACAGAATTTCAGCTTTTATAAGGAGAGTATAATAATATAGAGTATTAGCCTAAGCAAGATAAGGCGCTATTTAGGTATGCCAAGGATAAGATGCAGTGCATAGCCTTAAAGAATAATATAGGTGCAGCTAACAATAGGAATCAGACAGGTATAACTACAATATAAAAAGCCACCGACTTGTTATCCATATGCCGACTGGTATATATAAGCTCTTTATTAATAGTGTTGAGGATACAATTTAAAGTTAGCTAAAGGTAATTCGCAACAGGTTAGACAAGGCAGCCCTTTTTATATAAAGGGTATACCTAGCCTATTCTACTAAGATTTATTTTCTAGTTAATAACGCTCTGCCTAGTATAAAGTTAAAATATAAGTTAGACACCTCTTTCTGGCACAACGATACATAATATCCTGGCGTTATAATTGAAGTTATATATTTATAGAAGAGGAAGAGGTTAGGCAGGCTAGCTAAAAACTATCTTCTAGATTCGGATACGAGCGTGTGGGTTATTATTAGCCTAGACATTAAATATAGCAGGAAGTGGTTACGCAAGGCAACGTTATCAATATAGTGAACTTATGTGTTCTATACTGCTAATAGAGATAAATTAAGAGTAGTTTAAGAAGTTATAGATAAGGTATACTCTATTTTAAAATGACGCTCTTTTATCTAATATCTGATATTCTGCATAGGCGTTTTGTAATAACTAAGGAAATCTTACCAATTATCTAGGCCTTTGACTTAAACTTATAGACTTTGCTTATAAAGAACTTGTATAGGGTGAGATTAGAGATTAGGATCTAGAATTAGTAGTCTCTACCTAATAACTCTGCTAGTACCTTACTGTAGTAGAGACTAAGGTATAACAGCTGGGACTACTTAGTAAGTATTTAATAGCTCCTGGACTTAAGAAGCGGAAAAGATTAAAGACACTTCTAAATTATATTACTTCTGGCAATAAAGCAAGGTATGCTAATTAAGAGGAAAGAGCATTGAAGTGTATGGCAGATAATGACCTAGAGTATAAGAATATATTAATAAGAAACTCTTTGTCAGAATAAAAACACAAGTTTTTACTTGTAATTCGTAACCATTATATTAAACTTTAGCACAGATTCCCCCTTAATTATTATAATATCGAATTATTTAGTATTAAGGTTTTGTAACCCTATAGACGGTAGTTCTTAGCTATAGAGTAAGGAGTTTAATCCGCTTCCAAAGTGGTGTATTATAGGGTACCTAAAACACTAACTCTGCTATATGTGGCTAAGATTTAACTGCCGCTTAGCTAGGTTAGCATTTACTAAAACCTTCTATCTGCACTTTATTCGCACTCCCTCCATGTTGCTATTTTGATAAGGGTGTAGCTAGATCGGGTCAGCCGCCCTCCCTATTAGTACTGGCAAACCGCAGAGAGCTTTAGGCGAATTCTTCTACTAGAAGTACTACTACCTAAACAGTATAGGGAAAGATTAAACGTGGTTTAGCTAAACGTTTCTCCTAGCCGCATAGAAGACCACTTGGACTTAGTAACTATAGATTTAGCACCTATATTCTCAGCCTTATTAAGCTAAAGATGGACCATTATACTTTCTATATTATAAGAGCGGCCCCACAGCCTCATAGAGCTATAAGTGTACTACTATATATTTCTTATTAAATCTGGTCACTTTACTAAGCCTTCTTACTTACCCCTTTAACTATATCTAAGCATAACCTCTACCTGCTTGCCCTTAATAGCGGTAGCGTCCGCGGCTTATTAATGCTTTAGATCTTAAAGTAGCTAATAAATACTATTAACTCAGAATTGCCGCTTGTAACGGGACTAGCCTAGTTACAGTAGGAATGTCTCGGTAAAACACTCGACAAGATAAACTTGACGCTTTGACCGAATTCTGCCGAATTCTGCCAGCTTGATCGACTTCTGCCAAGTTCTGCC
>Ga0307507_10009373_pt1 | contig 13083 bp, 10 predicted proteins | sample 7_EM_MG_FD_207223 | JGI IMG/M metagenome (GOLD analysis project Ga0307507, IMG submission 207223) | Populus trichocarpa ectomycorrhiza microbial communities from riparian zone in the Pacific Northwest, United States - 7_EM | ecosystem: Host-associated > Plants > Roots > Unclassified | place...
GGCTAATACTCCAGTGGTGCTCTGGAGGTTGGATGAATGAGTAGTGAATCAGAAGATAAGATGGTGTTGTGAGCTGCGTCCGGAAGCATGGGATGGAAGGTTGTGTAGCCACTAGGGTCCAGAGGTAGGTCTGTATGGCAACCGTGCCTCCTGACGTACCTGGCGTAAGCGAGAGTGGCAACACCGCATCGGGCGCACCTAACGTCAAGGGTGCCAGGTTAGCCCACCTGGTATCCTGACGCAACGGCAGTGCACCTGACGCACAGTAATTTTTTGCTGATGTTCTCACTCATCACCTTGGCTCGAGTTTTGTACTTGGCTCGTTTCTTGCTGTCTTTGTGTCCTCTTGGGTTTTCTACTAACCGTCGTTAGTCCTAGGGGTCCCCCCAACAAGTGGAGCCGTTTTCAGGTCGTGTTGCTCAAGGTGGGTTCCTTCGCTGCTCTCTCGAGTTTATCTGGGATCTATACTTTTGAACATCTTCGCCGTACAACACCCAGGTGCTACCTGACTCCCAGTCGGAACTTATCAGGCTTTTGGGACCCATGTACTCTAAGGGTATCAGCTGAAGAGTTCACTTCAGATTATTTCGATTCCCGCTTCGATGGCTGGACTACCCACATGCTGTCGCCACTGGTGCCAGTGAGCTTATAGCTCCTCCTCCTCCATAAACGTCAATGCTAGTGGCCTATGGCTCGCTTGCCGCGAGGTTTCTCCCCGGCTATCCTCAGCCATGGTGGCTACCCTTGGTTTTCCAGGCTTTGGGTGGTTTTGTTATAGGGGTAGTAATATTCTCAGAACAAACAAATATACTAGGCTCAATCCTTTGTAATTTGGAGAATACCTCTAGCAAGACGAAATATCTTAAGATAGAATGGTAACGTTGGTGAAAAGATAAATATTTGTTTAACGTGGATATATTGTTAAGGTCTCTTCTCCGTTGCTTGATGATAATAGCAGCTACGAAGACACCTCGATATTTATATTCCGTGTCTGGGTGTTCGCGGGGTACATGATCTCTTCCTATAACTAACTATCTTTCTTTCACCTGGCTCGACTTCTTTGAAGTGGGAGCCCGACTTGACCCTGAACATACGTCATCTTTCTACTCTCGTCTGCGCAACTTATTGCCACGTATGCTTCTCTCATGGGGAGGGTTTGGTGCCCGTCCACCTAGATGGCTATACGAACATGTATCCGTTGCTAAATAGATTTACTAATAATCTCGTTGCCTTCGCATGTCAGACAATTATTCGCTGGAATAGAAGATGGCCAATCCTCATATTGTTGGCTCTGTTTCGACTTGGTCTGCAGGAAGCATTCCTTTGTCTTAACCGGCATCCCCCGACTCTGTCCTATCAATCGAACCAATAGTTACGACAATACTTATCGGTCTCTTGCCAACTACCCCTTTGGGAGTTCCCCAACTCCCTTTCCGAGCATAGTGCCTTCCTCCTGGTTACTAGGCGTCTTTCCAGACTAAGGAAGCCTAACTGAGGTAGATACGTCCAGTGAGTTTATATCCACTCTCCGATCCCAATCTTGTGGTGGATATAACTCTGCGTGGTGTTGTCCGATCGAGATGTCTTCACCTGCATGAGGTGCTCTGAGGTCTCCTCTCATCTATCCTGCGAAGAGGAACCGGTCAGACCTCGGGCCGCGACGTATACGGTGGTGTGAGTAGGGTCTTCTTTACTCCTGTCTTTGGTGAAGGGACGCAACTTCCCGGCGACGTATGGTGACCTATTGTCCCAACGTCAGGGCTGAAGGGGGGTGTTGCTAACTCTTTTTTACAGATTTCTGCCCGAAGGGGGCGTAACTTGACCCCCTTATCCTACTGGGAACTCTGTGCCTAACACGCGCTCCCTCCTCTTAAGTTTTGTTCCGAATATTTTTGTCTAACTATAATACATTCTTTTGCCCTTTATGAGCTCCGTATGGTAGGGAAAAAACCACAAGCATTTGCTTGTCCACTTGTGGAAAACCTTTCTCATACTACTCATCCAAGTTCGGCCACCCCATCCCGGGGTTTTCCCTATGAAATTTTTCCACCTTTTCCCTCGTGTTTTCCCAGCCTTCCGGTGGTTCCCAGGTATTTTCATCCTCTGAGCATCCTGCCCATTTCACAAAGTATCGGAGTTCTTTGAACTCCTTGTTTACCCCTCTGACCTATCTTGTGTAGGGGCTTATCGCACTTTCAACGATTCTTTCAACCTCCTATTCCAGGTCACCTTAGACGTCCTCTGGTTCTTGTGAAGGTTGTTCTCGGTTGGCTCGTTCAGAGACTTTATAGGGTTCGACCAGCGAGACGTGAAATACTGTGTGGACTTTCCAACGGGCCGGGATACTGAGTTTGAACCCCCTATTGCCTTTTACTTTTTTAAGACTTTAAACGCTCTGTTCAATTGTGCGGTGAACTTCCTTGTTGGTCCTTTACTCTTAATTCTTTTTGCATTCAACATTACCAAGTCACCTGTCTCAATATCGGGCTGTGATGTCGCTTTCTGGTCGTAGTATTTTTTCATGGCCTCTCTCGTCTGCTCGAGGGTTGCCCTCGCGTTCTCCTACATTGTTTTCATCCAGTGAGTATACATTGTGGCTCCTGGGTTTTGGGCCTCTCTCTCCTTCATCCATTCCGTCTGTGGATGGAATCTGTAATTGGCGAAAAAGGGGGTTAGGTTATGTGCGCTCGCTTTGGACTTATTCTAAGCGTATTTGGCCAGAGGTAGCAACTGATATCAGTCGTTCTTGTCATAGTTGACGAAGTTACGAAGGTGAGCTTCCAGCACTTGGTTGGTTCTTTCGGTTTATCCGTCCGTTTGTGGTTGATATGCTGTTGACATTCGCTGCTCAATTCCTATTGCTTTGCTCAATGATTCCCCAAATTCCCCCGAAAACCTTCCGTCCATGTCCGTGACGATTTCGGAGGGCAGTCCGTCAAGTTTCCAAACTTCCTTAAGGAATGTATCTGTGACGTCTTTTGCCCTCACATTTGTCGCTAAGCCAATAAAATGGGGCATTTTTGTAAAACGATCCACTACTACCATGATCTGGGTTTGTCCTTGGGACTCGGGTAACTGGGTAATGAAATCCACCGAGATGGAGGTCAATGCTACGTATGGTACTTCTAATGGTTGGAGTAAATCATACTTCGCATGTCGTGGAGATTTGTTATGTTGGCATTTATCGCCCGACCGGACATAGTCGTTTATCCCTTCGCTGAGTTTTTCCCAATGGAACTTCCTTGTGACTAATTCAATTGTCTTGTCTTGTCCGAAGTGTCCGGCTACCTTTGAGTCGTGACATCCTTTCGCGATCCTGGTTAAGAGTTCTTCTTTTGAAGGAAGGAATAGTCTACCCTTGTAATATAGTAGTGCATCTTGCAGTTTCCAGTGCTTCGGTTGTGTTTCCCGTTTTTCTTTTAACTGACTTAACTCCCCTTTGCGTGCCGTCCAAGTGTCGTCCTCCTTTCCTGCCATTCTTATTCTGTCCAGGAATGAGTTGTCCACAGTCTGCATTTGTATTGCTGCAATAAATCCCACTGGACAGAATTGTCACCTCGTCCCGTAGGCTACCGTGTGTGTGAATATCTTGTGCGTCAAGGGATGAGTTGTCCTGAGGGTCTGGATTTAGGAAACACATTTTGACTTTGAGTTCTGCAAAGCTAATCAGCCGTTTGGGAGCGATGTCGCTTAAGGCGGATCCCCGGGTTCCCCTTTCTGTGTCTTCCAGATTATCGATTTCAATGGCATCGTGTGTTTGTATTTTTTCCACGATTAGTTGTGCCATAGGGTCACCTGCCTCCAATTCGTAACTGGTGTTCCCATTGTTCCCTAAAATCACCTTGACTTCACCGGTGTAATCCGCATCTATTACTCCAATGCCAACTGCTATTGCGTGTTTGCTTGGTATGCCACTTCTTGCTGCCCGCCTGCCGTATGTTCCTCTAGGCAGTCCTATTGCAATTCCAGTGTCCACTACCATCTCTCTTTGGGCTGGTATGGTACCATCCTTCAAGGCGTAAATGTCATGTCCTGCGGCCATTCTGGAACGTGTTGTTGGGATTGTCGCATCTTGTGGTAGTCTTTTTACTCTGAGCCGGTGTGTTGTCTGCCTTTTTCCTTCCACAAGACCGATCTCACTTCGGTCTTTTTGGTGGCAAAGTGAAACTTCAAAATGTTCCGGTTTCAAAATTGTCTGTTCGCAATGCATAGCTCCCTCCTCAAGGCGGTACTCCCCCCGCCGGCTTAATGCATTAGGTTTGCCTCCTCTGCTGCCGTGGCGGTAATCTATTTTGCAATTGAAATTGGCTAGCCATGGTGCCCATCCGATCTGACGGGGGTTACAGAGCTTAGTTATAAGGAAGTATTGCAGGTTCTGGTGGTCCGTGTATACCATCACCGGATCGTCCGCTCCCAGTAGGTAGTGTTTCCATTCGCGGAAAGCTTCCAGGATGGCCAATAACTCTTTGTCATGGATTTCGTAATTCCGTTCGGAATCGGTCAGTTTTGATGACTGGAATGCATCAGGGTGCAATCGTTTTCCCAAGTACTGGGAAAGGATAGAGCCTAGTGCGAAGTCACTAGCGTCCGTCTCAATTACGGTTTTTCGGTCTGGGTAAAAGTGTTCAAGAATAGGGGCTGAAGTAAATCTTTGCTTAAGTTCCTTGAAGGCTTTGTCTTGCTCTTCTCCCCAAAACCATAAATGTTTTCCTCCCTTGGTTTTCAACATGTCGGTAATTGGTTTGCAAACCTTTGAAAAGTTTTCCATGAAGCGTCGATAGAAATTTGCAAAACGAATCAAGATTTGAACATCTTTTACCCATCGTGGAGCTCTCCAATTGAGGATACTTTCAACCCTTTTTTCGCTCATAGTGACGCCGCTTTTTCCCACGATGTATCCGCGAAATTCGACTATGTCTACATGGAACACAGATTTCTTTAAGGATACCGCGAGGTCATTGCGTTCTAGCCTGGCTAGTACTTGTTTGACCTGAGCCTCGTGTTCTTCCATTGTCTTTGAGTAAATTAGGATCTCATCCAGATATACTACAACTCCGTGGTCCAGGAATTCTCATAGGATGGTATTCATCATAGCTTGAAATGTGGCGGCGGCGTTTACCAACCCAAATGGCGTTACTTTATATTCGTAATGTCCGTATCGGGTTCACAAAGCGGTTTTCCATTCATCTCCCTTTTTGATCCTAATTAAAGGATAACCGTCTTTTAGGTCGAGTGTGGTGAAAATGGTCGCACTGGCTACTCTCTCCCTCCGTTCGGTCATGAGCGGTAAAGGGTATCTGTTGAGTATGGTTAGCTTGTTTGGTTGACAGTAGTCTACCCATAATCGTAGTCTTCCCTCGGGTTTAGTAACGAAAAGGATTGCTGCGCCCGCAGGAGATTTGCTATGAAATATTTTCCCATCAGCTAACATTTTGTGAAGATATTTGTTTAGTTCTTCTAATTGGTAAGCCGACATTGGGTATATCGGTCCCCAGGGTGGAGTGGCTCCGTCTTTGAAACCAATCGCATGGTTGAAAGTTCGCCTAGGAGCCAGCATTTCTGCTTTTTCATTCTGAAACAATTCCTTGTATGGCCATTACGGCTTTGGTAATCCCTCCAATTGTACCTCCTCCTGCGTAGTGGATCCGATCCTTTCTATCATTCTGGCCTCTGCATCGAAAGCTACTGTCCCGTCCCATTCAAACAGGTCGGCTATGCCTTTATCTTGTACATGTTCTACACACTTGTTGTGTTCCAAAACACCATTTCTCCGGGGTTTCGATGTTTTTGGTTGGATGTTCATGGTGCCACCATCCAAACGGGATGATCATATCATATTTGCCTGCCTCCGCAATCTCGTTGGAGACCATAGTAGTATTACCATTGGTACCAATTTCGAGTTGAATCAGATGTGAATAGTATTTTCCTCCCGTGGAGAATATTTCGGCGTTCAACGCGGTTATTTTAACCAGGTTTTCTCTTATTTCGTAAGGCACTTTGCGGGTCATGCACTGTTTTGGTTTAGGCGGAATATGTTGGAGCCAGAGTCTAGTAAGACTCCAATCTTATGCCGTTTATCTGATATGACTAGGATGGCAATACCTTCAGGGCACTGGTAGTGCTGTGGATTGGGTTTATTTTTTATTCGCTTGGGGCCAGGGCCTCGTCTTTCATAAACTCTCTTCATTTTGGTATCGTTTTGGGTTTGTTACCGCGCCTGCGCAGTTTCGGCTCATGAAGCCTCCTCAGACAAACTGCTTTTCTTTTCAACAAATATTTTTGAAAACATAAAATAGTTTGATAATGGTTGGTAATTTTCGAGGGTAGGATTTTTCGTGGAAGGTAAAATCCTCCTTTATTTGTATATCGGGCGGCCCACTACTAGCTGTCTTTATTCCCTGCCGAGGGATTCCCATATCCCAGGGGTAGTTCGTCTGATGATTCGTGTTTTGCAGCTCGGATGCGCCTTCTGTTCTGACCGACTTATCCACACTTATCGGTAGTCACCAGGAGTCTCCCATACCTATCACCTAATTCCTCCAGCCCTAGCTGAAGTTTCTTCATGAGGTGGGTAGCGGTTCTGTGTGTGCAATGAAAGTGCCCAACTACTATGAGAGAAATCTTGAGGTCGCGAGCTTTGTCCGACATGACAACCAAATGGGGTGTCTTGTTATCAAGTAGTGGGACCCATAGCACTCGTGGTTTATTTTTTATTGTCTCACTCTGTTCTTTTAATTGTTTTCGATCGTGTACTTTAAGACCTGCCCCTGGGGACGATTACGCTGGTGTCACTCTGGTCTGATGCCAGCTTCTCACTCATCCCCTTGGCTCGAGTGCCCTACTTGGCTCTTTTCTTGGTGTCTTTGTGTCCTCTTAGGTTTGCTACTAATGGTCATTAGTCCTAGGGGTCCCCCCACCAAGTGGAGCCGTTTTCGGGGCGTGTCGCCCAAGGTGGGTTCCTTCGCTGCTCTCTCGACTTTATCTGGGATATAGGCTTCTCAACATCTTCGCCGTACAAGACCCAGCTGCTACCAGTTTCCAAGTCGGAACTTATCACGCTTTTGGGATCGATGCACTCCAAATGTATGAGCTGAAGCGTTGACTTCAGATTATTTCGGTTCCCGGTTAGATGGCCGGACTACCCACATGCCATCGCCACTGGTGCCAATGAGGGTTATAGCTCCTCATCTTCCATAAAAGTCCAGGCTAGTGGCCTTTGGTTCGCTTCTCGCGATGTCTCTCCACGGCCATCCTTAGCCACAGCGGCTACAATTGGCTTTCTAGGCTTTGGGTGATACGATTTTCCACCTGGTCATTTGAACGATTTCCTTTGGATGGTACTAACTCGTATCTCTTTCTGACAGTGCTTCCATCCGTGGTTTGTTAGGGTATATCTAGTGCATTGCCCCTTTGCCTTTCGTTCATCGACAATTGGCTGGTCGATACCGCTATGTGCATCGGCCCAACCCGATGCATAATTTGCTGTCTAGGCGCCGCCTTCCATTTGTCTACCTTCTTCTCCTCTTTCCTTGCCTGGTATACCCTTTTCTCCTTAGCGGTATACTTTGGTTTTTCATTGTCTTTGCCGTTGTTGGCTCGTCACGTTTCCTTTTCCCACTTGAATTTGATCCTGAGAAATTGTTGTCCTTAAGCTTTTTTGCTTCTTGGAAGTATTCCTCATAGCAGGACTGCTTGGCGGAGAGGGTCTAGCCAATCTCTGTCGTCGGCGTATTCTTGATGCATTGACATTCGCCGTACAGCTTCATCTTGTATTTGGTCTCTGATTAATTTTCTGAATGCGATTCCTGTAACTTTTGCTTTGACATTCCAATTTTTGAATTCCAATAAAAATTGGTTAATGGCATTCTTCTATCGGACCAGCAACATTTCTCAGAGGGCCTTTTCTTCCCCCTGAGTGTGACCGAATCGATGTACAGCCTGTTCGGCAAAGACATGCCTTAATTCGTAACTATTCTGTCGTATATGGCCTAGCTCGCCGGTCACTTGGTTCCGGTAGGTCATAGCGAAGGATGCTACTTGTGATCCTTGCACTTTCGACAAGGCGTATTTGATACGGTCCGCCTCGTCCAGGCATTGGTATGGGTTGCGATCGAAAAAATCCTTGCAGGTTGTTAGCCAAAACTGGATATCCTGGTGTTTGGTATGTTCGTATTCTGATGGGGGTTGAGCTCGACGTTTCGTGGTTTCTCCTATAGCCTTTCCTGAGCCTCTGGAAAATCTTATTTCGTCCTTGGTACCTTCGGCGTATTTTTCCTCATCAGTTTTTTCCTTCTCTTGAGGCTTCTTGTTTAGTTTGTCGGGTCTCTCGTCCCGCCTTCCTCGTCTCTCATCCTCACTTCCTCCTCCTTCACTATCTCCAGGATCAGGGGTGCCTCCCGCTGCCCCATGCATTGTAGGGGGGGGTCGTCCTCCGCCTCCTCCTTCTGGTACTCCGGTACTTCGTTCCAGCGTTAGTTTGAACGCTTGCCTTTCACTTGGCCCATCAAGGAGGTAACCGCCGCAGTTAACTCAGCTCTTTGGCTTTCTTGTCTTTCTCTGGCTTCTTTGTTTGCCTCCAACTCGGCCATCATAGCGTTGAGTATTCTTTCGTGGTTCTGTAGTTCTCGTTGACGTTGGGCCTTTGTGTCTAGCAGTTACTGTCCCAACTGTTCGTCCCTGCCCATTGCCGCAGCTCGTTCCGTCTTTATAGTCTGGTGGAGGTGTGAAGTGACCTGCTCGTGCTGGGTCTGACGGGTGTCTTGTCCATCCCTCCTTGCACTGACCCTTTTGATCGCTTCTTGAAGCCTCTGGGTTGCCGCCTCTACCTGTACCATGCTGGTGTCTATTTCCTCCAGCTCCGTTCCTATGTGTCTGGCACCAGTCATTATGTCTCTTTTGACTTTGTGCAGTTCCCTTACCAAATGTTGGATTTGGGGTGAAAGGCACTGGAAGGCTACATGTTCCAGGTCGATGCTCGAGGCTAGATTGTCCTCGTACAGGTGTAGACTTCAGTTGATGCCGTGCAGTCTTGGGACATTTCGGGAGATAATAGTGGTTCTGCTAGTGTCTGAGACTGTTGGGACTGGGACCATCTTATCGCGGCTCGATGCAAGAGTCCGAGTGGTATCCCAGGAGATATTCTAGTATGGGTGGCTCTAGCGATCTTTGTGTCTTGCGATCTCACGGTGGGAGCTTGGGACTGTGAGAGTTCGTCTATCTCTATGGGATCTGGTCCTGCTCCCTCGGGATTAGACCTCGACCTTTTGATGTAGGAAAGTGGTTCTTATCCTTCTAGTGATAAAAATGAGTTTGGTTGAGTTGCGATTCGTATTTGTGATTGATATCGCTCAAGGGTCTCGGTAACGGAGATAATAACAACATACCCTTATGGGGTTAGTAATATTCTAAGAACAAACGAATATACTAGGCCCGATCCTTTGTAATTTGGAGAATACCTCTAGCAAGACAAAAAATCTAAAGATAGAATCGTAAGGTAGGTGAAACGATAAATATTTGTTTAATGTGTATTTATTGTTAAGGTCTGTTCTCTGTTGCTTGATGATACTAGCAGCTACGAAGACACCACGATATTTATATTCCGCGTCTGGGTGTTCGCAGGCTACATAATCGCTTCCTATACCTAAGTATCTTCCTTTCACGTGGCTCGACTTCCTTGAAGTGGGAGCCCGACTTGACCCTGAACATCCAGCATCTTTCTACTCTCGTCTGCGCAACTTATTGCCACGTATGCCTCTCTCATGGGGAGGGTGTGGTGCCAGTACACCTAGATGGCTATACAAATATGTATTCGTTGCTAAATAGATTTACGAATAATCTGCATGCGTTCGTATGTCAGACAATTATTCGCTGGGATCGAAGATGACCAATCCTCATATTGTTGGCTCTGTTTCGACTTGGTCTGCAGGAGGCATTCCTTTGTCTTCACCGGCATCCCCCGACTCTTTCCTATCGATCGAACCAATAGTTACGACAATAGTTATCGCTCCCTTTCCAACAACCCCTTTGGGAGTTCCCCGACTCCCTTTCCGAGCATTGTGCATTCCTACTGGTTACGGGACGCCTTTTCAGACCAAGGAAGCTTAACTAAGGCAGATACTTCCAGTGAGTTTATATCCACTCGCCGATACCCTATCTTGTGGTGGTTATAACTCTGCGTGGTGTTGTCCGATCGAGATGTTTTCACTTGCATGAGGTGCTCTGAGGTCCCTTCCCTGATATCCTGCGACCAGGAATCGGTCGGACGGACGGCCACGACGTATAGGCTGTTGTGAGTAGGCTCTTCTTTACTCCTTTCTTTGGTCAACGGACGCAACTTCCCCGGCGAAGTATGGTGATCTACTATCCCAACGTCGGGGCTGGAGGGGGGCCTTGCTAACTCTTTTGTAGAGGTTTGTGCGCGAACGTAGGGTAACTTGACCCCCTTATCCTTCTAGGGGCACTGTGCCTAACATGTTCGATCTACCTCCCCGTAACTTGAACCATTTCCTTTGGATAGTGCTCACTCGGTTGTCTTTCTGACAGTGCTTCCATCCGTGCTTTGTTAGGGTACATCAAGTGCATAGGCCCTTGGCTTTTCCTTCGACTACTATTTTTTCTTCGATACCGGTGTCTGCGTCGGCCCAAACTCGATGCATAATTTTCTACCGGGGCGCCGCCTTCCCTTTCTCTACCTTTTCCTCCATTTTCTTTGCCTGCTATACCCTTTTCTCTTTAGCGGTATACTTAGGTTTTTTCTTTATCTTTGTCATTGTCGGCTCGTCCCGTTGCCTCTTCCCACTTGAATTTGACCACAAGAAATTATTGTCCTTAAGCCTCTTTCCTTCCTAGAAATCTTCCACATCACGGACAGCTTGACGGAGAGCTTCTATCCACTCTCGATCGTCGGCGTATCCTTGATGCACTGACATTCGCTGTACGGCCTCATCCGGTATTTGGTCTCTGATTAATTTTCTGAAGGTGATTCCAGTAACTTTTGCTTTGATATTGCAATTTTCGAATTCCAATAAAAATTGGTTAATATCATTCTTGTATCGGAATTGCAACATACCTCGTAGGGCTTTTCCTTCTTCATGACTGGGACCGAATCAACGTATAGCTTGTTCGTCAAAGACATCCCATATTTCCTAACCCTCCTGTTGTAAATGGCCTAACTCGCTAGTCAGTTGGTTCTGGTAGGTCATAGCAAAGGATGCTACTTGTGATCCTTTTACTTTCGACAAGGCGTATTTGATACGGTCCGCCTCATCCTGCCATTGGTATGGGTTGCGATCGACAAAATCGTTGCAGGTGGTTAGCCAAAACCAGATATCTAGGTGTTTGGCATCTTCGTATTCTGATGCGGGTTGAGCTGCCCGTTTCGTGGTGTCCCCTATGGCCTTTCCTAAGGCTCTGGGAAACCTTATTTCGTCCTCTCTAGCTTCTCCATATTTTTCCTCTTCACTTTTTTCCGTTTCTGCAGGCTTCTTATTTCGTTTGTCGGGTCTCTCATCCCTCCTGCCTCGTCTATCATCATCACTTCCTCCTCCTTCACTATCTCCCGGATCAGTGGTGCCTCCCGCTGCCCCATGCATGGTAGGTGGGGGTCGTCCCACGCCTCCTGCGGCTTTTGCTCCGGAACTTCGTTCCAGGGTTCGGTTTGAACCCTTGCCTTTCACTTGGCTCATTAAGAAGGGAACTGCCGCAGTTAACTTAGCCCTTTGGCTTTCTAGCCTTTCTCTGGCTTCTTTGCTTCCCTCCAACTCGGCCATCATAGCGTTGAGTGTTCTTTCGTGGTTCTCTAGTTCTCGTTGATGTTGGGCTTTCGTGTCCAGGAGCTCCCATCCTCACTGTTCGTCCCTGCCCATTGCCTCGGCTCCTTCTGTCTGTATGGTCTAGTGGAGGTGTGATGTGAGCTGCTTGTGCTGGGTCTGACGGGTGTCTTCTCCATCCATCGTTCCACTGACCCTTTTGAAGGCTTCCTGAAGCCCGTGTGTTGCCGCTTCCACCTGTACCATGCTGGTGTCTATTTGTTCCTGCTCAGTTCCTATGTATCTGGCGCCCGTCATTGTGTCCTTTTTGACTTTACGTAGTTCCCGTACCAAATGTTGGATCTGGGGTGAAACAGACTGGAACGCTAGGTGTTCCAGGTCAATACTCTGGGCTAGATTGTCCTCATACAGGTGTAGACTTCGGTTGATGCGGTCTAATCGTCACGACATTTCAGGAGATAATAGTGGTTCTGCTGGTGTCTGAGAGTGTTGAGGCTGGTATCATCCCATCGCGGCTCGATGGAAGAGTCCGGGATGTAGGCCGGGACATATTCTAGTGTCGGTGGATCTCAAGATGCTTGTGTCTTGCGATGTCACCATTGGAGCCTGGGACTGGGAGAGTTCTTCTGTCTCCTTAGGATCTGGTCCTGCTCCGTCGGGATTAGACCTCGAGATTTTTGAAGTAGGGAAGTGGATCTTATCCTTCTGGTGATAAAAATGAGTTTAATTGAGTTCCTATTTGTATTTGTGATTGATATCGCTCGTAGGTCACGGTAACGTAGAGATTAACAATATACTGTTATGGGGGAGTAAAATTCCAAGAGCAAGCGAATATACTAGGCCTGATCGTTGGTAATTCGGAGAATACGTCTAGGGAGATGAAACTCAGGATAGAAGTGTAGTAGGTAGCACGATAAATGTTTGTTAACGTGTATATATTGTTAATGGCTCGCCTCCGTTCCTTGATGATAATAGCAGCTACGAAGACACCGCGATATTGATATTCCGCCTCCGGGTGTTCGTGGGCTACATAATCTCTTCCTATAATTAAGTATCTTTCTTTCACCAGGCTCGACTTCTTTGAAGTGGCAGCCCCACTTGACCCTGAACATCCGTCATCTTTCTGCTCTCGTTTGCGCAACTTATGGCTACGTATGCCTCTCTCATGGGGGGGGTGTAGTGTCCGTCCACCTAGATGGCTATCCGAACATGTATCCGTTGCGAAATAGATTTACGAATAAACACCATGTGTTCACATGTCACACAATTATTCGCTGGGATAGAAGATGGCCAATCCTCATATTGTTGACTCCGT
>Ga0307507_10009374_pt1 | contig 13082 bp, 13 predicted proteins | sample 7_EM_MG_FD_207223 | JGI IMG/M metagenome (GOLD analysis project Ga0307507, IMG submission 207223) | Populus trichocarpa ectomycorrhiza microbial communities from riparian zone in the Pacific Northwest, United States - 7_EM | ecosystem: Host-associated > Plants > Roots > Unclassified | place...
GATATTTACAGGCTCTACTATGTTATATAACCCGTTTAATTTTCAGAGTAATGATAATTGAGATACAGATGGTTTATATTGGTACAATGAATTTTACACAAAAAAACCGGTCTGAACTGGTCTAAATGAGTTCCATGGACTGCAAAAGACCGGTCATAGGTGGTCCGGTTCAGTCCCCACAATATCTGGGTCAGTCCTAGACTGGTTGTGGTCTATGGTTGCCCGTTTTGGGGGCAAAAAACCGGACTGAACTGGACTTGTGAACACTAGGCATGAGCATTCATATCTTGAGGAGAATGGTTGCGACGACGTTTGTTTGCATCCACGCTAAATGGGCGTTGGTGAGGTATGGAATCGCTTTCTTCATCATCGTTGGTGCTGGTATGAGATGAGTTGTGCTGATGGCTCTGCCTGCAAGGACTTTGGGAAGGGTGGTGGCATTCTTGACTGCGATGGTAGGAATGGTGTGGGTGACTGCGACCTTGGCTGCAATTGCAACAGGGTGTGTGAGAATGATGGAATGTTGAATGTTGGGAGCTGGGAGTACGACTGCGAGGGTTATCATCATCACAAGATGAATGGTGGTCTTGATCCTGCTACAACATTGTTAAATAGGACCCATTGGAGAGGTGCCGAGTGTCGCGAGGAAGGGCTCAAACGCCGAAGAGAATCCGAGAAGCTTGATCTTTCGATGATGAATGTGTACAAATGTCTCTACTCTAATGCCTTTGCCAAACATGACCAAACAATGCCCTTCTGCAGCTCTGGAGTGTCGAGACCCGACACTCCATGTGCCCCCCCTTTCATATGGCAACGTCCTCGTTGCCCTGGAGGACACACATCCACGGCCTGCTCTGTCCTATCCACCCCCTTCACTCTCCTCCTCATCCATTCCTTCTTCTTCGGCCTCTTCATCGTCGGTGCTCATGCCCACCTCTTCGACCATTGCTCTTGCCGCCTGCCTCTCATCCCCTTCTTCCATTGCCCCTTCTGTTTCTTTTGCTCTCCCCGTCCGCCGCTCCTCCTCTATCTTCATTGAGTCCCCTTTCTCCTCTTCCTCTTCTTCCTTGTGGCATCTTTCTTCAACCTCCTTCTGGGCTCTTGCTAACTCCGTTCCCTCTCATGGCCAGAACCTTCGTAGGTGTCGCGTGCTGAAGCGCCTGTTGATTGGGGCACCTACCAATGTCTCAATGGTGTAAGAGTTGAGCGATCTTGTGACGATGCGATACGGTGGAGACCACCTTGGGAGCAGTTTGTGTTCAGTCTTGAAAGTGTCATCTAAATTGCTACGGTAGACTTGTACTAGTTGCCCTTTAGAAAATATAACTTCACCTGGTTTTCGAGCTAGAACCTTCCTGTCAAAGGCTGACTTCCTTTTCACCGCATGCGCCACTGCTTCAGCATATCCATCCAACCGCTGCTGCATCACGTATGCAATCTGAGTGGAAACATCTTGCTCCGTGATTGGTAGCATGCTGTGGTCAACGTTGGTTGGCATAGTGTTCACTACCAGGCCCAGTAGCAGTTCTTTTGGGGAAAACTTCAGCACTGGCAGGAGACGCCAGTTCATGATGCATATGGCTTCGTCAAAGTACTTTGGCCACAATGCTGGTATGTTCTCCCAATCCATCGCATTGTACTCATCTTCCCCGAGATTGGGCGAACATAACCGTTTAAGGATGTGCAGCAAGATTTTGTTGGCGCCCTCAACCAAGCCATTCACCCAAGGCGAGTATGCGGATACTATGTGAGTTTCTGTGCCCCATTCTGCGCAGAGATCACGTACCACTTTATTGTTAAAGTAAGGGCCGCCATCGGTCATGAACACCTCCGCTGGCGCGAACTCGTGGAAAATCTTCCCAAGTGCATCCTGTGTGGTTTTGCCATTGCTCGTAACCTTGAGTTTGAAACCCCATACATGCTGTGAATATGTATCGAGGTACAACCCCACAGTGTGGTAGCCGCCAAACCCCTTTGGCAGCGAGAGGTAGTCCCCGACTAACAACTCGAATGGATGTCATCGTGTGATGGGGTCTAAGAGCGCGTGTAGGTGGGTACCTCCAAAGTTCTTGCAATGCGCACAGTCTTTGATGCCTGTGATGATGGAGCTGTCGAGGCCTGGGCTCCATATTCGATCTAGCAGGGCCTTCTTGACTGCATCTCTCTGCCAGTGCCCATTCTTAGCGTGTTCCTCTCTTGCTAACTCCACCGCTTCCGTTGGCGATACGCATTCCACTCGTGCTCGTGCTCTGGTGTGGTGGCCCCCCGCTACTCGCCATAGCTTGCCGTTGTCTATCATGTATTCAGAAGCGTGGTGTCATGCACGTTTTCGCTTTCGCAGACTGGTGCCTTGGTTGAGCTCAAGCAGGGCATCGATGACTTCCAGTAGCATGGGCATGTCTCGAAATCGTTCATGCAATGTGGACATCTCCTCCGAGTCCGTGCCTGCTACGTGGAACAAGTCATGTGTTAACCCCGCTGTTGCCTCCCAATCTTCAGACACTGTCCACTCGCTACCGTCGCCCTCCTCTCGGGAGGTTCCTTCGGCTGCTCTGTTCAATCCATCTGCAATGATGTTGATGCGCCCTGGAACATGGCGGATGTCGACAATCTGGTGGTTAAGGATGCCGTCATGACACCTTGCATGCGTAGCACTGAGCTTGTCGTTCATCAGGTGGTCGCGTAGTGCTTGGCAATCAGTTTCTACTTCAACGGGGAATCCCCAGATGACATCTGAAAACTTATCCAGAGCGAACTTGAGCCCTGCGAACTCTAATAAGAAGGGTTTGTACTTCTCTTCTGTTTTTGAGGTCCGTTTAGATGCGAAAGCGATGGGGTGAAGCTTTGTGACCGTTCTACCACTTGTTAACACCGTCGTGGATTTTTGTGCCAGTACCACGCTGAACGCGTCCTTGGATCCGTCGCTGGTGATGATGAAGGGTGTGCTGTCCCACTTCGGTCCTCGGAGCACTGGCTCAGACGTCATAATGGCTTTCAACTTGAGGAATGCATGCGTGTGTTGCATTGTCCATTGCCCTTCCAACATGTGATTAGCCATAACGCGACGGTACACTGTTTTTGAGCATTTCTCAGGGAGATCGACTTCCCTTATCAAGTCCCTCAATGGCTGCTCAATCTTCGCGTAGTCCTTGATGAGATCTCGGAACCACCCTGTAAGTCCCAGGAACGACGAAAGATTGAGGGCGTTTTCTGGCGTCTTCCAGTTGACAATGGCCGTGAGTTTGCTTAGGTCTGGCTGTACACCGTTGGGTCCTACGGTTGCACCAGCAAACTCGGCCGTTGTCATGAAGAACTTGGACTTACTTGGCGACAATGACAATCCACATTCCCTAACCCTTGTGAATATGCATCGTAGCTTGTCCATCATTTCTGAAAATTTATTAGCTGCTGCGCCACCATCGTCAACGAATAACTCCATGACCTCTTCCACTAGTAAGTCGTAAAGGTGTTGCCCAGTCATATGTGCGAAAGTCGAGGGCGTGCCTGTAAGCCCAAAGGGCATTCTCTTGTACCAGAAGTACCCCCATCCTTCGACGTAGAACACTGTGTAGGGTCTTGATTCTTGGTCCACAAGTACGGCGTAGAATCCTGCAGCAAAATCAAATGTAGACACCCAGTGATGACCGCTAAGATGTTGCTGTTTGGCCCGTATATCACCCTGCAGCATTGGCGCTACCTGGGTGACCTTGTTGATCTGTGAAAAGTTCTGACAGATTCTCCACTTCGGGTCGCCGTTCTTCTCCTCTGCATCGTCAGTCGCTGGCTCAGGTCTTGGCGGTAGTGGAAAGTGGGGTTCCATCCCATTGCGGACACATTCGTCATTGACTCGGTGTTGTAATTCGTCCAATGTGAGGCCAGTGCCCTGGTGTGTTTTCTGTGCCAACGTTGTTGGGGAAACACACTTCACCTGTCCAGGTTCGCAAGGTTCTATGATGTCAGCGTCCAACATGGTCTGTAGCTTCTCATAAAGGTATCGACGCTGAGGCGGTGTAAGGGGCTTCTGGTGGACTTTGGTTGAGAATCTGGCGTCTGGTTCAATGTTGAGTCGATGGACCACGCCTTCCACTGGCGTAACCTCGCTGACTGACAGGGCGAACACATCTGCAAATTCTGATATCAGCGCCCTTACTTGTGCCTTTTCCCCACTTGTCAAATCATCTCCAATTGTAATCTGTTGGAGGATCTCTTTGACGCGAGTGGCTTTAAACGGGTCTGACATGCGCATAAAGATGTTGGCTGTGTCGCTGGTCAATTCGTCTGTTGGTATTTCTGCCGCCTGGTCTGTGTTTGTTTCTGGCATGTCTTCAGAAACGATGCACACAGGTGTTGCTGTTGATTGAGTGGGTACTTCGTCGGTTACGTTAGTGGGGCAGGTTTTAATGCATGATTCGTGATCTGTGACTTCCCTTGTGGGGGGCTCTATCGTGCCCCCCTCTGAGTGTTTTCGCTTTGTTCTGGTGACGTTACACCCTGGGCTATCTTCATCCTCCACCTCTTCAATGAACGCTCTATGTCTTGTGGTGTTGTCAGCGGCCGGTTCGTCCTTTATAGACACTATGTTTGGTACTTCCCTCGAGGGGGACCTCGCCTTGTCCCCCACGGTTATCACCTGCTCCTCCACTTGTAAGATTTTGGCCGTTGACAGCTGTTCGTGAGGCTCAGCATTCACATGTTGCCGTGCTTTATCTGGTGTGTGTGTGTCAACAGCCTGACAGTTCGTGGGATGGTGGTTCGTTGGTACTCCCCTCGTGGGGGGCTGCACGCTGTCCCCCTCTTTTGTTTCATGCCTTCTCTCGTTCTGCGCTTGAGGTGTTTGTTGTGTGGTTTGTGATGGGCGTGTTGCAATGTCGTATTGATTTCGCAGCATTTGTTGACGTGTTGGGAGGAAGACCACATCTGTGGAGTAATCGTGGATAGCGCTGAACGCTGTCATCAACCGTTTCCTGAACAGGAAATCCCAACCTCCACCGCTGTCGAAAACCTCGAACGACCCTGTTACTGTAGCACCCCCTAGCTCCACTGTCCCTTTCCAGCATCCCACCGGGTTCACGATATTCCCGTTTGCCATTCGCAAACGTCGTATGGATCTCTCCAGCGGTGCTAGCTTGTGCTTAACTTGGAGGTATGTTTTCGTAGACATTGCATCTACCATCGCACCATTATCGAATAGCCCCCACACCTGTACTGTCTCGTTATCCGGCCCGTGTATTTTGACTTGATGAATAAAGGGTTTCACCTCCTTTTTTTGAGTGTCACATGACTCAGGGCGAACTGCGTACAAATCGACGATTGTATATTCCATGTCCATATCATGTACATTGGGAACGTGAAGCTGAGTCGAATAGTCTGCAGGTTCTGAAAACAAGTCCTCGTGCCCAACCCGATCGCACACGAGGACATACCCACCCATCTTACCACCTTGCAGTAGGGCCATCTGTTTGGCATCTAATTTCCAGATGGCCCTTCCTCGTTTCCCTGGTTCTGTGCTGCGAGGTACCGCGCAATGACGGTGGCATTGTAATCTTCCCTTGACACGAACACGTCTTCCTCTGCGACAAGGTTGACATTGGGGTTGTTGGCCCTAGCTGCTGCATTCGCGCCTGCTCTGATAGAATTGGCCTTTTGACGCCAGGCCCTCTCTCCCTCTGGTATTCTCCTGTTCGATGTACACGCTGCTGATCCGTGTCCTGGCCTTCCGCAACCGAAACATTCTCCACTTGCTACAGGACTTGTGCCTGGTGTGAGCGGGTAGGGTCTTGACTCGTTTGCAGCCCTTCCGTAACTAACTCAATTCCACTCCGCAAGGTCAGCCTCGTATGCTGCCCACCCTGTAGCAGTGTCCAGGTGTGGAGGGGGTATGCATCCGATGATGACGAGCTTTTCGGCATCCGTGCGCTGTGGGCCCCTGTATGGCTGAGTTGGTGGTTGCGCATTGGTGGTTGCCGGTTGGAAGCGCGGTTGTGGTATGGGTCCTACCGAGAAATTACGGAATGCTTGCCTGAGCGCTGAGCTCGGTGTGGTTGGTGGTTGTCGTTGTTGTTGCTGCCGGACACGCTGTAGCTCTCCTTCTATTCGCGCCTGTTTGTCCTGTCTCTCTTTCTCCTCTTCAATGTCTAGTGGTCTGATAGCGCGAACCGCTGCGCAAAAGGATGTCCATGTATCGTGTGAACTGCTCACCAGGGCCTTCAGCGTGGGTGGTAGTTGTCGTCGACAACCAACAACCAAGAGGTTGTTGTTGTCTGGGATCGCTTTCGCCAACTTCTCCACTTTGTTTGCCCACGTGACGTGGGCGTACGTCTCTGTTCCATTCACCTTCACCTTTGTTCCCAACTCCACCTCCTTGATCCTCTCTCCTTCCAGCTCGGCTTGCTTCTCTGCTGTAGTCTTCTGCACTATGGGCCGTTCTGGCCAGCGCTCCTTGAATGCCATACATAGCTCTTTCCACGTCGCCTTCTTCGTTGCCTCGAGACCTCTAAACCATAATTCGGCTGATGACCCGCTCTTGAGCCATGTTTCGAAATAGTTAATTTTGTTGTCGTTGTCCCATGCCGTCGCCATTAAATAACGCTGTGTTCGCTTAAGGAAATCTCTGGGGTCCATGGCGTCATTGTCTTCGCCAGTGAATGGCTCGTCGCCCATTCTGTCTACCATGACTGTGGACTGTGGATTAGGCTGGGCGACAGCTTCATGTGGGAGTATGTATGGAATGAGGGGTGTGGACAGTGGTGGTGGTGGATAGATAGGTGTAGATGTTCTGTAGTTTCCCTCTTGAACACTTGACGCGAGCGTTAGGGTTATTGATGAAGGCGATGATGATAAGGAGGGCAGTGTTGACAGGGGGGTGGATGTTCTGAAAGTAGTTGAAGCCACTGTGGTGGTCGGCAAGAATCTGCCGTTGGGGCCTCTGTTGAAATTTGGTTTACGTTTCGCCAGGATGACCCAGGGACCTTTGAAATGTAGTAGTTCCGCCAGGAGGTTGACACGTTACACTGATGATCGCAGTTGGAAAAGCACGTAAGATGTGAGGAAAGCACAGGTGGACACAGTAAAACACAGTAGGTTCGATCACGCTCTCATCACCAGATGGAGAGGTGCCAAGTGTCGCGAGGAAGGGCTCAAATGCCGAAGAGAATCTGAGAAGCTTGATCTTTCGATGATGAATGTGTACAAATGTCTCTACTCTAATGCCTTTGCCAAACACGACCAAACAATGCCCTTCTGCAGCTCTGGAGTGTCGAGACCTGACACTCCACCATGTAATCATTAAATATTACCTGTGAAGGATGGTGACGTGTAGCACTTGTCGATGGTGGCTTCTCCACGCTGGAATGCTAGGCAACCCCATTTCTTTCAATATTACTTACTTGAAGAGATGAAGAGTAAACATTACCTGGGCTCAACATTTCACAAGAATATCATCCTCACCCGAATCCTTGGACTCCGTACCATCTTCCAAAGTCTTTCCTTTCTTGTGACCTTGAGCCTTCAGCCATGCAACTTGACTGAAGAAGAGATAAGATCAATGAACGATGGTCATGGAAAACAAACCTATTCCACCAATCGAGTGTTTCAACAACCCAGGTTGAAGTGGGATCCATTTTGAAAAGAGTGACAATGTTGTCAAAAAATCTGTGAAGGTCAAAATGACCGTCAACTGTGGACCATGAATTGAGATTGCTTAAAAGAAAGCATGCCTACAGGAGCATCAGACAACACTTACATAAAAACTAGGCATCTTACCTGAACACAGGCATATGCGATCATGTGACCAGTCACACGTTTCATCCCATAGATTTGCACTTTGCTAGGTTTTGTTCCTTTTCTTGTCTTTCCTATAGCCGACGATGGACTAGTAAAAATATGGTGGTATACCTGCCGTCGAGAAACAATCATACTTGGTAGAAAACATAGTTGAGGAAAGATGTACCTGAAGGAGTAAGTAACCCTTGAATAACCCTCTCTCCTGATTGTCCCTATCATAGTCTCCTTCATCGTATAGAAAAGAAGGCCAGTGCTTTGTCCATATTTTCATTTTTCCATCTTGAACATGCGCCATGAACTCTCTGTGAAAATACACATGAACAAAAGACAATCACATGTGACAAACTGAAAAGCAACAATGGGTTCTCATCAAAATCTCCAATGCATCGCATTGGGCACAAAAGCCTCACGGTTGCAGCATGATAAAATCCATGGAGTGCTTTGCTATTGTTTGGCAAGAGCGGCGGATTGATTTTGTCTTTGCATGGATCTTTCGGAATGTAGCCTACAACGGCATAACAAAGGCTGCCAGTATCTTCAGAGTGAGCATCATTGGATGTTGTGGCAAGCTAGATTGACCACACCTGTCAGCTGGTTCAATCAAGCACATATATATCACTTACCATCTTGATAAAACTATGTAACAGTCCTGGTTCAGTGTCGACTTGTTTCATGGTCTTTTCGAGATCTGGAACTAGCTTCATCACCAAAGGATGAGCAGCTAGTTCCTCTTCCGAGGGCCTACCATCAAGGATGTTAGAGGTGTATGGAGCAGGCAAAAAGATAGTGTGATGTACTCTTTGCTTTCTGCAATATCCTCTTCATCACCATCAAGAAGTTTGAAGGAACGAGTGGATGATGAAATTCAGCAGAGTAAAATACGGTTGGTCTGAGACTTTATTTATAAGGGTGGATCTGGGATTGTAAGTGCTGTTGTCAAGAGAGTCCTTAGTCCAAAATCTCTCATTCCAACGCAAGTAAGTTTTACCCTTGTCATTTTGGATGGAACATTTTTACACAAAGCTAGAATGCTTTCTTGGAGTGCTTATCAGCGAGGATGTACAAGAGGAGACACACACACACAGATGAGGAGTACGGCACATCATGTGAGAAGCAACACACCAGGTAACAATCTGTCATTTTTTGTGATTTTGCATTTTCAGGTGTGCCGAACATTGTAAATTTGAAACTCCACCACAAGTTACGAGCATGATGATCCCATGTCACCTGTCACGACCGCTTTCTCATCACGACCACTGCCATTTGCTTGCCTGTGCCCCACCACCCCCTGCCCTCTCTTCCTGCCCACCTCCCGTCCTCGCTATGGCCGACAAGGACCAAGAGAATTTTTTACACAGGCCCCTTCAGGTGAGTTCCCACTCTGTTCAGCCCCATATTTGCTAACAACCCACCACCATCACCTCCTGCCTCACCACCGGCCCTGGCAAATGCCCACCAGGGCAAAGCCAGGGTGCTCCTCCCACCTCGCACCACGTCGGCTGCATTGACCTGACCATGCACACCTCGCTTCAAATGTGACGAGAACGGGCCCACCCTGTGCCACAGCAAACATGACCACTGCCCTCAGATCAATCCCCCCTCGCAAACACAACCCTCGGATTACAACTAACCACCCATGAAAACACCCACAAAACCACGGCAACAACCCAGTGCCCAGGATAAATCACCCACACCGACAGAATCGGCCCACGAAAATGCCCCAACAGATGGAATCCAGTGCTGAGGCCCATCAACGAGGAGCCAGCACCACTTAGCGAACCAACAGGGGATACAGCACCCACCATGCAGCCAGGTGCATACCCTGCACCTCCCCACTAACCAGCCCCGAATGACAGCAAAAATGCCGGCGTGCTCTGCGACAAGGCCACCACTATGTCCCACTCGACCATGGCCACCTAGACCAATCCTCACTGTCGACAGCTGAGTTTGGGTGCATCTGGGTGTCAACGATTCTTGGTGGGTACATTCCGGGGTCTTGAAGAGGAGCTGTGATGTTGCTCCCTCTCTTAAAATTTACATATCACTTGATGTATAGTAGTTTAAGGAATAAAGTTTATAATCCCAAATTTTACTTGAGCATGGAAAGGCAGATTTTGACTTAACCACAGAATTTTTGTGAAGTAGTGTAACTAGTACATAAATTCAGCCATGACAATCCCAAAAGGGAACATTGTGGCTGAATTAATCGAAATAGTATGGTATCACGTGGATAAGATTCGACACATATTCCTGAATAAGTGACTGACATTTGCCATCAATGTGTCGAACCTTGGACAGGTGTGTTGTTCTTCATCACATGTGTCTCATCTCATTTCTGTGTGTGTGTCTCTCTTCTTGTCTGTCCTGCTTATCAGCATATGGATTTCAGTTTTACAAGATGTTTGTACCTGATCTCCTTCATGAGTTTGAACTTGGTGTATGGAAGGCAACCTTCACACATTTAATACGTATTCTATATGCCTATGGGGACAATGCCATTCAAGAACTGAACCAACGGTACGTCTTTATATCACAGTAAGTAATAGTTGGACTTATAAAAACTAGATTTCACACCATTCCTACATTTGGATGAGACACCATTCACAATTTCCATAATAATGCTTCTGTGATGAAAAAGCTTGCAGCACGAGATTTTGAGGACCTCTTACAGGTAGAATTTTCGCCTTACACTCAGATTCTTTACCTCACTATTTTCAGTGTGTGATTGCCGTCTTTGAGGGCTTGCTACCAAAACACCATAACAGGATTGTACTTGACCTCCTTTTCATCAGAAGAGGCCGCATGCGGTCGTAAAAAAGCAGCAACTACTGCCAAAAAGCCGCAGAATAAAACGGGACAAACTCCTGCCTCTCAAAATAAGACTAAAGCGCATTGATTCAAGAAGCACCTGTTCAATCTCAACACCTACAAGCTACACTCTCTCAGTGATTATGTGAAGGCCATTAAGCACTTTGGAACAACAGATAATACTAGTACGCAGACTGTAGGTGTTCATTTTATTCGCTTGTAAATTATATTCAATGCATGTAGGGGGAACTTGAGCACCATCAGGCAAAGCGGTTTTACCCACGCGTTCACAAGGGAAAGCATGTGAAAGAAATATCTGTTCACAAACAATGTGAATGGATACTTCACAAAATTTCCTGCTGAAATGGTGAAACCGGAAACCGTCGAAAAAAATTGTGCAACGGCTATAAGAGTTCCGTGACCACTATACCCTTTGAAGAGGCAGAGGATTTGCTGTTTACTGATCCCCATGTGCACCACCACATGTCATCAGATACAAGACACAAAATTGACCTTGTATGATGGGTAGGAGAAAATGAAGATGACCCTGCCATGACAGTGAGTGCCGTTTGGGTGAAATTACTTTTTCTCACTCTATCTTTTTAAAGAATTTTATCCCAAGACTTAAAAACCACCTCTTGAGTCGACTCCTTGGATGTGAATATTCAGGAGATGAAACAGAATTCACCTCTGCAGAGCGGAATACGGTCACATTTCTCAATAACCGCATTTACAGCCACAAAGTCTTGCGGGTAAATTACACAACGTATGACATGTGATGCAAGCAAGATTCTTTGAATCCAAGGACAGACGCAGACATCATGGTGTTATCACAAGAACCAAAAATGCGTGAAGATGGGACACCAGAGCATCCTTATTGGTATGCATGAATTATTGGCATCTTTCATGTGCAAGTACTGCACACGGGCCCCAACTCACACACATCTGAGCCGCAGCACATGGAATTTTTGTGGGTAAGATGGTTTGGGCTTGATCAAGAACAACCCTCAGGCTGGCATGCAAAACACTTGCATCGTGTGGGTTTTGTTGATGGAGAAAATGAGGCAGCTTTCGGATTTCTTGACCCTGAACAGGTTATTCATGCTGTACATCTCATGCCGGCTTTTCACCATGGTCAAGGAACGAGCAACTTAAAGCTGTCTATTGCTCATCCACTCACAGAAAAGGACAAGGACTGGGTATTTTATTATGTAGGAATGTAAGTTTTTAACTTTACTGTGATTTTTTTACTCCATTCATTGCCCTGTATTCTAGGTTTGCTGACAGAGATGCAGTCATGCGGTTCCGGGGAGGGGGCATTGGGCACAAGTCAACACATGAAGCCACAGACTGATTTTTGCAAGATCGCAATGTCCTTGATCTCACTGACAATGAAGCTTCAGAAATGGATTCAGGTTCAGATTTGGACCCCGAAGACAATGGTGAGGATGGGAATTTAAGTGTAAGTGGAGATGAAGATCAGGAAGACTGGATGGACAAGGAGGAGGAGGAGGAGGATGACTATGGATATGGTGGGTTATCTGTGGAGGACTCAGGGGAAGAGACTGACAGTTCTGATGCTGATGCACCTGATGAGGTGGATGATGAATTGGGTCCAGAGGATGGTGAAGGTGTAGAAAATGAGATAGAAGTACTGGGATATTCAAATTTTTAAGCTCTTGTCAACCCTACATCACATGATATCGCCATTGCCTCACAACATCTCAAGTACAGAGTTTGAAATTAATTTTTTCTAACAGATACCATATCCTAGACTATTCAGAAGAAGAAGAAAGTGTGAAAAGACTTCAGAAACATATCTTAATAAGTCTGTCAATATGGAACAACAACAAAAAAAATATTTTGGTCACCAAAATAGCTCAATCTTACCCTAGTATAGGCATACTAGGCAGGTAATAAGCTACCATCCAACATAAATGGATCACAATACCCTCTTAAACAGCATACTAGGTGGTACTAGCCTTTCTCTGTCCATACTAGGCTTCACTAGTCTTTCTCCATCTATACTAGGTTCCGTTAGGCTTTCACAGCCCATCCTAGGGATTCCTAGCCTGTTAATCTCCATCCAAAGCCACACAAGCAAGGTACTAGGTTAGTACAGCCATACAATATATACTAGGCCTGATGTGGAACCATCATTTTTGCTGATGCTAACCAATGGGATAGACCTACATATGACTGGCCTTCCCTCTCCAGGAGCCAAAAGGCAGCGGTGTGTCCGAAAACTCCAGTGTCTTTCTATTCATCCTGAACATCTTAATTTTTGTACCCACGACCAAGGGGGTACTGGGAATTCAGGTTGTGACCTGAGGTAGGGGGGGGGGGCAGGTTCATGAGGCCTTAGAAAATATTTCCAGGAGGTCATGTTTCATGCATTTTGGTGTACCCTAAGACAGGATTGAGTCATCTTGAGTAAATTGAATGACTGCTGGCATTTTGACACTGTCTAAACATGATTCTGGGGCCAATCC
>Ga0307507_10009375_pt1 | contig 13081 bp, 16 predicted proteins | sample 7_EM_MG_FD_207223 | JGI IMG/M metagenome (GOLD analysis project Ga0307507, IMG submission 207223) | Populus trichocarpa ectomycorrhiza microbial communities from riparian zone in the Pacific Northwest, United States - 7_EM | ecosystem: Host-associated > Plants > Roots > Unclassified | place...
TTATGCCCTTAATAACGACAGTACAGGTTCCCGCAATACTCTATGTCTTGCGACTGTTAGAGATTCGGTGATAGGGTCGTTTAGACGACGATACCCTTCTATAAGTCTTCAACGTTGAAGACTTATTTGTTCGTGTTTCAAAGAGACTCTAAGTCGAAAGACTCTAGAGTTCGAGGGCGATCTTAGCGTTCCGGTGGTTCTGAGGGTTGAACTAAGCTTGTATTGCCTAGGTTCAAGCTACCGAATACAAATGAGAATGTAGTACTTATATACTAAGTACTTTACTGCGGACTGTGTACTGTGCACTACAGACTACGGACTGCGAACTACGGACTGTGCACTGCGGACTGTGCACTGCGAACTACGGACTGTGCTTATCTAAGTAGGAATGAGGCTTGGGATGTGTATCTAGAGTCTGTCCAGTATGGTCTAGACTACGTCTTAGGAAGGTGAAAGTGTCTGCGAGTATCTAACTGTCTGTCCGTATAGAAAGAGAAAGAGTTTATATCAAAAAGAATACATACCCCGGGAATTGAACACAAAGGTCACGACAACTCGTGAGAATCCATCCCATCCAACAGCCATTGTATCCATTAGACCACCTGGCCAATGTAAATATCTATGATTAATAAAATAAAATGGGCTAGGAGGCTTCACGTGCACTGTATTTCTTTTTCGGGAAAGTCAGTGTGGGGGAGAGCTGGGTCAGCTTAGCATGGTGAGGCCAGAGAGCCTCATAGAAGGTTGAATGTCATATTTTCGTCACTGCTGCCGTGGATCAAAACTTCTCATGACCTTTGGTTGGGTTGGGAGACCATGATTTTGCCACTATTGATCACCTTTTATGTGTAAAAGTTACTAAGGCAAAATCTCGCTGCAGTTTTGGACAGTTTTAGTGTCAATTTCGTCAGAAATCAAACCAATCAAACCCTAATATCTATGGGTTTTGCCTCCAAAGGGGTATGGGTTATGGGTTATCGCGGTTGTATGGGTTATGGAGCACTTTTCCCTGCGAACCAACTCGGTGGACTCAAAAAGGTATGGAATTTAAGGGAGTATGGGGTACGTGAGCCATGGGTTACGAGGGAGTCAACTGTAGTAAAATTATGCAAGGGCCCGGGCGCTGCAACTCATTTCATCATACCGTCGAAATCAAGAATGCAAGCCAAATCAAAATTTCAAGGTCTGATCGCTCCCAAGTCCCAAGGATTCGGCGCTGTGTGCAAACACCCATTCTAAGCTTCACGGCTTATTTAACTTGGAAACCAGCATGTCGAAATCTCTGCTTGATTTCAAGCACCTCGCCTTTTCGCAGTGCGATGCTCTTTTTCATGATCTCATCGTCTGCCTTTTCACCATTTTGCCCAATATACACGCACTGGAGTTGATTCTCCAGGTAAGCAAGGTAGCCTTGCTGACGATATTGTTCTAGATCCGGAGGTTTGTAATGGGATATTTCCTTGATCTTGTCCATGAATTTAACATATCGCTGGAAGTTGATCAATGAACGGCCTTCGTCTTCAACTACGATTGGGTTGTGCGTCACAACTGAACACAAGTCCTTCAAGTGCACAGCTAGCAGCAAATGAATTTCACTTTAAGTCCAATGCTTAAATCAACGAAGCAGTCCTCACCTAGCCAAGGAACGCAGTAATTACGCATCTCCTGGTCAACGACTTGATTCAAAACCTTGTGATAGCCACGATGATTCGACGAGGGATCAAAGACGTCTTTTAGCTCTTTTAGCTCACGCCTCAAAGATGAAGATAAACTCTGTTTGGTGAGCTTCAAGCATTCGATAGGCGCCGAATGAAGGGCGATCCCAATCGCGATAAACGACCCATAATTTCTGCGTTTCCGGCATTCCTGTCGAGTGATTTGATCAGCTGGCTTAATGTACAACTCCCGGGTGAGCCTGCTTACTTGTGCTGTGTTCAGAAAGAACCCTATGCGTTGCGCCCGTGATTGTGCCGTGTCATACTGCAAAACAGATTGCTTGACCCAAAGTACGATCTTGTTGTTCACCGAACATGCGACCTTGACACCGTTAGAGCCAGGATGCAAGTTCCCGAAATGAGCTATGTAATCAGATGGAACGATAGCCTTGTACTTGTCACCCTCGAGAAGAGTCAGTGCGATTGCAAGGTGGTGGGGAGCAATGTCTGAGTCTTGTAGCAGTTTTCTGCCGGGCGATAACCTCGGTGAGATTATCAGATCTTTCCTCGACTGTGAAATCAAGTTTGAAAATAAATTACAAGAAAACATTTAATCCACCCACTCTTTCATAGATCATCTTTAGGAGCTCGTTGGCCTTCTCGACCATTTTTGAGGACGTTTTCACGTCAATAGCTACTTCACAGAAGTTCTTCATCCGCGAGAGGAGTTGCTGATCGACAGGAAGGTGATAACACGACAGCCAATGCATTATGACCATACAGATGCTATGACCTAGTCAGGGGGAATGATCTTTGCGAAAAAGAAGAGACACACTCGTATTGGACGGCTACGCGATTTTGGGGATGGTCAACTTCACCCACTTCTACCTCATGAAACCGACGAGCAAGTATTCCAAACAGAGTTTCCGGCGTCGTGAAATCGGCACATGCAAGGAGGACTGTATCATGAAAGCCAAGATCCGTTGTGGAGCCTAGAATATAGCACTCGACACGAGTCAACTAAACCACAGTGAAATACTCACTAAAGTTGTTTACTAGTCGCCCAACGAGACCTTCCAACGTCCCTGAAATTACATTGCCAGCTGCACTAAACTTTACTATCGATCTTGGATCTGTCACGGCTCTGACAACCTCAGGCATATGAATGCCCGAGTCAGTGGAGGTCAGGCTCCGAACGGTGGATGGAAAACTGTAGGACGAAAATGTTCTCTGGGTACCAAAACGAGAGCCAGATCGAGAGGCAGGTGGAGTGGAAGGCGAGATCGATGACACCCCATCTGCCTCTGAAATCTCGTTGCCTGGAATGATTAACTCCCCTCCAACTCCCACTCCCAAATCAACCGGCGCCGAACCCGAGAAATTCGAAGTCGACTCGGAGCCACCAGACTTCATCGACATTGACATCATCTGCATCTGACTCCCATCCTCTACCTGCTTATCGCGTTCTCTTTGTTTTCCTTTATCCCATTTCCTGGTTTTGTCTTTCAAGAAACGAAGACTCTTGAATCGGGCTGGGTCTGGGTCGGTGGTGCTGGGTCTGGGTTTAGCTTTTGGATTGGCTCGAGAACGAGCGGAGGGGCAGATGAATGGGAGCATCAACGCCACCGGCATCGGCAAGGAGGGTGTGCGTGGCGTAACATATAGAGCCGCAGAGGGGGGAGTGGGCGAGTTTCTAGACGAGAGTTCGGAAATATCTTCGTCGAAACTTTGCTCTGCTTCATACTTGGGTAAACGGGTATAGATTGGATGGCGTGGCGGCATGGGACTGGTATCTGACAGACGTGAATTGTATCCTTCCTCTCTAACTGGAGACGGTTGGCTTGAATTTGAGCAGGTTCTATCCATGACAGGGGATGGTTGACTTGGTTTCATGCTGGCCGACCGTTGTTGGGGAGGGGCAGGGAATGGGCGTGATACTTGCATTCGCGATGAGGGCGGGGGCTGGTACGTCGCCACCACAAAATCATGTAGATGGCTTGAATTTGAGTAAGTTTTGTCCATGACAGGGGATGGTTGACTTAGGTTCATGTTGGCCGACTGTTGTTGGGCAGGAGCAGGTAACGGTATCACACCCATTCGCGATGGGGGCAAGGGCTGGTACGTCGCCAAGTCGTTATCGTCATTTGGGCGATCTTCGACCTCTCCTTTGACAGAGACGTCAGATGATGTACTGAGGTGTTGAGATGGGCTTGTTTTCTCTTCTAGGTAGACGGTACCTGGAAAAAATTGTTAAATCCTTGACAACACTGTGGCTAGTCAACCTCACCATTCTCCTCTTCAACGATATGAAATGCCTCTTGAATCCGATGTGGAAGGTCTTGAACTGTAGATAGCCAGTCGTCATCCTAAGCGATATGTTTGAGACTCTAGATCTATCAATGATTTTGATGGCTCACCGAGTTTCGGATCACCGAACACCAGTCACTATCATGTACAACTACAACCTTCGCCTTGGGGCACTGTGAAAGGAGTGATTAACGGCGAGTTCAAGTTGTACGTAGTAAACAGCACCTTTTGTAGCAGCATGTCAACGACGTAGGTTGCGGGATGAGCGGAGAGAATCTTTGCGGACATTAAACATTTGTAGATGAATCTGGGACAAGCGGAAGCGCTAACCTGTCCAGGGCTCACCGAATCGGATATCGTCTCGTGGATGTACAGAGATCCAAAATCCCAGACCCGTATAGAACTGTCGTTCGAGCCAGAGACAATCTGTTTGCCATCTGGTGAAAATGCAACCGATCTGACCATATCTGTATGACCCTTCAACACCTTCAACTCGTTGCCTGTTGACACATCCCAGACCCGCACTGATTTGTCGTTCGAGCCAGAGACAATCTGTTTGACATCTGGTGAAAATGCAGCTGCCAGTGATCTGACCCAATGTGTATGGCCCTTCAAGACTTTCAACTCATCGCCTGTCAATGCATCCCAGACCTGCACTGATTTGTCTCTCGAGCCAGAGACAATCCGTTTGCCATCTGGCGAAAATGCGACCGACCTGACCGAATCTGTATGGCCCTTCAACACATTCAACTCGTCACCCGTTGATGCATCCCAGACCTGGACTGATTTGTCGTTTGAGCCAGAGACAATCTGTTTGCCATTTGGTGAAAATGCAACCGATCTGACCGTATCTGTATGACCCTTCAACACCTTCAACACGTCACCCGTTGACGCATCCCAGACCCGCACTGATTTGTCGTTTGAGCCAGAGACAATCTGTTTGCCATTTGGTGAAAATGCAACCGATCTGACCGTATCTGTATGACCCTTCAACACCTTCAACTCGTCGCCTGTTGATGCATTCCAGACCCGCATTGATTTGTCGTTCGAGCCAGAGACAATCTCTTTGCCATCTGGTGAAAATGCAACTGATATGACTGAATCTGTATGGCCCTTCAACACCTTCGACTCATTGCCCGTCGATGCATCCCAGACCCACACTGATTCGTCATCAGAGCCAGAGACAATCTGTTTGTCATCTGGTGAAAATGCCACCGATGTGACCGAATATACATGGCCCTTCAACACCTTCAACACCTTCAACTTATTGCCCATCGATGCATCCCAGACCCGCACTGATTTGTCGTCCGAGCCAGACACAATCTGTTTGCCATCTGGTGAAAATGCGACTGATCTGACCGAATCTGTATGGCCCTTCAACACCTTCAACTTGTCGCCCATGAGATAATCTTCATTAGAAGGGGCCTGGACGTTAAGTTTGGTATCCCTGTGAATGAAGTTTGCCTTAGTAGAACCATCAAACAAATCAGGTTTGGCATTATCATCGCGATGGTCAGTCGACTGTTTCATGAGTAGGGGAAGGGAGGAGCCTTTCAAGTCATTATCATCATTCTCCATTCGCCGTAGTATGACCCTGATGATGGCATTAAGCAGAACACGATGCTTATTATCTAAATCGTCCATTTCAAGCTTGAAAGGACGCTGGTCACAGTCAGTCCGTAGATCCTGGATGAGAGAAACCACCCAGGAACTCACTTTGTTTGAATCGTGCTGCTGGTCACCAGCTGGGAAGAAGAACGATTCTTTATCAAGAAAGGCGGCATCCGGCTCGAAATTATATTCGTCACTCAATTGATTTACGTCGTCCTGAACCAACCATGGTTATCAAACTTAGTGCAGCGGGACCATCCAGGTACTCACCTCACTAGATACATGATATTTGTTAGAATCGATATCATCCCAATCAGCGATTATTTTCTTGACGGACAGAGAGTCATCTTTCGTGTCCAAAGGGGATATTTCAAAACAATCGAAAAGTTCCGATGGCCATGGTTTTCGATCTTCGAGTAGTGGGAGGTCTTCGTCACCCAAGTCATTGTCGTCGCCCTGAAAACGACTTTGAGTCAAACCCATCCAGAGCAGCGGAACCACCTAGATACTCGCCTCACCAAAACCATGATATATGTTAGATTTGATATTTTCATTCCCATCAACTATTTTCTTGAAGGACCGAGGAGAGTCAACCTCCATGCCAGAAGGGAATGTCTCAAAGGGATCGAAAAGTTGCGAAGGCCATAATTTTCGATTTCCGAGGAGATCTTCGACCTCTGCTCTGACAGAGACGTCAGATGATGTACTCATGTCTTGAGACGGCTTTGCTTTTTCTTCTAGGTAGACAGTACCTGGTGAGATAATGTTAAATCCTTGACAACACCATGTTTAGTCAACCTCACCATTCTTCTCTTCAACGATATGAAATGCCTCTTGAATCCGATGTGGAAGGTCTTGGGCTGTACTCGTCCAATCGACATCCTAACATCTGCTTTACGCTTCAAATCGATTAATGAAGTTCACGGCTCACTGAGTCTTGAATCACAGAGCACCATTCGCTGTCATGGACAACTACAACCTTTGCTTTGGGGCACTATAAAGGTCAAGGACTGATTAGTGGCAGGTTTTGAGTTTGCATGTAGTAATAAGTAGCACCTTTCGCAGCATCATGTCAATGACGTAGGTCGCGGGGTGGGCTGCTGTTGTCTTCGATATAGTAAACATTTGAAGAGGGGCATGATACAACCAGAAGCGCTGACCTGTGCAGGGGTCATTGAATCAGTCACCTCGAAGCTACCCCCACGACCACACAAAAAACCTACGCCACCTTGTTGAATATGATGTGAGTTGGAGTGCCCAATCAGGAGAAGCAGGAGACAGCGCACCTGAAAGAAAACCTGTGGCACCTAAAACTGAAGGGAAAGGGCTCTTGGGGGATCCCACCGATCCTTGATCCTTCATTAAAGACTCTACCTTCAATTCGATATCCTTCCAGTCACCATCACCAAAAGCTGGGGTAAGCGACCGGATGAAAGTACACTGATTTCGTGGAGGAACGGAGCCGTTGACCCCTAAATTCATGAGTTCCTCCTGTTCAGGACCAGACTTCGCCTCTGCCGCGCCTTCATAATCCCACTCATACGTCGTATATGAAGATTGTCCGTCACCAGGAGGATTGAACCTCAAGAGAGACATGTTGTCTTCAGGACGTTTCGACGGAAGATGCGAGTAGGTTGCGATTCCCCACGAGGTTGTCTTGTCACACCCCGTGACCAAGTGAAGTTCCCCATTGCCGATTTCTTCTCCGCAAGGCCCTTTGGCGTACACATACCAGCTTTCAGCGTGAACCAATGTATATTCCCTAAATTTCCTGATATTTTTCAAATCTTCGTGGTATGCCCCTTGAGGCATTGCTAGAATAGCGCCGTCAGAACCGGAACATTCAAACGTTGCTCTGCTACAACCTCCGTTAATACCCCTGGGATGTGGAAGGGATCAGCGACCTACTCTCGCCTCTTTACAGACGGACTGGCTAAATGGCTGTGCGAAGAATGAGCATGAAATTTGCGAACATCTGCTGGTTTCAGCTCGAGGGGAACAAAGCCTTCGGGAAGTATTTCAGGGTTACTTGGGTGCTCAGCGGGCAAACAGACATTGAAGAGGAAGTCGAAGCCACCATCTGGAGTGAAAATTCCAACATCGCCAATGCTGACACCTTTTCGTTGATATGAGGGATCAAGTGACTCGTTGGGCTGAGGAATGAAGAGAGGGAAGCCATGCTTCTTGAGGTACATATGACGCTCGTAGATGGTGTTACTGGATTCTTCTTCAACGGGATTGCCCTCCTCTGTGGGTGGAGACTGCCTGGTGTCAGCATACTGGTCAGGTTGAGAAGAGAACAGACAGACATCTATTTCGTTTACTTCAAAAGATACATCACTGCTGCCAAGACCTGAACGGGATAACCAAAGAGTAAGAATTAAACCCAAGGAACCTGTAAAGAATACATGCCTGAATCGGTGGACACACTCGGCTCTTTCAGTTTAGAGCGTTGTCCTTGATCCGGGGTGGACGAAGTGCTGGCATAGGGCGAAGCTCCAGCCGACTCTACCACCGAGGTCGCCTGCGATGCGTCCGAGTCAGATCCACCAATATCTAGGTGCATTTCTGATGATTATGAATCCATTTAAGAAATAAAATGTGCGCACTAATAACGATTGTGTTGCTATTCCTGATGTGGTCCCTCTGCGAGTTGTTGATCTCACCACCATGCACACTTGACGACGAAGCGCCGCAGAAGACGGAGGCCCTAATTGACGGATTAGAACACAACGACAAGCTACATAATCAGAACCAACGTACCCTGTACTTTCTACTCGAGTCGATGGCGGCCTTGTCGCACCTCCCTTTGACCTCATTTCAACCAATGCGCAAGACATGGACACGTCGATTCTTATGGGCACAATGTGGGCATGGGCATGTTGCCTGGGCGCTTCTATATCCAATTCCGAAAGAGGTTCCAACCTTGTTCCAACCGTTGAACTTCCCATGTCACTTGGTAAAACCTACACTGGCCCTCCATCGTGTAACTGACGACAGTTGAACGCGTCGTGATCGCCTCCACCGGAGAGTTCGGGTAATATAATGATTGGCCGTTCTGGGTGGAACATGATGCAAGATCCTCTGTGTTTCGATATCATCTCCAGAAGAACAAAAAGGGAATCATAGCTTTGGTAGTAAAGTTCGGAGTGGGCAGGGGTGCGTGTGGTGCGTAGCTTTGAAGTTGGAACTTGCGCCGGTGAGCTTGAACTTGTTAAGGTTCTTATTCAAGCTCAAGTTTGATCGCCGAGTTCAACTTGCTAGTCTTGCCACTAGTTAAGTACATCTATGTCACATGAAGGTATATTAAACTAGATAGATTGGATAGATGATGTGTATGAGGGTATGGGAAGCTCAAACGGTGGTATAACTCCCTATCGCCCACAGTCAGATTGTTTTCAGACGGTTAGCAAATTCATATATCGTGAACCAAGGTGCGACTTCACATATATCAAAGTCTGTCTGAGAGACTAGTTAGCAAAGGCATACGTACAAATTCGAGCCAAGCAATTGCTACCGCCTGTGGCGAGCAATCCTCCCATTGGACTCAGATCAACGGATGCAACTAGTAGTGGTGATTGTGATCAAGAAGGTTTATGAGTCACAAGGTAAAAGAACGGACCTGTATTTTTATGCAGACCCTCAAGTACGAATTCGAGAGATGCACTTCGTGGATCCCAGAAGCGGACGCAATGGTCCTTCGAGCCCGACGCCACCCACCTAGTACTGTCAGGTGTCACAGAGACGGACAGAACGTAGTCCTGTGGAATGCAAAATGAACATTATATCGTTTCGAAAGTCATTCATCCCGAAATCCATCGTAGACGAGACTACGGACCTGTCACTGGAGCTAGACGGCCCTGACAAGGTGTGGGTGTTGCATTCTCTGGCTTGCTTTTGGTACTCCCTGCGGCAAGTACAATGACGTCCCAGTATTTCACGGACTTGTCCAGACTCCCGCTCACCAGACCATTTCCATCAGATGTGACCGCCACGCTATCCTTGTGGCCTTGTAGCCGCTCAAGCAGCTGTCCCGTCCAAACGTCCCATATACGAACAATGGTGTCCAAGCTGCAGGCAGCTACTAGGGTTGCGTCTGGAGAGATAGTCACCGATCTAACACCGGAGTCCTGGGAGTCGTCGTTGTCGCTGATGGTAAGTACCTTGTAAAACGTATGGTACAAGTTCCAGATTCGAACTGTTTTGTCACCTGAGCCAGAGATGGTGAGACGTCCATCTTTTAAAAAGTCGAGAGAGCAGACTGCTTCCTGGTGGCCATCGAAAACCTGTTAAATCCGCCGCTTCGCAATGTCGTAAGTCGACTCGGAGCCACCAGACTCCATCGACATCGACATCATCGGCATCTCACTCCCGTCTTCCACCTGCTTATCCTGTTCCGGTTCTCTTTTTTTTCCTCTATCCAGTTTCTTGGTTTTGTCTTTTAAGAGACGAAGACCCTTGAACGGGGTTGGGGATGGGTCAGTGGTGCTGGGTTTGGGTTAAGCTTTTGAATTGGTTCGAGAACGACCGGAGGAGTAGATGAATGGTGCTGTGTCCTTGTAGTTGGAGAAGTGGAGTCTTTGTCTTTGTCTTGGGGGTTCTGGCGGACAGAAGAAGTAGACGCGGGAACAGAAAGAGGTAACGAATAAGACGAAGGCTGGACCGAATCGTCCTGGTGAAGACGATGTTGTTGAAGCACCATGGTGGTCCTGTGATCCGCTTGTACTTATACAGAGGAGAACCAACGGGACAGGCAGCGGCAAATCCGATAACGGCGACATACTCGTCGCACTCGTACTCCCACTAACCGCCTGCGTACCAGTCGAAACGTGCACTTTGAGGGCTTCGCTCCCCTTAGGACGAGCCACGGAGCGACCGAGGGTATACTTTGGTACTTTCGACTTTCGCTGCTCGTCCTCGTCGATACCTATACCTATACCCCAGACTAACCTGGGACAGTGGTTGGCGAAGGCGGGAACACATAGTCGGATGCGTTGATTGGCATGGACGGGTCGAATTCGAGGCGGATGGGTGCAGTGGGGAGGTCGGTTGCGTGTGAGTATGAGAACGACGAAGACGGTTCAGCTGATGAGATGGTTTGTGGGACGCTGGTGTAATGCGTATCAGACGAGCTGGGTCCAGGCGGGTATGCATGCTGGTGCTGCTTTTCTTCATGTGGTCTTTGAAAGTGCGGTGTAGGTGAATATACAAACTGGTGTTCATGTGGTCCTTTGACTCAGTCCGGATGGATGCTATTGTAGGTGTAAGCAGGCAAAAGAGGGTTGTGCGTGGTTGCTGTCATGGCCCAGGATATAGAGTGATGACCAGTGATTCGCAGGAGAAAAGGAAGAATCTACTACCAGTGGGAATCTACTGGTCATGTCACAGTGTACGGTATCGGAAGTGGGTGAGTTTCTTTAGGGGAAAAAATGTACACATAAAACAGAATTAGACTAAAAAACGGTTGTAATCAGCTCAAAGCTGGTTCATTCTCCTCCTCAACTCCTCAATCTCGCTATCACTCTCCGGAGCTTCTGCATCTACCGCTTCAGCGCTAGCACAGTAGGTAGAGTCGAGAGTGTCATAAGCATATGTGCCGTAATTCCCAGATGCATATTGTCCAGAGCAGATCGGCGACGACGACTCGTAGGAAAGAGCCTGACGCAGGGGAGGGTACGAGAAAGCTTGATGCCCAGAGTCCAGAGCCTCTACATCTACCGCTTCAGCGCTAGCCCGGTAGTTAGAGCCGGAATAGGCAAGTGTTCCGTATCTCACAGATGTATCTTGTCTGGAGTGGATCGGCGACGACGACTGCGCGTAGGAAGGAGCCTGGCGCGGGGGACCGTACGAGAAACCTTGATACCCAGAGGACATGTTGGACGACGGGGAAAAACTAAGGGGCGGCGCGTTCTGGTGGCCTGCGTGGTTGTAGGCAGAGGTTGAGTATGGTTGATTGGAAAAACGTTGCTGGGGATAGGAATAGGTCCAGTTCGGCAAAGGGGCTTGTCGAGAGGAAACTGGGGAAGCTTGGGGAGGATGAACAGGGCTTGATCCGTAGTGTGGGTAGTAATCTGTCTGTTCTGGCGTGGTCAGATTTAGCGGGGAAAAACTAAGGGGCGGCGTGTTCTGGTGGTTTGCGGTCTGGTAGGCAGAGGTTGAGTATGGTTGATTGGAAACGGGTTGCCAAAGATAGGAATAGGTGGGAGCCAGTGGTTGAGAGTAAGACGGGGTAGCTGGGGGAGGATGAACAGGGCTTGATCCGTAGTGTGGGTAGTAATCCGTCTGTTCTGGCGTGGTCTGTCTTTCCCTCTGTTCCGACTGTGCGGTGACAGTCATGTATCGACACTCCTGATTCTTTGCTATACACATAGTACACCGAGGAGGTTCCTGACAGGGTCCAGGAATGCACTTGAGCGAAGAAAAACTGAGTATGTGATTTAAAGTGAGGCCGCAGATGCATACCTTTACTTTGCGCTCGCGGCATTTAACGCATGCTATGGATAATCGCTTTTTTAGTGGTTTCGCATCGGAGGTTGAGACGATTGCGTTTGGGGTGGAGGAGAATGTTGATTTCACCACAGGCGGTGGTTGAGAGTAAGGCGGGGTAGCTGGGGGATGATGAACATGGCTTGATCCGGAGCGTGAGTAGTACTGCATCTGTTCTGGCCTGAACGGACTTCCTCTCAGACCCGACTGTGCGGTGACAGTCATGTATTGCCACTGCTTATTCTTTTCTTTGCACCTAGTTTTCTTGGACCGAGGATAGTCAACTTGCACGTTTGAAGGGGATGTTTCGAAGGGATCGAAAAGTTGCGAAATCCCTCGTTTTCAATCCTCGACCTCTAATTTGACAGAGACTTCAGATGATGTACTGAGGGGTTGAGATGGCCTTGTTTCCCCTTCTAGGTAGACGGTACCTGGGAAAAACTTGTTGAATCCTTGACAATACTGTGGTTGGTCAACCACACCATTCTTCTCTTCAACGATATGATATGCCTCTTGAATCCGATGTGGAAGCTCTTGAACTATCGACATCCAGTCGACATCCTAAACGATATGTTTGAAACTCCAGATGAATGAATGATTTTGATAGCTCACCGAGTTTCGGATCACTGAACACCAGTCACTATCATGGACAATTACAACCCTCGCCTTTGGGCACTGTAGAAGGAGTGATTAACGACAAGTTCGGGTTGTACGTAGTGAACTGCACCTTTTGTAGTAGCATGCCAACGACGTAGGTTGCGGGATGAGCGGAGAGAATCTTGCGACTATAGCGACGGAAAGAGCCCATGAGACCTTGGAAATGTTATCCGTTGGAACGGTCACAACCACAAGAGGCAGATAAGAGCGTGCCTGAAAGCGATCTCACCGCACCAAACACTGAAGCTAGAGGGCTCTATGGGGACCGAACAGATTTTCGATCATCTGCTGAAGCTGCTACTTTCGCTTGAAGACGTTCCCAGTCATCATCGCCCAGCGCAAGGGTAAACGACCTGATGAATGTG
>Ga0307507_10009378_pt1 | contig 13078 bp, 16 predicted proteins | sample 7_EM_MG_FD_207223 | JGI IMG/M metagenome (GOLD analysis project Ga0307507, IMG submission 207223) | Populus trichocarpa ectomycorrhiza microbial communities from riparian zone in the Pacific Northwest, United States - 7_EM | ecosystem: Host-associated > Plants > Roots > Unclassified | place...
TTAAGAAAATAGTTTCTGCATAACGTAAACCTTATTCCGAAGCTATGTTTACTTTATAAAATTAGAAGAAAAACCCCCTCCCCCAAGAACCGGCCCGAGCTCTCGCGAGCGGCCACCCGCAGGTGCATATTCCAACAGTACCGCACGGTACAGAACTCAAGTTAAACACCCCGCAGCTATTACAGCATTGCGAACCAATCCAACGGCGTCAAACACTAAGAACCGCCCAACTTACCTCTCGCCGTTCAACAGGGGTAGGGGGAAAAAAACAAGGACCGAATTCCAAACTGACCTGCGGTGAGCTGTTACAATACCATGCTCCGGGTCGGTGCGGATCCTGCGGCAGCTTCCAGCAAATGAGGGTTCCCCATCCCTGTGTTCCATAGAACGGTAACTCCCTGGTCGTCTCCCCCCCCCCCCCCCTCTAAGAAAAAACAAGCTTTGTGTCTCGTAGGGTGCATTCTGATTGAGTATTGATAGATTGAGTATTGACATGGCGATTGACAACCACCGCCTAATTTCTGCAGAGGGTTGTAATGTCGGATGGTTGGATAGGCGTTCATAGGGCGTCACTCGCGACGCTGGCCACTGTCAGCCCTGGAGGCTTGAGGGCGGTAAGTGCATGTTGGAATTTAGCAAGGGAGGGAATGGGGGGATTCCTCAGTCTGGATCTTTCCGATAGTGGTAAAGGTGTAGTTTACGGCATGATCGAGATGGGTCTTGAGAACTGTTGACTAGTGGATGATTTGCTGGGCCTGCTGTGGTGTACGGTACTTTTGCTTTGTCTTTCCTAAGCCGGCCTCTCCATCCACCATCGCCGGCCAACAAGTGGATATTCACCGCAACTAATATTATGAGCCTTGCATATGCTGCGATAACCAACAAAATCAATGTCCCAGAATCTCGCTATCCTATACCTAGTCTAGCTGCACCTACACAGTGAGCGGTCAGCTTATTTCCGAAATGACCCTACTGGAGAGACTTGGATGGATTTTGTGGGCACGTAACTTGGGATGATCTCACTCGGGGTCAATCCTTTCATTTTTTCTTTTTCTCCCCTTTTGTAACTATTCGATCTAGCAGAGCTTTTATATATATACTCGGATGCCAGGGTTGGCCCGTGAGGATTCCCAATGAATGGTATTAGAATTGCAAGTACCCGGGAATACGTTTTCATACAAGACAGGGATTATTTCGCAGGTTAACCTCAATTAACTCTGCGAAAACATATCCCGGGTACTTGTAAGGTACTTGTAAAGGAATTGGATAGTTGTCAGAGTTGATGGATAAAGATAGATGTAAGCGTTTCAAGAAGCGGAGAATGTATTGTGGTTGGCAATGGAAGTTTACGGAATGTCTTTAGCTATTGCACTTGTTCTGGAGTTAGAATGATTCATGGGCACAGTTCTATGGTCATGTCTTTCCTGTATCATCATTATTATTATTATTATTATTATTATTATTATTACGGGAATGTGCAGACAAATAGGGTCATATAAGCGATGGAACGATCAAGATGATTTCCTTATATCTCATATACACATGTTTTTACGGGTTAGTTTGTAGAGTGGTGGGCGAACAAAATTTCTTATCATGGCTTTCCTACGGTTCGGCCCTATTCCAGTCTGAGCTTGCCATCGCTGCGCTATTTATTAGTTATCCTCCGACAAATGGCAGTTCCTGACATGCAACCAAGTCTATTGATCGTGGAGGAGAAGAAATTCCGTGAACGCTTTCCGTGAACGCTTTGCCATTTGTTATTTGCTAGAAGTGGTTATCTTCGGCAGTTTAACCAATACGACTGTGTCCACGGATTAAATCCTCCATCCGAGCATATAATATAAAACGGGGCTTTCGGGATTCACCACGCAGTCACCAGCCGTGATTCATCGCACCAATCATCCTCCCCCCAAGCACGATACAAATGTGCTCCCCTACGATTTGCTGGCTTCTCCTTCGCCTATGCACAACCCTAGGTGCGTTCCCGCCTCACCAATCCCTTCCCCTTCATTACATCCCCAAAAATCAAACATCAGAAACAAGCTGAGGTTCCCAAGTCACGTCCCATCACTCGCCGGATAGGTCCGGTCCAGTGTGAAGGGCGGACACGGCACACCAAGTTCAATAACTCTCGTCCCGAAAACAATAAATCCCATAGGCTTGGGGTAGGAAATCATTGGGAAAAAGGGAGGAAGAAAAAGAAAAAGAAAAGAAATGGGAACAAAAGCGAAACGGAAACTCATAGAAAGATATGCCTATCTAGATCACCGAGGTAGAGAAGGCAGTAGATGAAAAATTATATTCTTATGCAACAGCATCAGTGAAACAAAACATCTTCCCTTATGTACCATGAAATCTCGCTTTTAACGATCTGATCCCAGACCAGGACAGTTTGCAAGCAGCCAAGTTTCTAGAACAGATGATAGGCAAACATCTCGTCTCTTACAAAATTCTCAAAACCTTAGTTTTCTTAGCAACCGGGGGTTTCGAAAAGCTCTAGTCCAGGCTAGTTCATTAAAAGCGAGATTTTATTATACGGTATTGCACACTAAAATTCATAAACTATCTCGTAAAGCCAGCCCCCTATCCTATGCCTCTAGTGCCCTATCTGACTCTGAACTTGAATGCAAAATAGAACATTACTGGTATGTGAACACCGTCACGCTGTAACCTTGGAACCTGGAAGCACACTAGAGTTTTTCTATTATAGCAATGTGTTAGAAGAAGACATTGGCTTCTCATTAGTTTGCTATCCACATGCCCTGTCTCCTTCTATTGGCTGCTATATAGGTACTATAGTTACTCCACATACCCTTTATGTCTTGATTCTGCCTCTCGTATCCGCTGCATAAAGGTTTATCGTATTTCGTAGTGCTATTCCATTGGCTCATTTGTATTGGATGGAGGATTGCTTTGGGCTTTTAGAATTCTGGTAGTATCGTAGGATTCTAGCAGGTAGCCACTCACCTGCAATCATAGTAGTTGTGAGTTTCCCGACTCGGAGTCTCCCGGTGAGGCCTACAATGCTGTCTTCTACAATCTGCACCGCGAGTAACACCACCTAGACTTGCCTAGTTCTACAGGAATGAATCTAATATTGGATCCGCCATCCAGGGCTTCTCCCGCGAGCTTCCTAGAGTTCGCCGCGAGGACCCCCCATAACGAACGCCTGATCATCTCCACCAGTGCTTTGGAGCCCTGAGGTGTGTCTGGAAAGGCTAATATTAGAGTTATATATATTTGTACGCAATTCATTAGCCATTAGAAGTAGAACAGGAAGATAAAGTGATAGCCTGGGATTGGGAAGTAATGGGAAATTCCGCTCCCTCCCTCCCCCACCCTTATCCCAAAGGCTCGCTTTTTGATAGATGCTAACTTATAGCTGAAATATTTAAAAGTAAGCTACCAAAAAAAGGAACTAATCGAAGATCCAACGCCCACCTGGCACGCCTTGGAGTCGTCCTACACCTCCTGGCAAGCCCAAAGCCATTGGTGCGTCAAACCGGACAATCCCGCCCCTCCAGTATCTCCTAAGATTCGAGATCTTCACGCAGGCAAACCAAGTGGAAATCCACCCCCACCTGCCAGAATTTTCCCAGTCGAACAGCGTCCTCCTATGCGCTTACCCCCCCACCTCCGGATCGTAATGGCAAGTGCCCACGGCGAGGGAAAGGGTATCGGCGAACTCGACGCTGATCGAGCCCCCAACGAAGGGCGAGTGCAGGCTCCCGCAGACGCTCACCACGTGGGGGATTAGGGTATGTAGTCATTCCCAAGAGTGGGGACCCAGACAAGACCGCGACCAATTTTGAGGATAACGGGATAGGGGGAGCAAGAGTTTTGGCATGATCAGTTGAGTAGCCGAGGGTAGGGCCACGAGGGTCATTTTACCATGAGGGACATATTTGGGTATGGTGTTTGGACGAATGAGGGGGGGGGGGGGTAAGTTGTCTTGTTTTGTCTTTTTCTTTTTACCCTTTTTTCCTCTCGATTCCAATGTTTGTTTCATGTTAAGGATAGGAAGACCACTACGAGATTAGATTACTAACTCGATTCCCGTACTCTCCTATGGAGATGCGGCAAAAGTGACCCTCTCCCATTGGGTCAGGCGGCCGCATACATCGATCCTCGAGTGCACTCAGTCTAGTGAGCTGCGGGTAGAGCCACTATAATCACTCATTATCACTCGTGGACCCATTCCGGCCCCGATCGGACGGCGATATCCCGCCCGTACACTACTTTACCCATACCCCCGAAGACATCCTAGTTTCCGGTACTGTATGGCGCGAAACTTTAGGCTACAATCGCACCTCGTTGTAGGGAACCTCTTTGTACTGAAAAATTTGCTATTCCGAAACCACTGCTTGTGAGCTCAAAGACCCATACAAATTTTCTCGTTATAATGAAATTCATAGTGGAGAATACTCTATAACGAATTTGGAAAGAAATTTTGGATTTTACCCCCGTGTCCACATACAAACTCATCGCGCTATAATGAAAACCCTGATGACTAAAGAAGCAGGTTCCTCGCTGAACCCACTACAGTGATCATACTGAGAATGATCGAGATTCAGGTCTTGTGAGTCCTCAGCATGTGGATACAAGCAAGAGCCTGAGCCTGGTTGAAAAATCTGGAAGCTGCTCTCCCCCTCATCCGCAGTTTCATTTCCAAGAGTCTCCTCCACATTCAAGCCCGGTCTAAACTTTTCCGGTCTGTCCTGTTCCCCGTCTCCTCCACGCATGCTGCTATAGCTCTAGTAGCTTTCTCCTTCACTCTTTGCTTACTAACATTCTCTGGCTTTCCACAATTATTCGCTGTAATGGAATCTCGTTGTAACGAAAAGAAAAATCCGAACTCTTGGCTTTCGTTATAATGAGGTGCGACTATATTTCAAAAGGATACGGCTCATGGGCTGGGCAGATATCACATGGCATCGGAACCCATGCGAGAGACAAAGCTGACAACGCATTATCTGGGGTTCCAGGACAATAGGAGACTTCATTCACAAACTAATGTAAATCACGAGTGATATAAGCACCGAAGCCATCTTTGAATTGATAATACAAATCTCAATGAATTGACCTCACACTTCCCAATTGCTCCCGGTTTCAAAGAACTATACCATTGTATTAATTCCCGCCAACAGCATGCCATTCAGATCCCGAAATTTTTTCCCAACCATCAACCATTTTCACGCCTAGTAGGTCGACAAAAAGAAGATGGGTATAGATATTAAATCCGATACAGCAAGAATGAATAAAACACACAGATCCACCATCCGATCGTGCTCCCCTATTGTTCCAAACCAGCATGATCGAGAGGCAGATTGATTAGACATCATTCGCCCTCAGCAGGCAACTCCTCCTCGTATGCCTCTCCTTCATCATCAGAGATTCCGGCATCTTGGTACTGCTGATACTCAGCGACAAGATCGTTCATGTTGGACTCGGCCTCAGCTGCAATGTAGTTAGCTACTTTGACAACTAATTAAGAAACTCGAATAAACTTACTGAACTCCATCTCGTCCATACCCTCTCCAGTATACCAGTGCAAGAAAGCTTTCCTCCTGAACATGACAGTAAACTGGTCACCAATACGCTTGAACATCTCCTGAATGCTAGTAGAGTTTCCGATAAAGGTAGCACTCATCTTCAACCCCTTCGGTGGGATCGAGCATAGAGCAGTCTGGACGTTGTTGGGGATCCACTCAACAAAATAACTGGAGCTCTTAGTCTGGATATTGCGCATCTGGTCCTCAACCTCCTTCATGGAAACTTTTCCACGGCTAAATAATGTCAGCTTTAGTTTACCTAATACAAGACCGGAAATCTTACAAGATAGTGGCACAAGTAAGATAGCGCCCATTACGGAAATCAGGGGCAGCCATCATATTTCTCGGGTCGAACATTTGCTGAGTAAGCTCTGGGACAGTAGCAGCACGGAAAGAGTGGGCTCCGCGCGAGGTAAGAGGTGCGAATCCAACCATGAAGAAATGGAGACGGGGGAAAGGAACCATGTTGACAGCAAGTTTGCGGAGGTCAGAGTTCAGTTGACCAGGGAAACGAAGACAGGTGGTGACACCCGACATGACAGCCGAAACAAGATGGTTGAGGTCTCCATAAGATGGAGCAGCAAGTTTAAGTGTTCGCATGCAGATATCGTAAAGAGCCTATGGATTTATTAGTTGTCCAGTACCACAAGCGTATAGCCCGAATGAACGTTAATGCGTACCTCGTTATCGATACAGAAAGTCTCATCAGAGTTTTCAACTAAGTTAAAGTTAGTAGCCAAATCACCATTACCCAGAGACACTTATGAACTGACCTAGCTGATGAATCGAGAGAGTGGCGTTATACGGTTCCACAACAGTGTCGCTGACTTTAGGGCTGGGAACGACCGAAAAGGTAGACATCATCCTATCGGGAAACTCCTCTCTAATCTTGCTAATAAGCAAGGTACCCATACCGGCACCAGTACCACCACCGAGCGAGTGAGTGATCTGGAACCCCTGAAGGCAGTCGCATCCTTCAGCTTCACGGCGGACGACATCCAACACTTGATCAACGAGTTCAGCACCCTCGGTATAATGGCCCTTGGCCCAATTGTTGCCAGCACCAGATTGGCCAAAGACGAAGTTGTCCGGGCGGAAGAGTTGACCAAAAGGACCTGAGCGGACAGCATCCATGGTACCAGGCTCAAGATCAACAAGCACCGCACGTGGCACATACTTGCTTCCAGAAGCCTAAATTCACGTAAGCTAAGCCCAAAACGTAGAAAGGGGTAGCAGTTATCAGGGGGGGGGGAAAGCAAATATATATATATAATAAAAAAATACCTCGTTGAAGTATACACTCATACGCTCCAATTGAATATCAGAGGTTCCTCCATAGCTATGGCCATCATGTTAGAACCCGGAACCAAGCGAAACTAGGCCAATCAAGCTAGGTAAAGGGGGAGGGATAAATACACTCCAGACCCGTCAAGACCATGCTCTCCACCGATGGTTTGCCTAGTATAGTTACACTACGTTAACTCGATATCCCCAGATAACAATAAGCATCGGTCGATCGCACCAGAAAGCAGTTCCAATTTGGTTACCCTGTACAAATGTTAGCTTAACATATCACGAGAAAATAAACAATAGGAAGGAATCTTACGCATTGTCCGGTTTGGAGATGAATCTATAATGAAGAAAGAGGGCCGTCAGCAAAGGAGAACTCTAGGGTGGGGCTATAGAGGAAGGCCTGGGATATAGCATATCCAAGCAGTTTCATCAGGGAAGGGAATAAATACAATTTCACGCATTTTGATTGAAGATGAAGAAGGTGAAGGAGCGCGAAAAAAATGCAAGCTTTAGAGAAGCTTAATGCTAGGACTTGAGAGGGAGATCGTAAGACGGGGGGAGTAGAGGACGATAAAAGGGATGGAGGATGATAGATGAATTAGTGGCAGGAGAGTGGGTTGTGAGGAAAGGGAGGACGATGATGTGATGAAGGAAGGTTGCTACTGTAGTCAAGGGAGGCGAGAAAAAAAACCAGCAGACCTGTGCCCTACAACAGGAAAAGGCACCTACGAAACCAGCCAAGGAGAGCGAGAGAGGACATGAACCAGCCCCGCCCGCATCCACCTCGCTGGCAGCACAACCCCAAATTCCCTCGCCAAAATGAACAAGAACTAACCAGGATGCTCCTTCCTCCCTTGGTTCAGATTTTTGTCGTGATAACAGCGGCCTATGCTTTTGGGAACATCAACAGCAGAGCTTTGTCCAGATCTTATCGATTGTTTATCAACACCAGTGATATGATTGCTAGGCCAAGAAATTTATTACTATTCCCCCATCGTCCGCCCTATCATACCAGATCAGCAACAACGCAAGGGGAAAAAAATAAAGAAAAGGAGACCCCCGGGATGTCAAGCAAAGAGCCGCATCGCTTACGAGGCCAACCCTCACACCCCTGCCTCGACCCTCCCGAATCTCTTCAGTGCTTTTATCAGACCTACGAGGGCCCTCGTTTTCAGATGTCCATCATATAATTTCTTTTTCTCACCGCAAGGGACTCTCGACAAAAAAAAAAAAAACCAGCAAAGAACAAGAAAAAGCTCGCCGGTCTGCTGCAGCCGCTTCACGCGCCCCCCGCATGTTAATACAGACCGGTACGATACCGCTATTACAACCCTCATAAATAAAAAAGGAATCCAACGGACGCAGGCACAGGCAGAAGCTTTTTACTATACCGATTAAGGCGGAGCTTCCGGCAGAAGAGTCCAATTTGCCAAAAACCATGAACGATCTCTTCCTCCAGTACTTGAGTATAGTGTGCAGTACCGTAGGAGACTGGCATCGAGAAATATGAGCAGTGTAAGGCCTTTCCGCCTAATGCAGATATGTTTACGACCTCCCAACTACAGATCCTGTGAATTTTCATTCATAGGGGAGACAACACAGTGGAGCTCACTTCCGCCCCTCAGAACTCTTTATCTTGGCTGGCCAAAGAATTTCCAGAGAGCTGCGGTTGCTACATTAGGCTTGGCGCTTCTTTAAACTCCAACTTTACAATGGCATGCCAATGCAGCAAATGATTTTTTTGATAATCTGTGGACCATCGTGGAGGAATTTGAAGGAGTTTTGGACTGTTATTGATTCCCCAAATTTCTATCGTTCCAGAATCTGTTGAACGAAAAGCGTGAAGTAGCACGGTTTGCGCTATAGCGCGCGATGCTGTTCTCCATTTTTGACGTCAATACAAGTACTGTGCAATTGCCTAAAAAAGGATTAGATTGATCTAATCAGATTCCCCCCCTCCTTCAGCTTGACCTCTGACCCGTTAATAGCAAAGCATCCCTGGAGGCCGGGTGGAAAAATGGAAGATGGACGGGACAGTCCGTGGATCTATTTAATTTTGGTACCGCCGCGGCAGTCCTCAATCTTTTCCTTGCTAATCACCACCCTGGGATTGCGTGATGTCACGGGAGTTTCAGAGCCTGGATCGAGCTTGGCTGGAGGATGATAAATATCACCAGGCTGGTTCTTGATTGCGTGCTCTAGAATCTCCATGAAGTGATATAATGGAATGTGGGTTTGAATGGTTGTATTTTATCTTTATAGCCCCTCTCCCCCCGTAGATAGAAGAGATTAGAGATTAATTTGACCTTTAGTCCATATCCCCATCCCCAGGCACATTTCCACTGCCACCAGGTCCGACGTTTCAGACATAACCAACAAGCATCAGCAAAAGCTTCTTCCGATGCCCTCACATTCCTAGGATACTTGTGGGCTTTAGTCTTCGGCACCTTAGATCCTCACAGAGAGTTGAAGCTCAGCCTCGAGGCCCCTCCCCGCGTAGGGGATTGAGCTAGTAACCCCTGAGGATCGCGGGAGTGTCCTGGGGATGGCTGCGACGGTAGCGTGCCTGGACAATTTTAAGGAGCAAATATACCATGATGATTTGCTACATATGCGCTGGGTGGCTGAGAACCAAAGTGCTTAGACCTTACTCTCACACTTTAGCAGTTTCTTTATCTTCACCTTGCCACTCCAACTTCCCACACTCTCCACCATCAGGCTGGTAACCCCCGAGGCTCCGTGGGGCCCCATTGTGTTCAAGGATTTAGCTCGAGGGTCCTCGCCTTGTGCTTGACGAAAGCGGGCTTGGGCCAAAAGCTGGCTACAAAAAGAATGAAATAAAACAGACGGCCTCCTCCCTTCAAGTCTCGAGGGGCTCTCCCCGCCCTCCAATAGGGATTGGACTACGAACACCAAACGTTAAGTCTAAAAGCTGTTATCAGATCTCTTGCCCTTCCTTTCTCCCTTCTGCACTGGCCTCTCCTGCCTGCCAACAACGAAGCAACTCTTGCAAGCAGGTGCACCGCATACCCCCGAGTGATACTATATGACATCTCTCTTGATCCAACTCGACCTACAAACCGTAAGGTTAATTTTCTTGATCCTCGATCTTTAACTATCATAATATCGTTTTCTTGATGATGAGCCCCGTCTCTTCTCTACAGAAAGCACCAACACATTTGACCGACCTACCTATATAAAGGAGCTTTCCTCTGCCTTTCTCTACTTCACCAACATCTCCCTCCGCAATCACATACGCAAACACAATTCTCTATGTCTTAGACTTTTCATCCTTTCTTCAATTTCTTATTAGTGCTATGCAGATAACAGTTTAGACCCTCAAGCTAGCTTTAGATTCACGCTCCAATATCCTTTTGTGCTCCACTCTTCGTTGGACAGGTGGAGGACACGATGCCACAAATTGAGAGGGATAGGTTCTCAATGGGCAAGCTGGCATTTGGGCGTGGGATCACCGCATGATTATCAAGTGCAAAGGCTTTCAAAGAGGTAATCGACGATATAGTGGAAGCGACGAGTGCTTCCCCTAAACGCTAGTAAGCACTAGGAGCTTCACACATTCCCACTGCTGGGGAAGGAGGGGCGTACATACTGGGCCGTATCCTAGCCTTAGCCAACAATTCACTCACAGCTGTCACAGTCAGAGGAAGTTAGGCAGGAATGCAGGGCTTGAGGGCGCCATTTGGCTCTGGAGGGGTAGATGTCTCTCGGGGCTGCCAAAGGTATATCGCTCTTCCGGTCTCCTGTTGCCATTCTTGTCCGGCGGTTCCCTAGCTGTTAGGTTGGCTTTCTTTTAAGAGAGGGGTTTAGAAAATGGCTCTATAAAGTCATTTTAGGATCTCGCTCTAGCCAGGAGGGTTGGGGTTATGTAAGTCACTCACTTGCTTCCTCTTTTTCCCCGCCCTATCCCAGGAGCTATATCTATAGCTACGTTAGCGATTGCTAGGGGCTTTGTTAAACGCCAACGGATAAGGGCTTGTTTGGATGCAACGGTTCCGTTCCGTTCCCCCATACATGTTGTCCTTTTCCTTCCGTTTTAAAACGGAGGGAAGGCCATTTTCACAGCAGAAACGGTCACCCAACGGAATGGCCCCATTTTTGCCAAACAGGCCCTAAGTCTTTTGGTACTTCCACTAAGTTCAATACCACTTGAGTTGCGTAGTAATAGTAGAAAGGTCGCATATATTAACTTGAGCCTTTGACAGAATCATGGACAACGGACAAGAACCCCTCGCGCGTTCAAACGATTGCAGCCCCGCACCGCACTATTCAATCTACTTCGAAATATGCTCAGATTAACTCTATCTACTTCATCAAGTCATTAAGTTTTCTCCCTTCTGCCCCTTTCCCTTCCTTCCACCCGGCAACAAAGAAACATCCTAGCAAGCGGGGAAACCGGGGTGACAGGAAGGAAGTAAGGAACAACGAGAACAAAAAAAACGGAACCAACAAATAACTCTAAGTCGTATCCATTTTCCTCGAGGTGTTGAGGGGACTACTATGCTATTATATTATACGTACCGTTCGATAGGAGAAACGAGTGCGCTGTCAGGCTTACCTAAAAAGGGGTCCCCCTGTCATGTACGCACAAGTTACCGTTGCGCTTTCTTTCATGTGCCCCGGGCACCCGCCAACAACCCCGGTGACTCCGGTCCGGCGGGCCGAACGCAAAGGAAGAAAGGATACAAGAAAAGTCCTTGTAACAGGCCTACAGTACGGAACGGTACAGGAGCAAAAGCCGACCCTTAAAAGAAATCTCGGGGGAGCTTTCCTATCATGTATGAATGTGTCCATATACTCAGATACCACGCCCCGCCGCACCCACCGCACCATACGTGCCATCTAGGGAAGTAGCGAGGGGAGGGGGCCCTAACAAGCGGGGATGGGGGCGCGGGGAAAAAAAGGGGTTTTTTTTCTTGTGACAGCTTGACGTTTCCTTGTATATATGTGGATATCTGCCCGCCAGCTCCGAGCGGCGCGGTTTGACAGTCGCATGCAACTAGCTCACTCACTCACGGACACAGCACTCCGACCCTCCAGCAGTTCATCCCGCATCATGCAACTACGTTTTTTTCTTTTTTCTTTTCCTCTTCTTTTTCGGGAAACGTCACCGAGGATCACTCGATTCGGCTATTGCTCGGTATAGCACATACATTTAGCCCATATAAGCTCATAAAACCGAAAGTCCGGAACCTTGTAACCAAATGCCCCACTGGGTTGCTTGGAGCGAGAAGCGGGGGAGGGAGAGCAAGGGGAAACTTGAAGGCTAGGTCATACATCTTCCTTTTCTTCTCTCTCTCATTTTCATTCACTCCGCTCCTCTTCTCTGTTAAAACACTCTCCTCGCACAAAGGTTTTAGCATTTATAAGGCCAAGGTCTTAAACAAAAAATGGATACTGGAGATTAGATATCGGACTAGGGTAGATAAGACACTGCTTGGCTTTATGTTTCTATGTCTTCCTGTTCGGATAGCGATACCTACATAGACTACTCGTGCCGGTATAGTATCGCCCATCCACACACACACACACACACACACGCTAGCTTGAATCGTAGGACGTCTCTTTTTTCCTTTTTTTTGAACCTCCAGGGTGACCGATACCGGTGGTTTATGCGTAGTCCTATCAGCCTGATAAATAATAATAATAAAGGAAATAATAATGATAATAAAACGAATGGGGGCCCTGTTTTTCCGAGACCGGATTGACGAGTGCGCTCCTCCTATTATATCATACAAGCACTTGTGCGAGGTCCGAGTTCGGTTACATCTTGTCGGGCGAACGAGAGAATGAGTGAACCCGCCCGTCAAGTAGACGGTCTGACCAAGTTGTCCGCACGAGCACAGTACGGTACATAGAGTGAGCAAGGTACAGCTCCGCTGGGGTTGGCGATGTTTGTGGTGGTGGGGTGGTGGTGCTGATGATAAGAGAAACATGAGGGTGATGATGCGGGTACTAGTACCGTGGAAGAGACACTGAGGTCTCTGGGTTTAGATCAAGCGGTGAGAAGGTGAGTGCTCGTGGATTTCAGTAGACCGATTTATAATGGTGTAGTCTGGTACTACAGTATAATCAACTGGAACAGATACAGGTACGGTACTTGTACTCGAGTAGATGGAGGATGAGGTGAAATGGGCCATTGTGATTGGTCGGGTGTATAGTATTTATCGGGGTCATCATTGATTGGGCCAATGACAGGTGAGTTTTTTGACCAT
>Ga0307507_10009379_pt1 | contig 13075 bp, 12 predicted proteins | sample 7_EM_MG_FD_207223 | JGI IMG/M metagenome (GOLD analysis project Ga0307507, IMG submission 207223) | Populus trichocarpa ectomycorrhiza microbial communities from riparian zone in the Pacific Northwest, United States - 7_EM | ecosystem: Host-associated > Plants > Roots > Unclassified | place...
CCCGCGGGTGATTATATTGATTACACAATCGTAACCATAATCAAAAGATTGATTTTGATTGCGATTAGTTATATTATATAGTAATCATAACTTATGTAACTAATAGAATAGTTATATGCATCCCTGCGCTCCGTAAAGAAGGCACTAAAGAAGGTCTTGTATTTAGTATAGGATCCACTATAAAACGACTGTTGGCGATGGCTGGTAATATAAAAGAAGGTAGTGCTGCCTATATAGCACTTTACAACTATTATAGCGTCTACTAGTTCTGCAGCTGGTTCTGCTATAGTATCTAGCTCTGCTGCTGTATCTGGTTTATTAAAAGCGTTAATTGCGTTTATAATAGATCTTGTTGTTAAATAGGATTGGCTGGTAATTATATAACTATAGTATAAGCTTCTCGTCGCCGCCGTCATTAGGGGGGGGGGAGCTTAATTCGTCCGTACTATAAGAGTTACCTTGACGGTGCTTATAGCTGCCTAAAGACGCCTTTGCATCTTTTTTATCCTCCTTATTCTATAGGTGCTGACTATACCTAATCTTTAACAGTAAGGATAGATCTAGTATATTAACCGTGGCTTTCTTCTGTTCTACTACTTCCAACCAACGGTTTAAGTAGTAAGATAGTATTAGGTAGTGCTTTAAGTTAAATTTAAGACAGTGCATAGTACTATGCTTTCTATTCTTGCAGTGCTATTAAAGGCAGTAATAGCGTTTAAGTAGCGCATATAGATGCTTGCCTTTAGCTTTTACACGTTTACGCCATTTAGCAGCCTCTTTCTGCATTTTAGTAGTAGTTAACGCCTTCTTTTTACTAGCAGCTTCCTCTACTATACTTTTATAATCCTTACCAGATAACTCTACCTCTTTATTAGCCGCTGCTTTAACTAGAATACCTCTTGCTTAAAGCGCCGTATTAACAGCTGCAGTAAAATTAGGGTCTCTAGTATTAGCAGACGCGTTAACAGGTGTAGTAGCGGCCTTATATTTAACTGTAAGATTAACCCTCTATGCCCTCCTTAAGTACTTTAACTGTGCCTCTATTATTCCCTCTACTTCAAGCCATTTATCTACATTATTAACCTCTTTGGGTATTATAGGATCCTTTAGATTCGATAACGCAATAATAGTAGTTAATTAATTAAGCTAGAAAGAACGAAGACCGTAATACTCATTAGCTTAATACGTATTTTGGGCAACAAACTCTTAGTATTTAAAGGCTCCAAATGGGACGGCTAGAACGTTAGTGAATATATTTGTGGTATTGGCGTACAATTATATTTAGAATAAAGGTTCGATGATCTTTAGGCTGTTCTACAACAGTAGAAGGCGTCGGTATAGGTAGTATAGGTTCAACAGTAAGGTCTACCTCTTCAGGCGCTTTAGAAGTGTTCTTTACAGTATTTTTGGGTGCTTTGGCTCTCCTCTTGTGCGTTATAGCGCTAACTAAAATAGGAAACAATATAGGCTTTAAATAGCTTCAAAAAATAGGCGACGACGATATATTAGCATGAAGGATGGGTGGTGGCATGCGCGAGTACAGAAAAAGGGTTCAAACAGGTGAGGATTCGGCAAATTTCTATTTTTGATCATGGTTTCTGACATTTGATCGTCTCTTTCTGAAGCGACTGTACGCCTTAGCGCATGTACATAGACGTGTCCGTTCCACGACCTTCTTCTTCTCCTTGGTTTGATATTCTCGTATAGGACCAATACAATCGTACAGGCCTACACGCCTTCGTTGCTGTTCCGTGCCTCGATGACCGAGTTCGTCATAATAACCAGCGGTGGAATTATAACCTATTCTTAATTGCCTGGCTATATTATTCTAGGCCGGCCAGCTCTATTGGTTCCAGTAATAACCCCCGCAGCTATAATAACGCCCATTTAAAAGCCGGTCTTATTAAAATTCTAGGTATCCTTATCTAAAATCATATATTCCACCTTTACGTCTTATACGCGTTTAAACTAAGCCTAAATAAGTTTAGGATCCTTACATTTAGCACGCTAGTAGTTATACTTACGATTATATTTAGATTATAGGTCGTTATAGCGCTTAAGAAAGGTTAATACTCAATTCTTGCCAATAGGTTATATAGTGGCAGATCCAGCGCGCTAGGCAGCTAGAATACTAGCCATTTACCATACGGTCTTAATTCGTGGCGGCATACCGCGTCGATCTAATGATAGAATCCACTGTTTGAGGCTCTCTTCTTGTACTGGCGTAAGACGGCGATTTAGTGCAATAAAATTGCGTTTTGGTTTAATGCCTTTTACGCGTCGCTAGGCTGTGCTTCTAAGCACGTCGTATATGCTAGTAGCGGCTCGGAAGCTTATAATTTGGCCTTGCTTGTGCGCATTAATAGCTAGATTAATTCTACCCTCTTGATAGAAGGCTTCTTGTTGTTGTGGTGTGGCCATTGAGGTAGTAGTTAGGTGACGCGTCGCGTTTTGGTGAGGTGGCCCGCTTGCTCGTGGGTTACGTTACTATTAGTATCCCTTCGTAAAATAGCAACTACTATACTCCTATTTAGCACCTATATAACCCTTATAGATATAATATAGATTTTAATAACCTTATCTAACCCCTAATAGAAAGTATTAACGGCCTTATATTAACGAATAAATATACTACCCTCCTAAACCCCTAAGGTGATCGCCTGCGGAGTATATGGTTACTTACTAATAACCGCATGTAACGGGACTGCCTGTTGCATGCGCTACGCCGTATGCGTAGCTGGTGTCAGAGGATTCCTTTCTTTGTTTATTTGTTTATTTGCATCGTTCAGTAGATAGTTTATCCGCCCTAGTGCCCCTATATAGATTCAGCCGCAGCTGACTGACTACTGATTCTCGATAAACGGTCTCTAGACAGCTTCATTAATAATTCTCAGCAATTCAGCCAATTGGATGACAACTTGGATCATATAATCGTAAACCTTTCTTGCCCATGCCCAAGCTCAAAGGCTTCTCGATCCATCATGCCATGACAGTAGCACTCGCCAACGAGCCGATAGACCATGCGACCGGCAGGGGCCGACGCTTCCCGGGCGGAAAGCTCGTCTTCGCCGCCAGCATTGCCCACACCACGACACTCGACAGCCTCCGCAGCACGGAGCACAAACGGCACCGATGTAGCAAAAATCGCAACAACAATATCGCCAGGCTGGGAATGCATTGGCACAGCTGCAAGATAGCCCTCCTTAGTAACACAGACTCGCCGAGGGAAGGACTCCTGCCCAAAGATCACCTCAGCCTCATGCGCGCTTCCGATTATTGCCCGCCACCTTTCCATAATCTCAATGAATTCCTTCGATACAGCGTCATTACTGATGTCGGCAGATATATATTCACCCTGGTGGTCGTCTATGAACGTCTTTACCGCACGTATAGAGCTCAGCATACGGGCAAAGTGGTTCCTGCAGGATTCTGGCGCCGGTCGTGCCGCTGCGGTTCGGTCCCCAATCAGCAGCCGGGATATAGCTTCGGAGAGGCTCTGCTTGTTAATGTATGGATCCGACACCCACTGGCGAATAAAGTGGTTATAGTTTTCTAGCCACAATATCATTTGGTCGATGCCGCTGACATCTCTCATATCCAGGTTCGACTTAAAAGTCTCCGCCGGGCCAATTTGCTGGATGGAGTCTATACGTATGCCCCGCAAGGAGACCCAATAGAACTCCGGAGCGAGCTCGAAGAACTGGGGTTCTGTGAGTGCGGCATTGTAGAGGACGGCTTCTTCACCACCCATCCTATAAGCAAGTGAAGCTGGGACTCTGGAGACTGTCCAATCCACTGCCCAGGGGGGAAGATCATTGTGGGACTGATCCCGGCCAATATTTCCCCAGCCGATTCCTGCAAAATTCAAAAATGAGATATCCCTTTTCTGTATACAGTGAAGGGAAACACCGACCAGGATCTCGCGGACCGGTTTTGAGTAGTCGACTAGGTCTTTGAGGGAGTGAGCAGAGTCTGTTAAAGGTAGCAGGGCAAAGATCTTGTCCACGCCGTGTGTGGCCTTCCAACCGAGAAAGTCGACCAGAACCGTGTGCAGTGGCGGATAATACCCGCGGGAGAGTAGATCTCGGAATTCGCTCATGCTGACAGCATTTTTTGGTGCCAACGGGTCATTTTCCGGGGTTGGAATTCCTGGCACTCCAGAACCTTGGAATAGCCCGAATACGTCCTTCATTTCATCCCTGTGGACAATGGTCAGATCAGTTAGGAATAGGCGCCACGAAATCCGATATCCTCCATAGGTTATATCAACGGACCGCGCTGATGCCAGCTCTTGAATGACCCAGACCCGTTCGAACCAAGGATGGTTCAGGAGCTCAAGGAATGCTTTCCACTTGGTAGCTGCGAGGTTTGAGTCCAAAATGACAGACCGCTGCATATCTAGCCATCGAGCAATCTCTTCAGGGTGGGTGGCCCATTTCAGGAAGCGGAGCTCAGTAAGGAGGAACATGGCCCATTTCGCATCAGCTGGCTCTTCAAGCCAGACCACGACCTTCTCGGCTTTCGCGTAAATGTCCCTCATCATACGGACTTGGTAGGTTTTCTCTGTATTGTCTGTATCGTTTTGTTGATTGATGCAAATTGAATCAATCTAGATATAGTTTGCCCTCCATATTGAAACTTGCGACCGTAGAATCCGGTGGACGTTTGATGTTACGTAGTACTGCCTGTTGTTCAGCCGGATGACATGAGGTTTTGCCCTGTCGTTTCCCCAAACGTACGAGATACACCGATATTTCCCAGGGCAACTCAGCGGGACAGGAAGCAGTGTTGCTTCGATTTCGGTGAAGGGTTTTCGAATCTTGAGCTTCAGTATGCGGAAATGCCGAGTGTCCGCAAGCGGGGCTTCCTTGTAGTTGAACTTGGGTAGCTCTTCGACAAGTTGTGTTTTGGTGCCCCAGCGGATCCATTTTTGGCAGGTCGGGTAGAAGGATCGGCCAAAGGGCTGGAGGAGGAGGTCCAATTGAGTTACCCTTTGCAGCGATCGCCAAAGTCTCCGGATCCCGTTGTAGGCCCCGAGCAAGCAAGTGTTTTCAACTTCGATTAAGAGGCGATAACCCCTAGCAGGCAAAATTTGCGGTAGAACATAAAGCCGCAGAGGGATGGCGAAGGCCCAAGCGGCGAAAGCTGACGAGTGGAAGGAGATGGATTGTCGGAACAGAACAGCTTGAAGATAATAGCGGATGAACGACCCCATGCGACACGCCGACACGGTCATCCAGTATCCCGCGGCATTTGCTGTCGCTTGGAGAAATCTCTTGTTCTCATCAGGTCGAAGGTCTCGGCCGTGGGTGTATCCAAGAAAAATCCCGGTGATAAGGGCCCAGAACCTGGCCGGTCTGAGGAGGCTGACGACGAGAAACGAAATGACTGGAGCAGAAGTGCTTTTTGGGAAGAAAGTCTCCGTTAAAATTGCATACAAAATTCCGGTCCACGACCATCGCAGCAGGACCAGCAGTGGTGAGTGGCCGTTCGGGCCACGTTCCGAAAGCCACTGCCGATAATGAGCGACCTCGTGCTGCAATGGCATCACGCCCAAAACCACACTAGATGCGATATTGGCAAAGGACTTCTGAAGGATGCAAATGCGAAGCGAGAGTTGGGCTTCACGACTGTTTCACTGCTATGCTGTGCGCGGTTAATGTAAAACGCGGGAAACATCTAATCACGAGGATGGTGACTTCCTGACTGCTCGATGGTACGATGACATCGACGTCGCCAGCCTTGCTCTTGCTGTCTGAATACCTAATTGTGGTTGGGCACAGCGCGTAATTCTAGGCAGCCACTTAAGCATAGCCTTATTTGCACCGCCACAATTTCCTCGACTTGATGGACCTAGGTCAACAGACTACTTTGCACAGCCCAAACCACTTCTTCTATTGAATTACATCCTCTTGTTCTTCTCTCCTTGGCCTGACCCGCTTTAGGGACTCATATACGAGCTCCTTGTACGAACTTACACTTAGTCCTCTTCATTGAGCGCACTGAGATATAATTACTGTTGTCTTTCCGACTATTTTGGACAATAACATTTTCAATTTTGGTATTCGAAATGTGTAACCAGGATGAAATCGCCATGAATGCCGCTGGTCGCACCTCCTCCCACAGGTTCCGGGACCTTCGATCTGCCTCTCTCGCCCGGAAACGGGAATTTGCAAAGCAGAAGAAATACTACCATTTTCGTGGCCTCTCACCGTCCGACCTGCACACCCCACATTACCTCCCTGTCTGTGCTTCTCCATCATGCCCTACCCAGGGCACTCCTGATGACTGCTGGCTATCAGTCTTCCCGGCAAATCTCTCCACTGCTCCACTCCGGGCCTTCACGAAGCGGGAGTTCTACGAGGAAGCGCAGCGCTGGCCTCGGCCACCCACGTACCATCATACGTACCAGAAAGACAAAGGCAAGGACCCGAAGCGCGGGGAAACCTGCAAGTGGGATAAGATGCAGTATGAGAAGAAGCAGTTACGACGGGAGATGCGGTCGAAAGGCTGGCGAAATGAGGTTGACAGTTTTGAGGAGAGGCCTTGTGACTGTGGGTGTGACTTCTGGCATTGGTTTTACTTGGAGATTCTCTGGGAGGAACTGAAGTTTGAAGATCACGATACAGAGCCTGAAGGATTAGAAGTGGGTTTATCTGGTGAAAATATGGCGGGCAGATCAACTGAAGTGGTTGCAACCCCACAAGTGGAAGAGGATAAGGACTGGGATATTGTTTCGTGTGCTTCGTCTATATCCTGGATAGAATCAGTAGTCACAAGGTAGAGGTTGTTGCAAGGGAAGAAACTTTATCTGCCAGAAACAGGATTCCAAGAGCAACACCATGCGATCGTTGCCCACGTGAGTTTCATTTAGCGGAGGCCCTATCGGCTCGAGCCAGTCTCGCCATCCGCTCCACTCAGATCCAAGAGAAAACTCATTCAATGTCTATGAAATCAATCTCCGGCCATTCATCACTGCAATAACTCCTCCCTACTCTCGCTCACTGTTCTCACTATATACCTCCAGCCAAAACGAACATTAGGATGGTCTATCCAGATTATTTACAACTATATTTTTCTCCAGCCAACCCTTTCCCTTGGTGTACCAAGGATTTAAGAAACCAGTGGCGCAGCGAGGTTGCTCAACATGACACTTCTAACATAGCCGTAGACGCCTGTGTTGATAGCCATGCTCCATCGCAAACAGCATTACTGGATATCACAAAGCTCTAATGCCTAGTTTGACTGCCTATATATACATAATACCTGTATATTTTTTGGGGAAGCTTTATAGAGACCTAGTTAGCCTCACAAGGGGTGGTTCAAAGGGTCAAATGAATAAAAAAAATATTTTTCGTCATTCTAATGCCACAGTGATATACCCGACGCTTCAGCAGGCCATGCACGGCTTGAACGGAGCACATGACCCGACATTCAAGCCTATTTCTGATAGGTCATCGATGATTATGGGTAATTTTTCGTATGCATCAGGCGGCGATATCGGAGTTGGCCTTTTTTTGCTTCTTTTGAATCTTCCAGGGAATTTCTCAAATATTTCATTCGAATGAAATTCTGCCTGCGGCGAGCTGCACAATTGGAGACGTGATTTCAACAGTTTTATTAACTAGCAGAATTACAAAAAAAAAACCCCCAAAAAACAGGGAAACCAATCTTACTACCAACCCTTCAGCATAACTTCGTTCACGGGGATTTAAAAGAAGAAGCCTCATGTTGAATGAGCAAGCATGGATAAGATATTGAATAAATTAATCCATGAACCCGCATGATCGATGCCCAGTATACCATCCTTAAAGAGAGGAGAGTAGAAATAATAGAAAGGAATGACAGGAAGGCCATGCGATTTAGACAAATTCAAACAGCAGAATTGCAAACCTCATTTACTATGCCTCAACTTCTATGCTTTAGCTCTTTGGTGCGTCACTCAGGGAACAAGTAGCACAGTTCAGCCACTTTTTGCACATATATGAAGTATGAGGGTTGGCAGTCTTCCCACCTGATTTCACCAGACGATGCCCTAAACGCCAGACAGGGTCATAAGTCATACCGTGGTCCCTCCGCAGATGCCGTTTAAGGTCGACTAGCATGAATCGTGATACCCCACCATTTTCGCACCCTCCGATCCCACATTCATATTCCCCATGGGATTGTTGAACGTGTGTTTCTTCCTGCAACTTTGGAACTGCTGCGAAGCAGTGGTTATAAGGGCATCTAACGTTCTCGTGTTCCTCTTTTAGATGCTTCACAAGCTTGTCCTTTCTAGCGAACCCAGTAACGCTTGATGGGCAGGACTCAATAGGACACTTGTGATCGCGTGCATCTCCGTGGGCAGTCAAGATATGGCGATCAAGGTCGAATTGTCTACCGAAAGGTTTCGTATAGGTGCATAGTGGATATTTGCAGACAAGAGGAGTGACGTGAATGTTGAAGAGGTGAATCTTTAGAGAGCCGGGTGATTTGAAGGTGGCTCTTGAGGAGCATTTGGACCAGGGGCACTTGCTGGCACCGATCCACTGGGCTTCAGTCTCACTCCAGTGGTTGTTTAGATGCTGTTTCACCTCATTTGCGATACTTGGGAGGCCTGTCGAGCAAGTGGGCCAGGGGCAACGCCATAAGTTGAGGCTTAGTGGAGGCGTCCCGGTGGGTACACTGAACGCCTCGTTAGCGTTCATTAAAAAAAAAAAGCCTACCCGGATTCGCCGAGTTCGATTGGTGCGTCGAGGTCGAAGCCTGACGCGTCAGTGATCGGTGGCTGATTTGGTGCTACGTCAGAGTCTGAACGCCCCAGTTGAGAAGGGCGCAGGGCGTTCGCAGCGTCGGACGGCAAAATCGTCTGATCAAGAGCCTCGCAGTCGACAGGATCGAAGTTGCCAGTAGCCGTGTCCAGCATATGGAAATCACTGAAGTTTATGTTGAATGAATTTGAATCGATGCCGCCGAGCCCAGTGTCGACGTCCTCGCGCAAGAAGTTCTCGAAAGAAAAGTCGAATTCTGATGACATTCTGTATCGTATGGGGTTGGTAGTGGACCGGGGCAGTATGTGAGACGTGAGAGTTATGTGAATGAAAAAGTAGGTGCCCTTTAGAGAAGGGGATGCTGGAGCTCATATGCTTTCTCTGCAAAATGCAATAGCCTGGGCCCTTAAGAGGGCGATAAGTCGAGGAGGCTTTGCAGACTGACCTATGGCATATGAGTGCAACTATACCCTTGTCTCAGCCTGGCGCTTTTTTGCTGATTTCATTAATGAGCCACGTGAAGATGATTGGGCGTGCTCAAATGCTGATTGTTTCGAGGTAAAACGGGGCAACGCATCCCACCCTCGTTATCGATACTACCCTTTTCGAAAGTATTGCGAAAATTCAAGCTACTGTACCCGCTACATCATCCTAGCATCCTCTTCAACAAAGTATCAGCAGTATCCTTAATGTCATTCAAACACTCCTTAGACGAATTTATAGAGCGTAGAAAAGCAGAATTGAAAGACTTCTCTAGCAGCGCGTCTGCCTCGACCAAACCCCCGCCGATCCCGCAATCTAGTAAACCTCCGCCCCCCGCCTCCACAACGTCCCCGGCAGTCTCTTTATACTGGCGGCCCGTCTTCGATCCCTCAGTTCCGGTGACAGAACATTTCAAGCAGGAACTCGGCGCTCACGGCTGGGGCAACAATGAATCCCAAAACTACACCTCCGATCCGCGCAACTGCTTTCACACAGCAGACGGCAAACTCGTAATCCGTGCCATTGCGGACTCTTCCTCGCCCCAGGATAAATATACTAGTGCGCGGCTTGTGAGCCATCAGAAACTCTCCCGACAGCGTGGCTGCCTCACCGCTGTCTTACAGCCACCGTGCGCATTGGGCATCTGGCCTGCCTTCTGGCTGCTCCCTGCAGAGCCATTCTCTTGGCCAACGGATGGTGAGGTGGATATCTTCGAGAGCTGGAATGGCGATTGTATGAACAGAAGCTGTTTGCATTGGGGTCATTATAATGGAGAGGACTGGAACAAGCACCGCACCCGAGAGACTTCCCTGCCAAATATGCCGCACCAGCCACACGTCTATGCTTTTGCTTGGAATCAACCCGAGAATGGGATCGGTGGTAGAATGATGTGGTATATTGATGGCGCTCCAGTAATGAGGGCGGAAATCCCGCCCGGTACGCGGAGAATGGAAGATTGGCGAATCATCATGAATGTTGCAATGGGGGGAAATGTTTGTGGGGGTACCCTACCAAGAGATGGCTGTTATGATCTAGTTGTGAGCGAAATTAGGATGTGTGGGGAGCCTATGGGTGGATGGGATGGATTTGATAGGGATTGGCCAAGAACTCAAGAGGGTAAACCCATGTAACGGTTACTCTGATGCATCTTTAACGCTGGACTGCTTTGGCGACCGGAAACAGAGGTATTGGCTACTATGTCTTGTGTCTGAATCGTCTGTTCCTTTAACTGGTCTTGATCCTACACTTTTTATTTGACAATGCTGTTTCTGATCCCTTCTTATTGTATTTCCTACAATTGGTTCTCGGTCAATGCTCTGCTTTTTTATCACGATAACTTTCCGCTACTTCCAGTTCATAAATCGCTCTATGGATAAAGGACTGAACTACAGGGACTACATCAGTGTTGTCAATGATATTTTTATTCATTGCCTTATAACGATATATTCATTCATAAGGAGTGATAATGATTAAATATTTTAACAGCCCTTATGAATAAATATTCATAAAATTATGAATATATATAGAGACTTAAAGCTCTTATAGTGTAGTAGGAAGCTTTTATGGTATATAGAAGGATACTAAGGTGTAAATATAGGACCAATTTTACACTGTACGTTCTGATATATACATAAAAGTCAAATTTTTTAAACTCGCCTACAGATGCTTCCTTTCTGTAATATATTCAACCACCTCCCCCTAAATACCACCTATAATCTAGTACCATGCCTCCCTCTCTCTCGCAATCTATTGTTATTAACTCCGACAGTAATTCTAATGCCTAGTTAGAATTATCTAAGCTTAAAAGCGAGTTTTTTAAAGATAAGAATACTAATAAAGAATTTAACACGTTATCCTCTACTAATACACCTACCAAATCCTCCCCCTAATCCTTTAAATAGGCCCACAAAAAATGAAGAGTTAGGGCTATAAATACATGGGCTCTCGCGCGTAAGCCTATTAGTAGTAAGCCGCTTGTAAATAGTAAAGGAAGACGATATTAGTACTGTAGGCAATGTGTATTTTGGCGCGATATAGTTACTATAAATATACGCTCTCATCTATTTAACGCCCACGGCGTAGTTGTTAAGGAGGAGGACTTAGTTATTAAGCGGGCTATAAAGCAGAGTCTTTAGGGCCTATTCTATAAGTAGGGAGAGCTTCATACGCAGAACCTTAAAAGGAAGAAGGAAACTATACTAAGAGAGAGTATTAATTCAGCTCTTATACGTAACGCTTTTACACAGCTAATTGTGGTTCGAAATCTACTATATAACACAGTAACTTGGCCGGAGCTTTAAGCGCTACTTCTTATAGTAAATTACACCTATGAGGAAGCTCTAATAGACTCCCATACTACAGTGCCTATAATAATTAAGGAATCCTATATCCTTAATAAGGAAGTTCTTAAGCAGAAGCTCCGTCGCTCTCTTACCCTAATATACCTCTTACTTAACACCTGGTCTTCGCCCAATTAAAAGTCTTTTATTGCAATCTGCAGTCACTTTATCAACAATACTAGCGTACTTTAGAAGGCTCTACTTGCTCTATCTTTCCTCCCTAGTAAACACGGCGGCAATAAGCAGGTGGAAGTCCTTTGGTAAGTCCTTAAGGACTACCAAATACTTAATAAAGTTGGATACTGTGTGGGCGATAATCATAGCAGTAATAATAGACTTCTTTAAGGGCTATCTAAGAGGCTTTAGGAGGCAGAAATTAAAGCTTAATACAATCCACAGCAACACTGTATTCGCTGCCATAGGCATATACTTAATATAGCCGCACAAGCTTTCTTCTTCTTGGAGGATAAGGAAGCCGTTAATGCTGCCTTTAAGGAGGCTTGCGAGAAGCTTGAGGCAGAGTTAGATCTTAATGACAATTAAATTAAGGAGCTCCTTGCTAAAAGGTTTAAAAAAGGGAAGGCCAGCAAGTTTACTTATCGTAAGATTGGTCCTCCAGGAAAGGTGTATAACGTTATTATATACATTCGAAGCTCTAACACCCACTATAACCACTTTATTGCGACTGCTCTTCGAGCTATTCCTATAGATAATGACACGCGGTGGAACTCGTGGTATGGTATAATCTTAGTGGCTCTTGAATTAAAAGACGCAATTATAAAATATTAAGAGCAGTATATTAAGGAGTTTGATAAGGAAGACATCCTTAACGCCACCAATTGGAGAGCTTTTAAAAATATTAGAGACTTTCTACAGCCCTTCCAGAGAGTCACAAAGGAGACAGAAGGTAATAAGGCTACTCTTAATAAGGTGCTTTATACAATGGATTTTATGGTAGAGCACTTTAAATTAGCTCTATATAAGTACGTAACTAACCCAAAGCTCTATAACTGCATTTAAACCAGCTGGCACGCCTTTAATAAATACTACCTTAAGACCAACGAGGTTACTGCGTATGGCGCAGCCCTACTATTAGCTCCTTACTGGAGGAAAGCCTATATTAATCGCAACTGGAAAGCCACCTAGAGAAAGCTAGTAGTTAATGCAGCCCAAAAGCTTTAGGTGAAGGAGTATAAGGATAAGTATATAAGTAGGGCAGAAGAGGAGAAAGCTATTACTTATAATTAGGAGCCCAACGAGTATAATCTTTAGAATAAGAAGCAGTTAATCCTTAATATAATTAAGGATAAATTTAAACACTTTATTAACGCCTTCCCTACTAATCTTCCTGCTGGTACCACTGCCCTTAATTAGTGGCTTAATCTAAGTAATTAAATCAACTACCCAGCGCTCTACCGTATGGCGATAGATATCCTATCTATACCACCTATGTTAACTAAACCAGAGCGAATATTTTTAGGAGCCCGAAGGACAATCACC
>Ga0307507_10009380_pt1 | contig 13069 bp, 17 predicted proteins | sample 7_EM_MG_FD_207223 | JGI IMG/M metagenome (GOLD analysis project Ga0307507, IMG submission 207223) | Populus trichocarpa ectomycorrhiza microbial communities from riparian zone in the Pacific Northwest, United States - 7_EM | ecosystem: Host-associated > Plants > Roots > Unclassified | place...
CGAAGAGAAGGAAGGGGGTTAAGGTTGGGAATACGGTTTGAAGGAGTTTCCTTGGAATGAACGAAGGGTTGTAGGAAAGGAAAATGGAACGATGGAAAAAGGTTTTTGTGTAGAGTTGATCTTGTATGTATAGAACCCTCCTGGCGAGGAAGAAAAGAATAAGGACCGCAAGACTCTCTACTCTCATATCCAATTCACTTTAGATATCACAGCCCTCCACTACCTACCACAGACGATCTCGACGATCCCGGGAACGGACTCAGAGAGTGAACTACCAAATAGCTAAAATTTGTCGGAATCAACAATGCGCAAGTTGTTTTCCTGCCCTGAAAACACTATTTCAGTAGGCACTTGGTATTCGCAGTCCTCAAATAGCGAAGGCACTAGTAATTCAGCGCGATCGCAAGGATCTTGTTTCGTGTGGATCCCCAAATACAAGTAGGAATATGGGAGAAAGGGTGTACTTCAGAGATTGGGAGAGGGGCTGGTCGAGAGAGCCTTGATCTGCTGCGAATTCAGATTCCTTAAGCAGGTTTGGGCGATTATCGAATGAGTTGTGCAGCTCGCGGTATCATAAATATGATAAGCAATCGGCGAACGTTGAAAGGGCTTCTGGGGTGAAGAGGTTTGGTTAGAGCGTTCAGTGTGCTCCAGCCAATTAAGCAACCGTGTTCTAATCATTAGGGATGCCCTGCAAGCAGCCACGAACATGAACATGTTACCACAGCAACATGCACAGTTCATAAATTAGTGTCGATTAGTGCAAACCACAGAATGTGAACAATCTAAACAAAGTGGCTGACTGGCTTAGAGCGATTCCATACAGGCTAGCACTAGGTGACCATTCTGGATGATGGTGGATTTTATTGTGGTGCTCTAGCTCTGGTGCTGGAATATCCCTCCTACGGCAGATCCCTATTGTCGAATGAAGTCTCACCCGAATTTGTGGCACCTCACCACCTGGGCCTAGAACTAGCTAGCCCTCCATCAGTTACAAGTATCTCTTACTACTAGAGCACGTCCGGAGGAATCTAGAAAATTTTGAAAGTTAGAGAACAGAATCCTATTCCCGTAACTGCATCTAGTGTCTAAACATCGGGATTTTCTCAATCTCATGAAATGATAAACAATAGAGTAATCAAAAGATAGGTAATAGCGCATCACAATTATCGCCTAATACTAGTTAATAGTCAATTCTCAGTCTTTGCGAGGAATTCAATGTATAAAAAAATTAAGTGATATTATAAGATAGGAAAGCTAACTTTTCTCTTTTTCGTAAGGCTGTATGGAATGCTGTGTTGACTACTTGCGGATTCCAAAATTGTCCGGAACAAGCACCGTGACCGTTACAACCTTACGAAAAGTTTTTATTACTTGTCGCACTGACCCTACATAGGGTTTTACACCAATCACAGCAACTTCTGTCCATGTCGCATACACTTCATGGATTTGGATAACACACTCAAAAGTCTTAAGAGGGAAGTTTCCCTGCTTAGAGATAAGCTAACAGCAGCGGAATTAAAGCTAGCAGAGGTCCAGAGGGCCAAGTTGAGAGAGAGAGTAGGAGTTGGAACTCCGTTTAAGCCTAGAAAACCTACGAAGATGGCCGAGATCAGACCGTTGACACCGACCAGGGCAAGAGGGGGATAAAGGATATGGTCGAGGAGGTAGTCGAGGGTAAGAAGAGAAAGTTGGGGTATGGGGGGATACTGTTTGACCCTGAAGGAGTAAGGGGGAAAGGGGTGGTGGTGGGAGTAACATTGGGGGGTGTGTTGTAGGAGGTTGGGGTTGGTGGAGTGTTGGCTGCATTGGAAGAGGCAGGATTTATTTTAGCCAAGGGTGCAAGATGGTTGGTGGAGGAAAAGGAGAGGAAGGGGAGGGAAAAGTTGGGGCGCATGAGCTGTACAGTGGTGGCATTTTTCAGAGGAGGGCAGTGGCTGACGTACTGCTGAAGAAAGGCATGTGGCTGGGGGGAAGGTGGCACTCGGTTAAAAGGTATGAGTCGGTGGAGCCAATAAGAGTAAGGAAGGGTTGGGCATGGGTGACGGAGAGGTTGGATGTGATGACGGGGACAGAGGGAACAGCTTTGAGGAAGGGCAATGGTAGCGTTGAAGGCATTTTCAAAGCTGTTGCGGAGATTGGGAAGGAGGTTAAGGAGATGAGGATGTTGAGTGGGGATGGGTCTCAGAAGGAGGTGAAAACGCACTGGTCGGAGTTTTTAGTGGAGAAGAGGGAGGAGGACGCGATCACTGCCCAGATGGTTTATGTTGGTGATGTTGATAAGAAGGGGAAGGGGAAGGGAGGTAGAGACAGGGTGACATTCACGAGCAAGGTGAATGAGGGAAATGATGGCAGGGAGTGGTTTTCTAATAAGCCGGTGGGTCCTTTCTTTTTCCCTGCGGGTAGCAGCCATTGCAACTGTTACACCTGGGGGGAAGAACCAAGGGGCTGGGGTGATAGAGGAAGAGGGGTTGGCGGCGTTGCGAATAGATCTGCAGTCCCTAGATTGGAAAAAACGAGGAGTGAGAAAGGGTGGGTCGGAAGATGTGTAAGGGCAAACAGACTAAATGCTACCAAAAGCCCTATAGTGTATTAGATAGCTGGTGGTTAGCTAATAAATGCCGAAAGTTATGATAAAAAAAAAATTGAAAAAAAGAGAAAAAAACAGTATCTGGATGCCTTGGCGCCAAGCCAGCTCACTTTGTGCCTGTTGCCGTCAATCTTGGCGCCAAGGCATCTGAATACCTTTTTTTTTCTTTTTCTTTTTTTTTCTATCATAACTTTCAGTATATTATTCAGCTAACGACTCTTACACTAAATAACAACACTATAGGGGTTTTTATAGCATTTACTCTGTTTGCCCACTAAACCAATTCCCTTCCTTTCCTTATCACTCTTTCACCTTTGTTTCCCTCCTCCTGTTTCCTCCATCGTTTATTACCCCCACCACGTTCCTTCTTCCTATTGTACGAGCTCCTAGGGCTGATACCCTTGCAATGGGTGTATCCCCCCTACACTTATCCATTGCTTCCTTCTCTTTCCTCTTCTTTTCCCTATTCCTCCTTGCCCTCTCTCTGTCTACCCTTAACGTTCCCTCTCTCTCTTCTCCTCTCTTCCCTACCCCTATCCTTCTTCCTTCCACCCATATCCTTCCCCATTCCTCTCCCCTCCCGTTTTCCCATTCTCTCCATTCCCTCCATCTCTCTTCCATCCAACACATTTCTCTCCCGAACCCTCTCCCCACCTCTATTCCTTCCTCCTCAAATAGCAACCATTCTATATTCATTCACTCTCCTTTCTTTCCCTTCTTACCCCACTCACTCTACAACACTACCCTCTCCTCCTCCCACTTTTCACACTTGATGAACACATGATCCCTATCTTCCACCTCTTTTTTCTTACAATTGCATTCCCCTTTTCCTTCAACACAATAATGGGATACTTCCTAACGCCTACTTGCCATATAGTATCACATTACACGTAGTATCATCTCCTATCAGGGAACCCTCATTTGGTTAGCCAATCACAATAAGATCCGTATCAAGATCTCAAAGAAACTCCACCTTTATCTACAGAGCATTGCCCACTGGGCCAAACCTCCCTCTGACACCGCTCAAAGAAATAGTATGGCGTGTGGGCCCTCCCTCCGCCATAGGCACTCCCAGTTCGTAAAACCCAATATTTGTCTAAACCCCATACCTTGCCGAGGATACGGAGTGGGAATCCCGACACTACTACCACGCGAAATTCAGATCAGTATTCTTACCCAGGGGAGGACCAGGCCGGGCTGTCTAGACAAAACCATTATAAACGCTCTTTACGCCTTAAGCCAAACGTTAAGCGAGCCACCCAACTCTGGGTCTCAGCTGACCTAACCGAAATTTGACCGACATGTGCGGACTGTCCTCTCGGGCCAATGTCAATGCTCGAGGCAGCAAAGCACACCGCCTCGCCTCACCCGTGGTATTAGCACAAGCTTCGCGATACTCGCTTAGGGCCACATCCGAATACTTGTGGAATGCGCAAGTAGCTAGCCACATTGTTTGCGCCGGATCACTGATTCATGATCACACTAATGCTTCTAGCTCAGTACTCTACTCATTGTACGGAAAGTTCTTCCTCTAATCATTTCTCGATTGACAAGCTTTGGAAATTCCCAAATCTGACTCACCCCTCTTGGTTAAGACTCGGTAGCATGTTCACAACATCGGAAAATTACGGTCCTCATCTGGAAATTACTTTTTTCTGATTTTCTCAGGCCCACTCTATTTCTCCCAATACCCCCCCCTTTATACGATAAATCTAGCAATAAACGACAACGAATCCAATACCCGGAAACAATGAGACACCATTGGGCAGTCCTGCACTTGGATGCTATTTGTTCGGCTGCATGCAGGGGGAGTGTTGTTGCTTAGTCATGTAGCTATCCTTGTTGTCATTGGTAGCGGCTCAGCCGGCTCTTTATTCTTTTCTCAAACCCTCTTCTAACACTTCCGACGTGAATATTACTTTGAAGCAAAACAATCAATCCACTTTGCCCTACTGTGACTCTTATCTCTCCTTGCCTCCTTTCGCCCCATTGAGGCCACTTCTCCCATTTTCCCGCTCATCGCTCCAATTTACAATCTCAACTATCTTAGTTCCCGCACCTGCATGACAACCTCACAAACATTCTATCCTCACCGCTGCTCACCCCGCCGCGCTCGCGCTGTCCCACTTCCAATACTATTGCCTCCAAACAGAGGACTTGGTTATTACCACTGTTTCCCAGGCTGTTTTGTAATTCCGTCATGAGCCGTCACTCGTCTCAGTCTACTATTCATGCGGGAAGTGTATCTAGCCTACCAGATTAAAAAGATGGTATATCACGGGAACCAACGGTGATACCCAAGGTCAGGCCAGTATAAAAAAGCAGCTTAAGTTTTAATTAAGGCGTAGGAGCGACGGATAAAGTTACCTACAGAAATGCCCCGGGAAGGAAACGAAAGGGCAGCTTAGCTTTTCAAATGCACCATTAACCCTCGATATTGCGAGGTAGGAATATTGTAGATCTGATTTTAATCCCCTTGAGTAGCGCTCTTCTACATCAAATACCCCGATCTGCTCCTAAAGCCTCATCTTCAAGTCTTTTGCTTAATCATCCTCTAATCACTACAGGTCGGCCGCCCAGAATCCGCTTGCTACAAGGAGATTTAACGCATTAGGGCTTGTTCGGATACGACCCTTCCGTTCCGTTTCCTTCCGTTTTAAAAAGTTGGAAACGGAACGGCTGTTTGGCGCAATACGAAATATACCCTTCTATTTCAAGGCTATAGCAACGAGATGATTGTCATGCAGAAATATGATGACATTGTGAAAGTTTTTGTACTATCATACTAGACAAAAGTTTTCACTAGGCAACCATTTCTTCAAGCCGTTTCACAACGGAACGGTGGCCACTTCTTCGATTTTTGCCGAACAGGCCCTTAGCGATTTCAGCAACACGAACCCCTTTGGCTAAATACGCTATTAGCTGGGCCTAAATTTTAGTCTACAAGATCTCGCTCCAGGGTATTCTCCACGTAGCATAGAGGGCCATTCCAACATTAATGCCCGGAGGGTGGCATGGCTTTTCCCTGCTTGGATGGGGAGATTTTATTGGCTCATGATGCCCGGCGCGAATATCGGATAAAATTCCCGGAGAAGGCAAGTTATCTAGTGGGCAAAAGGATAGAACAACCCTCCCAGCTCTCTCGTAAGTCGAGATCCTCTAGCGTGGTAGGCCATGCGATCACCTTTAGCAAGCCAAGGAAGAAGACCTGTGCTCATAGAATAGGAGCTAATTTCAGAGTCAAAAGACCTCTTATGATACTGTATTAGTGTTCGCGAGTAAGACTGAAAAGTGTGAAAAGTGTCGCGCCTCACCTCCACGCTCACGCCTTGAGGAAACTAGTGCGCAGGCATGATTTCCGTTAAACTGTGTTCATCTGGAATCCAATCACCATCATACCTTACTTGGCTAGATTTCACACCGGTTTTCGTGGGTGCATGAAATTTTTACAGCTTATCATTTCCCCTATACTTAAACAACTGCCAGGCAAGTTTGAATAAGCAATACGGTACAACAAAAACTCCGAGCCCAACACCCCAAAATATACCGCAGAGGAAAGGGAGGGAAAGGAGATAAATTGATTATAATATTATAATAATGAAAAAATTAACCATTAATGTTAAAAGAGGATTTACAACAAGATAACGGCAAATAAGGTAAATAACGAGGGAAAATTCAAGCCACACCAGCCACCCCGGTTTGTTGGGGTTGATGTCGCCCCAGGGATGTTCGAGTAGTACTTTCACCACCCCACTTGCCCGTTCCGGGCCGCACGCCAGAGCGGTATTAGGCGGCAGCTGTCTGGTTTGTTGGGGTTGACGCTGTCCCATCTGAGTAGCATTTTCACCACTCCCTCATTTCCATTACAGGCAGCCCATCCGAGAGGCGTATTACCAATGCAGTCTTCCTGGTTGATATCACAACCCTCCACCCCACTAAAACAACTACGATCTCAACGATCCTAAAAATGGATGCATAGTGTAGGCCACTGAATAGGGATATTGTAGCAGAATCAATAGTGCACGAGTAGTAGTCTTGCGCTTCCAAGAGGATTTTAATGGGTATTTGGTTGTTGCGGTCGTTAAGTAGCTTCGTTGCAAGTGATTTAGCGCAATCCGAAAGGTCCCGTTTCGCGTGGACTCCCCAATATACCGAAGAATATTCGAGAAAAGGCGTGCCGCAGAGATCGGGAGAGGCACTGGCCGAAAGAGCCTTGACCTGCTGTGAATTCAGATAACTCAAGCAGGTTTCCGCCATTGTCGAGTGCGCTCTACTAAAAAGCTCGGCATGCGCCAAGAGGTACTCTTGAAGGGTATAATGGATTAGCCGGACAGTGGAAGCCTTTTTGTCGACAATGATAAGCCCTTGACAGCAGGATAGTAATGTCCCTATTGAGGGGGCATTGTCGCTATTGACATTCGGCGACCCTATCTCGACCGCTAGAGCGTGACACAGTTCATCCGACTTCAAGGGCCGCTCAGCATGAGATATCCACATCAAAGTGGCCAAGCCTCGCTTTCTCCTCGCCCTGTCCGTTTATTCGACCCAATGTTGCGCCATATGCATCTCCCAACCCTAAGCCAATGGTCCTCGTGCTGAGCTCAGTGTTCCCAACGGGCCAGGCCAAGGCAGGCCGCGCTGGAAGCAGCCTAGGCCGATATAGGCCGAATTCGGCTGGCCTGCCAAAGCCTGTCGGGCCTGATAGGCGCCTATAGGCCCTGTGATTAGCATTGAGAACAGATCGCTTTAAAGGTATCTTGGCTCCCCCGCCTTTTTCACGTTCCCCGTCGTTTATCTGATTTGTTTTTATCTTTCGGCTATCGCTCTTTAAGGAATCACACAACGAGTGATAAGCAAACATCTTAAGAATATCTTGACAATTTACCTCCAAAGTCACCACAGTCAAATATTACCATTTTTCCCTCCGATGTTGTTTTTTACAATTAATTTAATTAATTGACCTAATCTCTCCAGTATTTTTTGCTAATAATCCAAATTGTTTTTGCCTTTTAACGTTATTTAGTAATGAGGGAACATTTATTTTGAATTTTTGCCGAGGTGACCGCACAACTGCTCGCCAGGAGCGGACTAGACTAGGTCTATACGGCCTATAGCCGGGCCCGGCCAGGCCAGGCCCCAGAGAATTTTCATAGGCCAGGCCCGGATTTACCGAAGCCTGGCCCGCCTAGCCCGTTGGGAACACTGGCTGAGCCTTTGTCGTCTGCGATATATTGTAGTTTCTGGTAGGATAGCATCAATACTCAGCGAGGCTAGCAGGAATCTAGATATATATCTGTCAGTGCATAGCTTGAGGTGGCTTGCCCAGCACTGGTGCTGGTACATACATATCCGAAATATCCTCAGGAACTTTCCTCAGGATGTCTGCCTCCAGACTACTGTCCATCGCATCCGGGGTTGTATCCTCGTCCAACCTAGCACGAAGATAGCTGATGATACCACATCGCCTAGGAGTTATAAATACGCTCCTTATTCTTCTAATAAGGCGCTTTCCGATTTTAGCCCGAATGTGTGGTCTCCCAGTCACGAATATTCGAATTCCTGGCGACTTTTGGAGGATTAGATACAGCGAGCTGAGAAGCTTGCCCTGATGTCCTGGCATGCATTCGTCTAGAGCGTCAATGCATATGAATGTACGCTTCCCGGAAGAGGCAGTTTGCAGCATCCTTACAACATCGGAAAGTCGCGGTCCCCGTCCACCAATGACCTTTTTCTAATCTTAATAAGCTAGCGCTATTTCTCCCGGTACCTCATCTAGTCCGCCCACAACCTGCTTGAGCACTGAGCCCAGAACACTCGTCGATGACTGCTCCTTTTGGGTCGCGAAGTCAAAGTAAAAACACGCAACACCGACATCTTGCCCCCTAGCCTGATCGCACAAGCTGTCTACCACCAATGAACTAACATCGCAGCTTGTCAGCACTTGCTCATTTTCTTCCATTCATCGAAGTTCGACAGTATTACCAAATATAGGTCTTGCTGACCCCCGGATCTCCATAGCAAAACAGAACTGCGTTATCGGATTCACTTCCCCCACTACCCGCACACCAGCTTCTAAATTCCTCAGTTTGTAAGAGCCAATCCCCTACACCTTCTACCCGGCTGTCTTGGATGTCCTGGTTCCGTAACCTCGGCTCCAGTGGTGATAACCAGGTCAAGATTTGAGACCGGCCCTCGGTAATGGTACAATTGTTCCACACTTTATTATAGGAGTTGGTAATATTGAAGGAGTTTGTATGAGCCATCTTTGCTGTTCTCAGAGGAGGAGGAGGATAGATGATTGAGTTGGTCGGAGTTGAAGACAAGCAGCGCTTTTTGTAGAACCCCAGGGGTATCTCAGGATCACCCTACCAATCTTCCGCCAATTTGTTCCCACAACATCCTGCTTAGCGACCTACCGCATTGGTAGCAGGAAAGCCATGCCTCTCTAAGCTCTACCCTGTGGCTCAACACAAAACACGCACCCGCCTAGAGCGCCCCTGGTGGATTTGTTTTGTTTGTTTGAGAGACCGGTTAATGGCCGTGTCGCATGTTTTAACTAATATAAACTATGTTGGTGTACTCGAGTACAAGTAGCTATTCAATATAACTTGACCAATTATTAGCACCGTAGAATTACTCGTAGCTAGTGTAGCTTAGTGTGAACAAGTACTCGTACAGTACGACCCGCTGGTGCGTCGGGCCTTATGAATGAATTGGTCGAAAGAGTTATACATCGCCTACCGTAGTTTAAGGAATCATAATGTTATGTTTTTGACTATTAGGGGCTAGGATATAGCTTAATTATTAGAGTAATTTATTGGATTTACAGTGCATAGTTCTTTGTGATGCCGGTATAATACCATCTTGGCGACAAAGACAGTTGACACCCCCCCATTTGCTACGAAACATGGGCATTTTCGCGTCACAAAACCTCAGCTTTGTTGATTACAAAAGACCCGAAGACAGTAGTACCCGCCAGAGCCTTTAAAGTGACCCAGTTATCATCATTCACAAGTGGCAAGCTCTATTAGGTAATACCTAGGTGTAATGCCAGAGGCAATGACAGTGGACAAATGGTATCATACCTCTAATTTTATGAGTTTCCATATAAGGCATAAGTAACTTACATTGCGACAATATCTAATCTGGACCCCGGTTCTCTGCCTTAGAGTCCACTAGGGAAAATCTCATAATTCCTACCGAGAGGGCCTAGAGAATTACCTAACTATCGAATTAATTTTGTCAATCCTATTGCTTTTACCGGTAGACGAGTTATGGGGGCTTAAAATCTGCCATTTTTGTGTAAAATGGGGAGGGGGGGGAGTGCCGATGACCCTTGTCGCCAAGACCGTACAAGCCGGGGAGCGACCGCGACTCCGGCAGCATCGTGCAAACACTCGTACGATACCAGACTCTGCAGTGGCAAGGGCCGTCCCCCTTGATACCCACCTAGGCAGCCGAGCACCAACCACAGATTGTATGGAGTAGCCTAGCGGATTATCACTATAGGTTGCTGCATTTACCATGCCATCAATCTGTCCCATCTTTCCTTTGATCAAGGGGCCACTTCTTCAGAACCAAATGCCGATCGACGCCAACCCATGTATAATAGCTACCTAAAGAGCCCTTGAACGAATAAGTTAGCCTTCTACTAGAGCCTAGGATAGCTCAGGATCCAAGGTTTACCACTAAGCTGATGGCCGAGGGGGCAGCGCAAATCTCCAGTAAACAAATCTGAAATAAATTACAAGTACCATATGAATAACACTCTTAGTAGTAGAAATAAAACTCCTGTACTGCAGTACGACCAGAACAATAGGCACGGAAGAAGAAAAAAAAATGAAAAATCAAGCCCCTTCGCACACACTGCTCCACTATTTGTAACTTGTTTGCTTGGCCCCACGCAGAGGCGTCCTTGTTGCTTACGGGCTCTCGGGAGTGGGCCCCGTTTCCCTAAACCCCCCTCGCTTAACACTTCGGGCGCCAATATCGTCTTTTCCACCTTGTGGCGAAACTACATTATCTGCTTGGTCCCTTGGGGACCCCTATCTCTCCTTTTCTCACCTCCGCTGAAGCCACTTCTCGCACTTTCCTACAGTACTCCCCACTCCACTCTACAGTACAATCTCCGCTATCTCAGTTCAGGGATTTGAATTACCGTCTCACAAATACTCTATCTCCACTGCTGCTCATCTCGCCGGATTCGCCCTGCCCTACTTCTAACATTATTGCCTCTAAAGGGATGGCTCAGCTATTAAGACTCTTTCCGAGGTTGCTTTCTCGAGCCGTCATAGGTTATCACTCGTCTAATTTTATCACTTGTTGTGAAAATGCGTATGTTTTAGCAGCGGAACAAGTTGATTCATTCGCCTATCTTAAGAAACAATTAACTCATACAACTCTCATAGAGCCTTCCTCCTTACATATACCCAGGGTACACAAGCAAGTGACAAGGAAGACGAACAAAGGAAAGCTTAAACAACAAAGAAGACAAAGACATTAGAGTAGAATATTGCAACACTTGTTGTTGTCCGGAACACATGGAAGTTGTTATTTGAGCGGCTGGTTTGATATTGGCATTGGAATGAGCGGTACACTGGGAATGTGCCCTTATACATATAATTCTTCCATATACTACAATACCCTCATCTTCAAGACTTCTTCCGAACAGCCTTCTAATCACTGCATGGTAGCGAAAAAATATTTTTGGCGGAAGGAAGCCAAGTCCATCGCGACTTTCCGCAACGTGAAATCCAGTGACAACAGGTCCCATTACTCGGCCAAACTCTATACTGCAGGATACCGTTCCTCGATATAGTACCCAATAACTATACTTTGCTATACGTGCACTATTATTCAAACGCTTGTCTCACCAACTTGGCAAGGCTTTCCTTGTTTGGCAAAGGAGATTGTATATGATCGTGACACTAGGTCTGAGCATCAGACAGAATTCCCCAAGAAGGCTAAAGTTCTGGTGGCTAAAAGGGTAGAATATCCTTCCAAACTATATATAGTAGATGGATATTCCATAACCAAGTGGGCCGTGAGGTAAACCTAGACAAGCTAAAGTACGATCGTACAGTACTAGGGCAAAAAGATTCGTCCGATGCCCTTTTTACACCAAAAGTGCACATCTTCACCACCCTCTCCCACCGCACAATGTCCATGAGAATCAGCGAAAATTTGGCCTTGGATACGCAAACCTGTAGATAACGTGAAGAAATTTATAGAATAGTAAATATTACCAAGTGATGGAGAAAAGGTGGTTTAAGCATCTGGTATCGGTTGTCATGTACTTTTTTGTATGGAGCCCCATATAAAAATTTAAGTCACTCTTACACTGGTTGACAATCATGAACACTAAGGGCAGCTTTGATTCCTTACACTTCTACTTGTAGAGGTTTGAATCGATAGTTATTCCCTAGCTGATGGAAAGATTTCAAGTGTTATTATATAGGCAGTGTTGAGAATTGTTTGTTTAAACATGTCCGTGTTTGGTGTAAAAAGGGCATCGGACAAAAGCTTTTGAAAGCGTACTTTTACATAACTAATTTTAGAGTTAAAAGACCCCTTGTTACACCAGTTTTCATTCACGAGTAAGACAAATAGGTGTGAATAGCCTCCCAGCCTCGAATCCAACCCCACGCCTACAGTGCTATAGCATTTAAGCATAAACCCCGCGAAATAATACCCATAATGGAATCCGATCGCCATAATCTCTTGGTTAAAAGCTACCTTTGGTGTCCCTTTTCGCGGATGTCAAAGATACTTGCATTTTACATTGTTTCCTAGCACACATGTGACCCTCAGGTGTATACGTTAGAGGAGAAAGAAGAAAAGGATATAAAGGAATCGTTGAAAATAACCAGTGAACAGCAGACGTGCAAATGAGCTTTACCGCTAGGAAGCGACAGGAAATGCAGATATGATGGAAATTCCAAGCCACACCAACTTATCTTAAGAAAGACAAATAGCCCCCCCACCACCGCCGCACCTTTGATCAGACAGGCCCGACAAAAATAAGAAAATCTAGAGAGAGTTAACCGGTATGTGAGAGATATGGGCATTCCACCACACATGATTTCCTGGGGCCAAAAGAAATATTTACGCTGAGCTTCAGTGGCAGGTTGGCCACGGAGCTCAAGGCAACATAGCAATCGCAATGCGGAATTATACATCATGGGTTAAGGTGGAGCGAGAATGATAGCAGGGAAAAAATGGAGGCAGAGATGTTTATGGAATTGTTTGAGGTGGTTGCGATATGGAAGGTGATTCCTCACGGGTCTTGGGGCCTGCTAGGGGTGGCAGATTCTGGAGGTTGTAGTAGCGCCATCGCCCCTGCATGGCCATTCTTAGTAGCCCACCCGAGTGGTGTTTGACCACTGTTATCTGGTTGGTTAGGGTTGACGTCATTCCGCTCGAGTAGCATTTTTACAATTCCCTCGTGCCCATCCTGGGCTGCATAACTGAGTGGTGTGC
>Ga0307507_10009381_pt1 | contig 13067 bp, 2 predicted proteins | sample 7_EM_MG_FD_207223 | JGI IMG/M metagenome (GOLD analysis project Ga0307507, IMG submission 207223) | Populus trichocarpa ectomycorrhiza microbial communities from riparian zone in the Pacific Northwest, United States - 7_EM | ecosystem: Host-associated > Plants > Roots > Unclassified | place...
AGACTCTTCTTCTTCATCCAATGTCTTTGTATCAACCACGCATAGTTACGTGTACGTAGCCTTCTCAATTACTACCTCGTTTAGTGCATTGTATCCCGGCTCGTGCCTACTCCGTGACAATGCATACATATATATACATGCGGTCTTTGACGGACTTTGGTAGAATTTAATTAACCTAGCAGAACTTAATAGAAGTCGATTAAGCTAATAGAATTTAGTAGAATTTGGTCAAAGCGTCGGAATTTATCTATTAAGTGTTTTACTAAGACATTTCTACTGTAACTAGGCTAGTCTCACTACAAAATATTCCTTAAAGGCTCTTCGCGCCCTTATAATATACTAAAATTAACTCCTTTAATCTATATATAACGGCTTAAATAATTACCTCTAACCTAAAGCTTAGATAAATACTATATTATAAAGATATTAAGCTAAGGAGAAGAAAAAAAGAGATATATAAGAGGGAGAGATATACTATATATATATTAAAGGCTAAGTCTTTAACTAAACTCCTAACTAAGTCCCCTATTTAGGTTACGCGTAATAGTCCTATAATACTATAGATGTATAAAAAAGTATATATAATTTTTAAAAAGGTTCTTATAAAATATCTAAAATTAACCCTATTAACTAGTTAAATAGATAAAAAAGAAATATCTTTAATAGCTAGTATAGTATAATACTTAAATAGCTAGACTACCTTAGAAAGATATATTTTCTATAATTAATTATTAATTATATCTTTAATAGGAAGATAACTATAAGATAACTAGTAGCCTATTAATATATTTTATATAGAGTCCTTATAACCGACTATAGTACCCTACTAAAATACCTGCGTATTACCTATGTATTACCTATATATCGTCTATATATTATAACGGGCTTATATAAATACTTCTAAACCAAAGCTTGTGGATTGCTATTATATAAAAATACTAAGCTAATGAGAAGAAGAAAAGGAAAGGAAGCCCTAAGGGGTAATATATATATAGTATAGGCGAACTCCGGAGATTACGCCAAGCTAGCTACAGGGGCAGTGCCCTAGCACCATCACATTACCCCCCCTCTTCTAAAAAAGCCTGCCCTTAGGCTTTATCCCCCTATAGAAAAGAAAAAAGAGAAAGAAAAGAAAGAAAAGAAAAAAAATCTAGTATCTAGCGCTTAATCGCGATGCCAATTAATATAGGGTATGTAGTAGTCCTATAGCTCTTGCTACTATAAGGGGTATATTGCTATACCCAGTTAACATAGGGTAGGTAGCCGTCCTATAGCTCCTGCTACTGCGAGAGGTATATTACTAGGAGCCCTCTATTAGTCGTCATTCCTTCTCTAAAACTCTAGTACCTCCTAGCTCTCTACCCCCCCTTTTATTATAGCGCGCCCCAAGCCATAAAAAAGCCCCCCTACTTCCCCTCTTATAAAAAGGTAGGTAAAAAAAAGTTTTAATAAGGGTGGGAGGGTTAGGGAGTTACAGCTCGTATATATATTGGCACAAGCTCTTGTCCGTTTAGTAGTAGTATAGTACTAGTAATAGGTTATCTAGATCACAGGCGTATCGGCATAATTAGTTAGTTAGTTAGACTATAGGCGTATTAGCATAGTCGTTATCTAGTCGCAGGCATATTGGCGCGAGGACTTGTCGGTTTAGGTAGTAGTAGGATATAAGCCGTAGGTAAGTAGTAGGATATAAGCCGCAAGGTAAGCAGTAGGATATAAGCCGCAAGGTAAGCAGTAGGATGCAAGCCATAAGGTAAGTAGTAGGATATAAGCCGCGAGGTAAGTAGTAGAATATAAGCTATAAGGAAGTAGTAGGATATAAGCCGCGAGAAAGCAGTAGGATATAAGCTATAGGGCTAGACTAAGTACATTCTAGCCTAGGGCTCTAGAGAGCAGCGCTTAATCTAGTAGGGTTATAGTAGGGGGTGGGATATTATCTAGGCCTTTCTAGGCAAGGTAAAGAGGGAGCTTCCACACCCAAGTATAACGCGTTAACGCGTCGTTATAGACGAAGTCCCTATTAAAGAGTAGATATTTTCACCTTCCTAGAATAGAAAAGTAAGCTTAGTATAATATAATAGGCTTGTATAAATGCCTCTAAACCAAAGCTTATAGATTGCTACTATATAAGAATACTAAGCTAAGGAGAAGAAGAAGAGGAAAGAAAGCCCTAGGGGGTAATATATATACAGTACAGGCGAACTCTAGAGATTACGCCAAGCTAGCTATAGGGGCGGTGCCCTAGTACCGTTATATATATCGCCTGCATATTATACTATTTTAGTTATATATTAGTCTCCCCTTTTATTTGTTTCTATACTTTCTTTATATATATATAGAGTATAACGGGCTTTCCTAAAAGGTATATATTAAATAAAATAGATAAAGGTTTTACTAATGTCCTACCAATATCCCAGGGAAGATATGGTTAGATAGATAAGAGGCGAAAGGTTTTATTAGTATCTTAAAAGGATTATAAAGGGAGTTAGTTCTCCTTTAAAGAAGAGCTAGTAATTAGTCTCTAAATAAAAGAAGTTAAAAAGCATTTGTCCTTTAATACGTAAAGCTTATTCTACCTTCGACTTACCTTTAACTTACCTATAACTCTTATTTTATACTATTAATTAGATAATTATATATTCCGGTTAAACTAGCCTCTTATATAGAGGGCTCTAGAGCTATATTTATAATTAAGTCGTTTATGCAATTCTTTATACTGTAAAGCTTATAGTTCTTTATTAGTTAACTAAACTTAATAGCGTTTAGGTTAAAGCGCTTAATAAGGTTAAGAAATATCTTAAATATATTTAATAAAAGCCGCTTTATAAAAGAATAAGGTACTTTAATGTAATAGAACTAGCCTAATTATAGTAGGAATATTTTAATAAAATACTTAATAGATAAAATTTAACGCTTTAACTAAATTATACTAAAGTCTATTAAAGACTATATATGTATTATAGGACACCTCCGTAATACCTTATATATATTTACCTATTTTCACTAACTTAGTAATTAAAGACTAACCACAAAACGGTAATCTATAACAATCTATAGTATTTTACTATATTCTGCTAAGTTTACCTAATTCTATTAAGTTTTGCTAAGACCGCTACCTAATCCTATTTTGCTTTGTATATATATTAACTAAGTAATTAAGTTAATAATATATACCCCTTCTTTCCGTTTTTTTATTTACCTTTTTTTATATAATATCTTAACTTTATTATATAGTTTATATATATAGCTTAATAATATTTACTTCGCTATATATTATTGCCGCTTATACTTACTCTGTAATACTATATTATATTAAATCTATATCTTATACCACCTCGCTCTGATTAATATATAAAATAACCTAAAAGCCCTTATATTTATAACTATAAAGGTATAAAAAGACTTTGGGGAAGATTTAAAGGAATAATATAAATTCTATCTAAATCTAAGAGTATATAGCTCTTATAGAGAACAAGATATTATATAAAGAAGAGAAAGGAATATAGAAAGCTTATAACTAAATATTTAGGGATCTTAGTAGCAGATGCGTAGGTATAAGCGCACGCGGGTTTTAATAGGTTTTAACTAAATTCTATTACATTAGTGGAATTTAGTGGCATTCGATTAAGTCGGCGGAATTTAGTAGAATTTAATCGACTTGGTAGAATTTGGCAGAATTTAATCAAAGCATCAAAATTTATCTATTAAGCATTTTACTAAGACATTCCTACTTATAACTAGGCTAGTCCCGTTATATATTCTAATATCTCTCCTAAAGCTCTTTAACACTATTAAGTATAGGCTTACGCTACTTCTTTTTCCAAATCTATTTAATATATCTTATATAATGGGCTGGATAAAGAATGAACATAGCGGCGTAAAGGGGCAAGTTATCTATTTTATAGTAATACCTATTAAAGGTATTCTAGGCATTTCTAATACGTTTAGAGAACTCTTTCTTAGATATATGCTCCTTCTATTATATAATATTAACTAAATTAGAAAATAGAGAGAGAAGATAAACTAACCTAGAATTTATTAAGGTGCTTAATTATAACATCTATTATAAAGAGTATATTCTTAAGCGTTGCTTTATGTTCTTTGTTATAGGATACCTCCGTAATACCTTATACACATCCACCTATTTCCACTAATGAAGTAAGAAGAGACTGACCGCGAAAACGGCAATTTAATAGCAATCTACTATATTCTGCTATATTCTGCTAAGTCTACTAAATCCTGCCAAGTTCTGCTAGGACTATTACTTAAATCCTATTCTACTTTGTGTATATATTAATTAAGCAACTAAACTAATAATATATACCTTTGCTTCCCGTTTCCTTACCTTCTCTCCTTATATAACGTCTTGACTTTATTATATAGTTTATATACATAGCTTAATAATATCTACTTTGCTATATATTATTATCGCTTATACTTACTTCGTAATATATATTACGCTATTTTACTTATATATTAGTCTCCCCTTTTATTTATTTCTATACCTTCCTTATATATATATATAGAGGCTCTAGAGCTATATTTATAATTAAGTCGTTTACTTAATTCTCCTGCACTATAAAGCTTATAGAAACCTTACCTTAGGAAGCTTAAACTATAGAATTAATTAGCGAATATTGCTAACCTTTTTTGTTAAAAAGTTAATTCTATAGTCTAAAAGACTTTGCTAACGTTTCTTAAGTAACGCGACTTATTTTATATATAGAGCAGTTACCTTTTTTAACGAAATTAATCTACACCCCTATAATAGCTATTATCTTAAAAAATACTATTAAATTAATCCGCAGAAGCAGCTCTATAATTAATTAATATATTTACCCTATTAGCCCCCAGAATATTAAGTAATAAGCGCCGCTAAACGGGTAATATATTAATAATTAAATCGCCCCCCCCCCGCTATAAAAATAGCACTAGTTAACTGGTGGATACCTACCTAAACGCTAACTAGACTATCCGCTAAGCGGATATTAAAGGAAAAGAAAATTAGAGTTATTTTAGAGTATTTATAGAACTGGTATTAGACCTTTAGTAACCTTTCTTTAGTATAGCTATAGCTTAGTACTAATAAAAAATAAGGCGTAAAAAAGACAAGGCGTAAAAAAAAGGTAAAAAAAAAGGTAAAGGGGCTTATTACTACCCTTCTAGGGGACAAAGAAATCTATAATACAATTATAGAGATTATGGATATCTATTTAGAACTAATTAGTATAGTTATAAATACTCTTTATAAAGAGCTTTATAATCTTTAGCAAAAGATAGTTATTTTTAGTCTATAGAAGCCAGATCTAAAGTTTAAAGACGTTTAACTCTTAGAGGGCTATAAAGTAATTAGCTAATATACCCCTCTACTCTACCAACTAATAAAAAAATTATCGGCATAATTAAAAACTAATAGATTGCGAAAACTACACCTAGGGCGGATTATTCTTCTTATATCTATCCTTTTATTAGGCCGCGCTTAAAGCTCCACTAACTGTTTTACTTAGCTTCTTAGTCTCTATCTTTAAGGTATAGGTATAAAGCGTTAGGTTCTATTACTGCTTTATAGACTAGGGCTTATTAATAGATATATAACGCTAAACTGCTAAAAGATAAAATTAGCCAAACGCTTTAAGGAAGGTTATAATACTAGCGGCAGATATACTAGCGCTAATATTATTTAAAGCTCACCTTTATTTAATATCCGCTCTTAATAATATCTATATTATATATAATAATTTTAACTACCTTAAGCGAACGCGATATTAGTAAATTGGAGACACTAGTATTTTCTATTTTTATACTACTAGAAAGCTTATCTACAGATCTTATATTCCCCTAAGTGGCCTTCTTTAAAGTATACTATATAATTAGGAACAGCTTTAGATTTAAAATATTATTAAGGCGCTAGGTAATATATATAATAGTGTTTAAAATTAGATATCTATTTTTATAATTATAGATACTTTCTAAAGCACGTATCCAGCTACTATAAATAGTATTTTTAAATTTAATACTAAGCTTAAATATCTGTATATACTAGAGATTAATATTTTGCTATCTATAAGGACAACCTATATAAACCTAGGCCCTATTATAGAGAGCGAGGCTTTTATAAATGGTAACTACTATATATTTAAAACGATCTTCTTAGAGCAACTATAGCTTAATTATAACAATAATTTCTAGAACTAATTATATCTAATATATAGTAACTAGAAAACTATCAAGCTTATTTATACCTATAAGTAGGAGTAGGCGGAGGCTGCACTCTTATATAATAGCTACTATTAGGTACTACCTATTCTAGGTCTTTAGTACCTTTAGTTAAACTTTCTATATATAATTATAAGGACTTTCTTTAGTGGTAAGCAATATATATAGCAGTACTCTACGCTTTACACTTATATAAATTACCTTAGGCGACAAAATATTTCTATAGAGCGCCCTCCCTTTTACCATCTTAAGGAGCTAGTACTGTATAGTTTTAATATATATATTATTGCACTTTTCTTAACATATATCCATAATAGGCTTAGGCTTTATATTTATAAAAAAGGTGCAGTTAAAAGTTATATTAAATCCTTAACGCCCAAGTAGTTTCTATAATATATTAAAAATATCTATATAGTGGGTTTTAGCCCTAAAGCTAGCTATAAGGCTAATAAATTAGTTTATTTATAGCCCTCTACCTATAGAGGTTCTTAAGTTATAGATTAATTACTTATAGTACTTAGTTCCGCTACTATAAGCTAGCCTACTTAGATTATTATAATAGTGCTAAAGCGCGTCACCTGCTACTTTCTAGGTATTTTACTAAATTCTGCTACAGCTTGTACCAGCTTCGGTGTCCCCCCCCCCCATGCGCGCGCAACACCACACACCTAATTTCGCTTCGTCTGCACCTAAATTGGTATGTAGAGCTAGCAGAAAGCGGTGTAGTACGTGGCCAGGGCTTGAGCCACGGCCCACATCAATTCGGAGCTTGGAGCTCAATTTTGAAGCTATCCTAAACTTCTCTCCCTCACCAAATTGTGATATCACCTCTAGATCTTAGTGTTTTACCCCATCGCCTTCTTTAATATAGCTCCAAATATAGGTAACTGGTAGCACACCTTTATTAAAATCCTTCTTGCAGCCGGCGCTAGTAAGCATATATGCGCCCGTTAAGCTAATTACTCTCCTAAGGCAATCCAACATATTTGGAAGAAGATGAGGCTGCACAGAAAAATGAGGCTTGGTTGTGAATATAAGTTAAGACGCATACTAAGTAACAAGATAATTATTGCATTGCTCTGCCAACTAGATAAGGCTCCAAACTTATATCTTAATAAGATAATGTAGTTTATTTATAATTAGTTTTAGGTAGCTGTAAGTAGGCAGACGCTTAGTACAGAACTAAGAGTTGCTGGCTGGAGCCAGAAGCTGGTAAGAAAGCTTTTATGGGTGTACTTAAGGAAGTTACTGACTATATATAAGGCTTGTTAAGTCGCCTATAAGTAAAGCTAGGGGGATCACACCTTATTCTAGGCCATAATCTTGTAGTTCACCATTAATTAGTTAGTGTTTATAGATAAATCTAGAACTAACTTAAAAACAGGTATATAAAAGGCGTCTTAGTTACCGGTAGGAGTTACACCAGTTCTATATACACTATATAATTATAGTAAGCAGCAAGTTAATATACTACCTGCCTACACCGTTAACGGCATACTAGTATTGTTAGTATATATTAGCTTAATAAACTTAGAGGGCTATAACTACTAGATTAAGCATATCCTTCTACCTTATTATAATCCTTATCCAGAACTAAGATTAGTAGTTGTTATGGATAACATGAGCTTCCATTACTCAGCTTATATTAGCCCCCTCTTTAAGCGAGCTGGCGTAAAGCTTATGTACTTGCCTATATACTCACCCAATCTAAATCCAATTAAGGAGTTCTTTGGTAAGCTAAAGGAGTTTATTTAATAATACTTTATTACATAAAAGGAGGCGCCAGAGTAATGGGGTAATAGCTTTAATAGCTTTCTAAGTTGGTGTGTAGAGATTATAGGAAGCAAATCTAACAGTGCAAAAGCTTATTTCCGCCATAGCAGGTATATTAGTGGAGGAGAGTGAGATTTTATTATACGAAGGAAGGCGTAGCTATACCTTAAGCTTATAATATTCAATTTGTATGAGAATTACTAACGTATCCCACGGGCGACCCGTCCATATGGGTGACCCGTCCACCCGCCTACCCCACCAAAAATTAAAAAACCCACACCTTAATATCTCAACAACCACTTAATAATAAATTCTAATAATTTGGATTTGGGCTTTCATATATACTTTATAGCTTCTATTAAATTTATATAATAAATAGTTAAGTAGTTTTTAAAATATAGTAATTCAACCTCATTTTGGCCCCTAAATCGTAATATCTTAAAAACCACTTAACTATTTATTATGCAACTCTAATAGAAGCTGCAAAGTATATATAAAAGCCCAAATCCAAATTATTAGAATTTATTATTAAGTGGTTGTTGAGATAATAAGGTGCAAGTTTTCTAATTTTTGGTGGGGTAGGTGGGTGGACGGGTCGCCCGTATAGACGGGTCGCCCGTGGGATACGTTACCAAAAGAGTATATTATAATAGGTGCCTGTAAGCAGGCGCACACTTAAGTTAAAAATCTACTACTGGCTGAGCCCAAGGCTCTCTAGATTACCACTAAGTACGCCTCTTGAACTTCTTCACTCCTTAATATCTACTTGCAATCTCTCAGCAATTGCCTCTAGAACGCCTGCCTTAATCATTACCTTAATTAGTGTCTTTCCTTGCTTATCTAGCTTCTACTCTCTAATTATCTTTAAATCCTACCACTTGGTAAAAGCAACTTAGTAGGCAGTGTTAATATCTCCCTTTTAGGCCTCTAAGTCTTCTACCGCCTTCTTATGCCACTTAAAATACTCCTACAAATCTGCAAGCTAATTAAAGCCTTGAGGACATGGTAGAGGAGCAATTAGTGATAACTTTAAGCTAGAGAGCGAGGCCACTAGAGGTGTAGATGGGCGCCTATAGTGACTGCCAGTTAGGTTAATATAGAATTAGTTGATAACGCCCGGAGTACTTAGTGTAGAGGCCTTAGAGGTAAGCTGCTCCTTCTTTTTACTACCCGTCTTCCTCTTAAGAAGCTTCTACATTAAGCTAACCAGAGGAGTATATTTAGTAGTAAGGCCTTAATCAATCACCTAACCCTATTCTCTTACGTCCTCCTACATAAGCTTATAATTAACTTATTAATATACCCAGCACCAGTTGCTACTGCAGTTCTTGCAACACTGCTACCATTAAGATACCTTTATAAAGCTTGTTTTAGGAATTATAAAGGAAGCAGTAATATTACCGTCTACTAGCTATGGCGTATTTAGTAAAGAGCTCTATAAGGATTCCGGAGCTAACTGTAAAGCTAATTATATTACTATAGAGGAACAGGCAGGAGCATGAGCAGCTTACTGCTTAATCGTCTTAATATAATCTATAGCGAGTTTAACTTTAAGCCGCTTAAATAAGCCATTATCGCAATTATAACACCCTTTTACTACTCTTAAGAGTTCTTCTTTGGAATTAATCTAATTAATTGCACAGCTTAGATTAAGATGGAACGTAGATCTAGTAGAGTTTAATTACCCGGTGAGCTTCACGGTAGCATTACACAACTTCCTTTAGAAAGTATAACTAGTAAACTTCTGCTGTAAAGCCTTATTAATTTTAAGAAGAACTTCACAATTGTACATTACCAAGAGGCTAAGGTAAGCCTTAGGAAATGTATGAGCCAATATAATAGTTAAGCGACTTATCTTTTAAAGCTTTACTGACAACACCAGGTAATACTTAAAGAATGAGCCTTCGCCTAGAGGCTTCACTATATATTCCCCCTGCTCCGTTTAAAGCCTTAGAGCCGACTCCTCTTTACTCTTTACTAAAGGCTTATATACTGAAGTCTCTGGCGATTGAGGCCTCTTAGTGGGTGGCTGGCCTCGCAATATGGGGGGAGCTGCGCCCGAACGCCGCGAAGCTCTTGCTATATTCCGTTCCGGCAGTATATAAAAGTATTAAACTTCCTTATTGTCATACTCTTTGGCAGCCACTAGATCAGTTAGAATCTCATTAAGCTTATCTGCAGCAAAATAGGCAGCCTATTGTGATGTATGCGGGGTGCTATATATTGGCAGTAGAGGGTAGTCAAGCTGTATATTAAGTTGGCTACTATATGCGGGTAGAAGATTCACGACCGTACTTATACTCAAGCTCTGCATAAAAGGAGGTGGACGACCGATCGCTAAGGGAGGTAGTACTGGTGACAATTGAAATCGCTAAGTAGGTGGGCGACTAGAGGGACTACCTGCAGAGGCAGGAGCAGGGCGTTTGGAGCTCATATTAATAAGAGAAAGAAGCTTTACAACACCACGATCCGGAACAGATATTACGACTTTTGGTGAGGGAGAGAAGTTCAGGATAGCTTCAAAATTGAGCTCCGAGCTCCGAATTGATATGGGCCGTGGCTCAAGCCCTGGCCACATACTACACCGCTTTCTGCTAGCTCTATATACCAATTTAGGTGCAGACGAAGCGAAATTAGGTGTGTGGTGTTGCGCGCGCACGGGGGGGGGGGGGGGACACCGAAGCTGGTACAAGCTGTATATTCTGCTAAGTTACTATTAGCTTGCTTACTATTAGCGCCTTAATAACCCTTTTATATCTTACTAGTTTCTATTAGTCTTATTCTTCTCCTTGGCTTAGTATTCTTATATAGTAGCAATCTACAAGCTTTGGTTTAGAAGCATTTATATAAGCCCGTTATATTATACTAGGCTCTTCCTATATTGCCTAAAAAGGCCTTAATAATATCCTACCCTAAAAAAAGACTTTTGTCTATAACGACGCGTTAATAAATTATACTTAGACATTAAAAAACTTATACTACTACGCCTAAAAAGGCCCTAACAATATCCTACTTTTATAGGCCAGACTATACTTAACCTATACCCTAGAAAAAACCCCGGAATTAAAACCAAACTATATAATTCTAATAATCCTTAAAAAGCTAATAATGGCACCTAAAGTAAGCTTATTTAAAAGACCTACTTCTACTTAAGAGGAACACAAGATCTAATTAGGATTAGAAATTAACGATAACAATAACGTTATAGATATATATAAGCAGATTTAAGCCTTTGCCACTAACTAGAAGGTTAATTATCTTTAAGCCTAAAGTATATAAGAGACTCTAAAGGAGATCCCAAAAAGCCTTACTACCTTATAAAATAGTCTAGCCTCCCCTTTATACAGCTTTAGTTAACCTATTTACTTAACTAAATATAATATACTAGAGAGTACGGACATAATAATAAAATAATTAAAGTCCGTTAAGCTCCTTAACTCCCTACTATTATTAGACGATATAAATCTAACTTTTAAGAACTGGAGAATCTAGGTACGAGGAAAACTTCGCGTTAATTAAAACTCTTTTACTTTTAAAGAAGCCAAGATGCTCTATGTCTTTAGACGAACTATAGGAGATACACAGTGGCACCTTTAAGCTAAATTTAAAGATAAATCCCCTATCCAATTTATATCTATAAATAAAATGCTATAGCACCTAGCCGCTATTTATATAAATCCAAATAAAGTACGGGATGCTAAATATGAGTATAACTGCCTAATAATAAAACCATTTTACTTCTTTGCCAAGTTTTAGATTTAATTCTTATATCTAGTAGGGGAAAGCTAGGTTCCCCTTAAGAACTACTATTTAGACTTATATAATAAGCTAACAGTCCAACTATAAAAGAAGATTACAGTAGCCTTAGACGACCTACTAATTTACTAAAGACTTATAGCCTAATGTTTGTTACTAGACTTAAAACTAAAATAAATTAATACTTATTCTAATTAACTAAAGCGTCCCTATAGTGACTAAAACCTATATATTATACTAATAGGAGCTAGCATTAGAAGATAAACTATAATCGCCCTTATTTTAAAAGCGGTTATAACTACCTATTTATAAGCCTTGCTTAACTCCCTATATACTACGCCTTTAGCTAATACTTATTGCAATACCCCAATTAATCCTACTATGGTTATATACTTTAATTGCAAAAAGGATAGTTATTTTACTATATTTTACCTAGATCTAAAAAAATATATAGGTAATATTAAGAAGATAAAGGAAGAAAAAATATCTAATAAGTTAGAAAAAGAAGAACTTTAGGGAAAGACTCCCCTTTAGGGTATCCTATTAATCTTAAAGAGATTAATTTAAGTTAGCTAATAGGTAGAAAACACTTTATAGTTCTATATATAGTATCTTAAAATAGATATAGAGTTAATACCGCTGCCCTTATTAATACTAAAGTAAATAGCTTTGCCTTTATAAATACTGCTTATATAAATAACATTGCTAAGTTCTTAAACGTAAATGCCACCTAATTAGAGAAGCCCGTTTAAGTAAAAGGCTATAACGGCCAAGCTGGTAAGCTAGTTACCTATATTTTAAAGCTATATATCTCTATTGATGGATAACGCCAGTATAGTATCCCCTTTTATATCCTAGACCTAAGTTCCTACAATATAATCCTTAGCCAAAAATAGATATCCTACTTTAATATTTAGCTAAACGTTTAATAAAGACAGTTTATCTGACTGGAGAATAGACTAAAGTTACCCTCCTTTATTAGAGAAATCCGTATTAACTGTAAGATATTAGCCGTAAAGGCTAATCTTCGTCAGGAAAAAATTTACCAGCATTTAATTTTACTTTTCTGCCATTTAGCATTTCCTAGCATTTCCTAGCATTTCCTAGCATTTAGCAGCATTTATAATTAAGTATTAGCATTTAGCTGCTAAATGCAGCATTTATAACTAAGTCTTAGCATTTAGCTACTAAGTGCTAACTATATAATTACTAAGCATATATAAAAGTATAAAAGCATATATTTTAAATATTATTAATATTAGTAAGCATATATAAAAGTATAATTTTATAATTTTAATAATTTTATATTTTATATATACTTT
>Ga0307507_10009382_pt1 | contig 13067 bp, 14 predicted proteins | sample 7_EM_MG_FD_207223 | JGI IMG/M metagenome (GOLD analysis project Ga0307507, IMG submission 207223) | Populus trichocarpa ectomycorrhiza microbial communities from riparian zone in the Pacific Northwest, United States - 7_EM | ecosystem: Host-associated > Plants > Roots > Unclassified | place...
TGCCAGTTCTTTAGCCTTTCCGTGAGCCCGGGCCAGTCGGCCTCTTGCCAGCGGGGTCTGGGTTTGTCGTTGTGAGGGGAGGGGGGTCGTAGGGAGATTAAAACGGGAGCATGGTCCGAGCCCGTACAGGGGAGTACTGACGCGTCCCAGGAGCGGAAGGCGGGGAAGATGTGTGGGTTGGCGAAGGCCAGGTCTATTGCGCTTGGTCTATGAGTTCCTGTGAACGGAAACCGTGTGTAGATGCCTGGGGTGTTTAGGAGGGAGAAGCCTAGATCCGTAGCTAGGCTGAAGTAGGGGGCGGATTCATTCTCCTCCTTAGTGGAGAGGAGTCTGGAGGGATCGGTGGCCGTGTTGTGGATGTTGAAGTCGCCCGCGACTAAATATGGGAATTCAAAATCCCGAAGGGCGGTCTCGGGGGTAACCGAGTGGGGGTTTACCCAAATCCCATGTCCCGAGGGTGCCCTTATATAGGGGTTCTTCCCTCAACCCTAATCCTGCGTGACTCATTCCCTCGCATCACGCGACTCATGACTCAGAGTGAGTTATAGTGTGAAATCCATCAGCTGACTCAGACGAGTCAGCTGCGCCGTATCTCGCAACCAATCAAAACCCATAAAACAAGTCATGTGCCCTACCGGCGTCACATGCGTGAAAACCCATGACTCATAACTATGAGTCATGTGCGAAATACATAATCCACATGACCACAATCGTGCGTTATGTCAAATATCAACCAATAACAATAACCCGATGATACGCTATTGCGTCATCATGCGAAAACCGATGAGTCAACTAATCTCATAGCGTGAAAGATAACAAACCGATGACCAATAACTATTAGTCATGTGAGTGTCTGCCTTGCTTAGTCACCGTTTGTGACATTAGCTCCCTTCCCCCTCTTGCATCGGTCCCACGATGCTAAACTCCTTCCTTCCACAGCATAACCCCGATTTGGCGCATCCTCTGTTTCACTCGATTATATGCCTTTTGGAGTTTTTCCTTCTCCTTGTCGAGTTGTTCGAGGTTGTTGTCTTTTGCCACTATGATTTGGGCAGCACGATCGAGTTGGCTTCGGAGGTCCGAGATTGTCCTTTCCAGAGCTTCCACATCCGCAATGGTTTTTTCGCTCCCCTCTCCTCCCAGCCGTGTCCTCACGCCTCTTCTCTTCTTGTGTTCCCTTCTGTCATTCTTTGACAGTTCCCCCTTCTCTCCTACTTGTCTGGGGTAATATCCCGCGTCCACCTTTTCCCATCGGTGTTCGTTGCAATTGTCATTGAAACAATGCTCCCAGCTCGTGATTTCGTGATAAGCTCTTCTAGCTCTCCTTCGACGGGGTTGTTGTGGGACCCAGTCCTCTCCTGGGTTTGCTTCTATCTCCTGTCGCCAGTCGTGGTCGTGGGCGACACTTGGTTTTCTCGATCTCCTGGTGAATTGTGGGTACCAGCCTGACCCTTGTTTTTCGCTGAGATGGATTTGGCATCCATCATCGGTGCAGTCCGTCCAGTTCATGAAGGCGTGCGCTACCTCTCTCTTTGGTGAGCCCACGTATGCTGGGCTAGTGCGGGTAGCGTTGCGAGCTATGCGCTGGGCGTTGCTCTCCGGTGTATGTGAGGGTCGTTCTTGTTTGACGACGGGGGGAGGTGCGGAGGACGATCTGTTGATCGTGACGTGTATCCACTCCGGGCTTTCTTGGGTAGCGTTGGTGGAATCGTTGGACTGCGTGTTCTGCATTGTTGAAGTTTTCCGCGGGGTACCAGACTTTATCGTGTTCTGGTGAGTAGTCTTTCCACTTGGCTCGGTATTGGAGCTTGTTGTAGTAGAGTCGAGAGTCGATGATTTCGTCGAGTTCGTATTCGTCTTCTTCTTCTATCTGAATAGGAGGAGGGGGTTCTTTGATCTGTGAGGGGAATCGGTTGTCTTGGTAAGGTTCGAGGAGGGAGATGTGGAATGTGTCGTGTATGGCCATTGAGGGTGGTAAGGCCAGCTTATATGCGCTTGTCCCAACCTTTGCCAAGATTTTGAATGGTCTGATTTTCTTATAGTCCAGTTTCTTTGACGGTCTCGTGGTTTTGATATTGCCTGGCAGCAACCACACCTTATGCCCTGATTGTAGGTTCGGATCGGGTTTTCTGTGTAGATTGTAGTATTCTTTTTGTCGTAATTGTGCGGCCACCATTTCGTTTCTTAATGACTCATCTAACTGAGTCATTTCTTCTGCTTTCTTTTACTTTCCTTGTATCAGATGAGCGATCATCTCGTATTCAGGGTTGATTCCGTAATTTGCAAAGAAGGGTGTGTTCTCAATAGTTTCCTGATATCCGTTGTTGTAAGCAAATTGGGCTAGTGGAAGGTAACCACACCAATCGTCCTGTTGATAATTGATGTATGCCCGTAGGTATTGTTCTAATATGGTATTGGTCCTTTCGGTCTGCCCATCCGTTTGTGGGTGGAAAGCCGTGCTGAGTCTCCGTTCTATTCCTAATTTCCCCGTGGTTTCCTTCCATAGGTCTGAGGTGAATAGTGTCCCCCTGTCGGTGATGATATCGTGTGGTAGTCCATGTAGCCTGACTATTTCTTTCATGAAGAGGTTGGCGCACTGCCGTGCATCGAGGTCCTTCGAGCACGGAATAAAATGGCTCATTTGGGTCAGCCAATCGATGACCACGAGTATGGTGTCATAATCGTTTGATTTCGGCAGGTCCGTCATGAAGTCCATGGCTACTGACTTCCATGGTTGATCGCGGGCCTTATTTAACTGTAGCAATCCGTAGGGTGCATGTCGGACCACCTTGGTTCGCTGACATGTGTTGCAATTTTTTATGAATAGTTTAATATCTTCTCTTATCTTAGGCCAATAGTATCGTCGGTTGATGAGTTCGGTAGTTTTTGCCGTCCCTCCGTGTCCTGCTTGTGGAGGGTCATGGTGTTTGGCGATAAGAGCTGTTCGTATCCATTCGTTGTTTGGTATCCAAATCTTTCCTTGATACCATAAGAGGTCGTCCTTCCATTGGCATAGTTCCAACGCTCTTCCCTTCATTTCTTTTCTCCCTTTGTCCAAGCTTCTCTTGATGTCTTGAATCTCGTTGTCAACGCTGCTCGCCTTTAGTATCTCTCCCTCGTCCTTGTCTTGGAATTCTATTGTTTCCAATACGTCGAGCTTGATTTCTTCAGTCTCTGGGATATCCCAGTATCGTTCTTTTGGCAGTAGGATTCCCACGTTTCGAGTAAGTCTCTTGTCTCCTGCCGTGGGTAGGTTTCTCTCTCTTCTTGTGAGGGCATCTGGCTTTCCTCCTTCCGTTCCTGGTCGGTATTCGATTTTGAAGTTGCATTGACTTAATTCTTGCATCCATCGTGCTTGTCGTTCGTGTGGTACCTTCGTCGTCATGAAGGTGACTAAGTTCTTGTGGTCTGTGAGGACCCATATCGGTTTGGGGTTTCCTCTCGTGTATCTTTTCCATTCGTGGAATGCTTGAACTATCGCCAGTAGTTCCTTATCGTGTATGTCGTAGTTGCATTCGGCGTCCGACATTGTCTTGGATCGGTAGCCACTGGTCTCCATTTTCCGTCCTGGCATTGTTGTGAGAGTATGCCTGAGCAGACGTATTTTGAGGCGTCTGTCTTGATTTTGGTTGGTGCGAGGGGGTCGAAGTAGCCCAGTACTGGTGCTGTGGTGAGCTTTGTCCTTAGTTCGTCGAATGCCTTTTGTTCCTTGTCTCCCCACTCCCAGTTGCCGATGCATTCATTTTTTGTTTTTGCGTATAGTGGCCTGGCTGTTCTGCCGAATCCTTCTATAAATCGTCGGTAAAAGTTGCAGAAACCTAGGAAGCATTGAATTTCCTTGATTTTTTTGGGGGTCGTCCAGTCCCAGATGGCTTGTGTCTTAACTGGGTCTGTCTTGACCCCTTCTTGTCCAATGAGAAATTCTAGATATTCCGTTTCGTTTTGGTGGAATTCGCATTTGCATGGTTTGACCTTGATCCCCGATTTTCGTATTGCTTCGAGGATGTTGCTGACATCTTTTCGGTGCTGTTATAGGGTATTCGAATATATGAGTACGTCATCCAGATAGACGATGCAACACATGTCGATGTGTTCCATAAGGACCTCATTTATCCATCGTTGGAACGCCGCTGGTGCGTTGCATAGTCCAAAGGGCATGACAAGGTATTCGTAAGTTCCTAGTTTTGTTGAAAAGGTTGTCTTCCATTCGTCTCCTTCTCTGATTCGAATGTTGTGGTAGGCATCCTTGATATCCAGCTTGGTGAAGTATTTAGCTCCTCCCAGTCTGTCCAATGCCTCGCTAATAAGTGGTAGAGGGTGTCGATCCTTCTTGGTGACTTCGTTGAGCGCCTGATAATCAGCACATAGTCTGAGTTTGCCGTCCTTTTTCTTGACAAACATGATCGGTGATGCCATTCCTGATTTCACCCTTCGAATCCATCCTCGGTTCTCGTTCTGTTTGATGTATCGATGGAGCTCCTCCAGTTGGTCCTAACTGAGGGCGTATATTTTCTTGATGGGTACCGTGTTTCCTTCTTCTAGGTCGATTCCTAGATCGATGCCTGGTGGATGTGGTGGTACTGTCGTTTTTTCTCCTTTTTCAAACACATCAAGTAGATCATGATATTCTTGGGGAACCGTATCCCTAATATACTGGTCCTCATTGTTTTTCTTGTTTTTTATCGCCAGCTCGGTGCTAATGTTGATTGCTTCAAGCTGAATTTCATTGTCGATCTCATCCCATCTTAGGATGCCGGTCGTTTCTCCACGTCGGTAGAACTGTCCGAAAGCTCTTGCCGATATCTCATTAATTTCCATATGTGTTTTGGCCTTCTGGCCCGTGACCCTCTGGTCCATGGTGGTGTCTGAGCTTCCGAAACCCTGATCTCCTCTCTTGGTGTCGTCCAATTCGGTTGCATCATGTAGCTTCCTGTGATCGATTTGTTCGATGATCAGTGGTGCGATCCGGTCTCCTTTTTTCACTCGGTATGGTTGGTCTCCTAGGTTGACTAGGACTACCTTCACTTCTCCTCTGTAGTCGGAGTCTATCACACCTGCATTTGTCGTGAGTCGATGTTTGACTGCTAGACTGCTTCGTGGTGCGATTCGTCCATAGGTGTTGTGAGGTAATCCAATAGCTATCCCCATCCCAACAATTGCTTGGCCTCTGGCAGGAACGTCGGTTCCTTCGTTAGCGTACAGGTCGTGTCCTGCCGCTCTTGCTGTTCCCTTCATAGGCACTCTGGCCTCAGTGGATAGCTTCTTAACTCGGACACTCTGGTCACTGGCCGTCGGGCCTTTCTTGGCCGTCTGGCCATTCTTGGCCTGGATCTTGGAGAATCTGGTAATGAGATTTTCTTCCAGGGCTTTTTCTTCGGGTACCACATATGCAACGGGCGAACTTTTGAGACACCAAGTCGTACATCGTTCGCTGTTGAATGTGATCCTTTTGTCATTCCAATCAATTGTTGGATTGTGTTCTCTTAACCATGGCATCCCTAAGATGACCTCATGGCTTTGGAGGTTTGCCACTTGGAAGGTTACCAATTCCCTATGGCTACTAATGTCCATAGATACTTTCGTCATATGGGTAACTGGACTCATAGCGCTTGGTTTTCCGTCCGCAAGGTAAATCTCCCGGGGGTTTTTTGCTTTGATCATCTTGATCCCGTGTTTGTTGCAGACTTCTCTGTCTATGAAGTCTTCTGTTGCTCCTGAGTCAATCATGGCGTTGATAGTAACTGACTCTTTTTCGCCATGTAGTTGTATCTCGACCATAATGTGGTCATTGTCGTTTTCGAGTGTATCTGTCTAGTGGAGTGCCGCGTAGTAGTTCTCCATGATGATGGGTTTTCGTTCGGGTCTGTCCCTCAGACCATCTCTTACTCGGGAGAGTGGTCGTTTCCCGACTGTTCGGGTTCCTGTTCGACCTCGATTTCCCTAATCTTTGGTCTGGTTTGCCAACGGGCGGTTTTCTTCGCTGGTTGCCAACTCCTGGCTTGTGCGTTGAATGGTTTGGGTCTATCTTTTTTCGGGCAACTCCTGGCCAAATGTCCAGGTTATGGGCATTTGAGAAATAGTTGTTCTCGTATCCTCCTTTGGAATTTTTCCCTTGAGATGTTGAACCTTGGTCGTCTCCGAGTCGTGTCCAGTTCCATAAGGTCACCGTAATTTTGATTGCCATTGTTGGTGGGTCGATATGTCCCGTCTGGGTTTCGTGGGGTTGTGGCCTCCCGTTGGATGTTTTTTGTTGATGGCGATCCTTAGATATCTCTGACCGTCGCCAGCTTGGTTTCTTTCCTGATTGCCCATTGGGCGAGGGCTTTGAGGTCCTCGTATTCCTCGCTGCTAGCTCCCCAGGCGTTCTGTAGTTCCGTGATCATCCCTTCTAGAAGTAGTTCTCCCCCTGATGAGTCGTCCAATTCGGCTACGCTGGCCACAGGGCGGAATTCGTTCCAGTATTCCATGACTGATCGTTTGCCTTGTTTCATGTTTTTTAGCCTGATCCTTGCTTCTCCCTTGGCGTCGATTACGCCGAACTGTCTTTCTAATTCTCCTTTGAATCCTGCCCAATTGTCCCAGGTTGGGGTGATTCGTTCCTCTGCGTATGGTGTAATCCAGGTTCCCGCGTCGTCCCTCAGCAGGCTCGTTGCATAGAGGATTTTTTCCTCATCGTGGCCATTCTGCCATCCTACTGTCCTTTAGTAAACTATGAGTTGGGCTAGCCATCCTCTTAGTTTGTGTCGTTCTCCTCGGTAAACCTTGGGTTGCTTGGCCTTGGGCTTCCTGGTTCCTCCGCTTAAGGATGCAATGATTTGCCTCATCTGCTCCGGGTTCAGGATCAGGGTTGTTTCCGAGGAGGTTGGTCCGCCTTGTTCCGCTGTAGCCGCCATTGTGTTTCGTTGTGTCCTTCCTTGTTCTTCTGTTTCTTCTGATCCACTTGGTGATGGTGGCTCTGGTGTTGTAGGGCTTGGCGCCCTCTCTTCCGTTAAGGCCCTTTCAAGTCCTTCTCCTAATGATGAAAGGTCAAGATTTTCCGCTAAGGGGTCGATTTCGTTTTTGTTGTTGGTCTCCGTTTTGTCTGCTTGTTAGGTGCTGCTGGTTGACCCAACCAAATATTACAATCCTCTCCTCTCCGGGTGATACTTGCAGCAGGTAACCGATAGTCTTCTAACGATCACTATTTCTTTAGCCTGATAGCTGTTGTGATAGCTAAGTCCGTTGACTCCTATCTAGCAATGTCGATCGCTAGGCTTATATAAGACAGCCGTGTCTTGATTCCCGAAAGCGTGATAGATAAAGATCTTTGTATTGAAAGTATATGGTATGAAAGAACTTAGATGGTTGCGTGAAGAACCCAAATCCCATGTCTCTTTTTTTTTTTCTTTTTTTTCATGTGCTTTGTTTTATTCATCGTCTAGGTACAAAGACTAGGTGCAGCGCTAGCTATGGTAAAGAAAAACCTCCGTGTACCAACCAGCGCCAGGGAAAAAGCCATCAACCCAGGTCTCTCTGGTCCGAGACCAACCGCACACCAGCCACGCAAAATAAGAAATCCCCTCCGACTAGGCGGTAGAAAAGAAAAATACAAATAAATACATGGGGAGGAATCAACATGAAAACCCTTGCCGTAAACTACTAACAAAATGAAATAATTGATAGACCACTATGTGAAACCCTAAGTAACCGACAATGAAAGAAGAACAAAGGGGGTGCGGGGGCCACTAAAACCGTTGTGACGTTGCAACCATTACTCAAGAACCCAAGGCGTTGACATCCGCCACCGAGGCAGTGCAATACGACGACTGAGCGTAACCGAGGGGCGCGACCGTGGCAATCGCTAGGGCGGCGAAGGCAGTAGGGTGCCAGCCGAGGGAGTGGATTGTAGCTGTAACCGAGCAACGGGACGAGACCTGAAGGGGGAGAGGAGGGGTAGACCCAATAACCGTGGAAACTATCGGTAACCGTGTGCGTGTCTGACTAGGCAGCCTCTAGCGGAGGTGAAGAGAACGGAGAAATCGACCGTGGCCTGTTGAAATGTTTTCTCCTACTGCGAACTGTAGTCCCAGCCGTCTGTAACATGGGCGAAAGGGTGTTGCCGACCGTGCGAACGCTAAGCGAGGCAGCGAAGCGCAAGCGAGAAGAGGGGGTGATTGAGCCAAACGATGCCTAGAAACAAGGACGCCAGGGCCCAAGAACATGATAAGGGAAGTGAGGCAGGAGGGGGAGGGTGCAGCTCACGGAGAGTGCGGGTGCAGCTCACTGAGAGTGCGGTGGTGGTGGATGTTGACGATGAATTCTCATGGTGTTGAGATTTCAATTGCCGGGTGTGTAGAGGAGATGGTTCGTGACCCAAATCCCATGCCCCGAGGGTGCCCTTTTATAGGGGTTGTTCCCTCAACCCTAACCCTGCGTGATTTATACCCTCCTGTCACGCAACTCATGACTCATAGTGAGTCATGGTGTGAAATCCTTCAGCTGACTCGTCCGAGTCAGCTGTGCTCTGCCTCGCAACCAATCAAAACTCATAAAACAAGTCATGTGCCCTAACGGGGTCACATGCGTGAAACCCATCACTCATAACTATGAGTCATGTGCGAAATACATAAACCACATGACCACAATCGTGCGTCTTGTCAAATATCAACCAATAACAATAACCCAATGACACGCTATTGCGTCGTCATCTGAAAACCTATGGGTCAACTGATCTCAGAGTGTGAAAGATAACAAACCGATGACTAATAACTATTAGTCATGTGAGAGTCTGCCTTGCTTAGTCACCGTTTGTGACATTAGCTCCCTTCCCCCTCTTGCATCGGTCCCACGATGCTAAACTCCTTCCTTCCACAGCATACCCCCGATTTGGCGCATCCTCTGTTTGCATCGATTGTAGGCTTGTTGGAGTTTCTCCTTTTCCTTACCAGCCGTTCGAGGTCGTTATCCTTTGCCACAATGATTTGGGCAGCGCGATCGACCTGGCTTCGGAGGTCCGAGATGTTCCCTTCCAGGGCTTCCACATCTGGAATAGTTTTTTCACTCCCCTCTCCTCCCAGCCGTGTCCTCACAGCTCTTCTCTTTTTGTGTTCCCTTCTGTCATTCTTTGACAGTTCTCCTTTTTCTCCTACTTGGCGGGGGTAGTAGCCGGCGTCCACCTTTTCCCATCGGTGTTCGTTGCAATTGTCATTGAAACAATGCTCCCTGCTCGTGATCTCGTGATGAGCCCTTCTCGCTCTTCTTCGGCGAGGTTGTTGTGGGACACAGTCCTCCCCTGGGTTCGCTTCCATCACCTGTTGCCAGTCGTGGTCGTGGGCGACACTTGGTTTCCTCGATCTCCTGGTGAATTGTGGGTACCAGCCTGACCCTTGTTTTTCACAGAGATGGATTCAGCATCCATCATCGGTGCAGTCCGTCCAATTCATGGAGGCGTGTGCTACCTCCCTCTTTGGTGAGCCCGAGTATGTTGGGCTAGTGGGGGTAGCGTTGCGAGCGATGCGCTGGGCGTCGCTCTCTGGTGTGTGTGAGCGTCGTTCTTGTTTGACGCCGGGGGGAGGTGCGGAGGACGATCTGTTGATTGTGACTTGTATCCACTCCGGGCTTTCTTGGGTAGCGTTGGTGGAATCCTTGGACTGTGTGCTCTGCATTGCTGAAGTTTTCCGCGGGGTACCAGACTTTATCGTGTTCTGGTGAGTAGCCTTTCCATTTGGCTCGGTATTGGAGCTTGTTGTAGTGGAGTCGAGAGTCAATGATTTCGTCGAGTTCGTATTTGTCTTCTCCTTCTATCTGAATAGGAGGAGGGGCTTCTTTGATCTGTGAGGGGAATCGGTTGTCTTGGTAAGGTTCTAGGAGGGAGATATGGAATGTCTTGTGTATGGCCATTGAGGGTGGTAAGGCCAGCTTATATGCGCTTATTCCAATCTTTGCCATGATTTTAAATGGTCCGATTTTCTTGTAGTCCAGTTTTTTCGATGGTCTTGTGGTCTTGATGTTGCGTGGCAACAACCACACCATATCTCCTGATTGTAGGTTCGGATCGGGTTTTCTGTGTAGATCGTAGTATTCTTTTTGTCGTATGTGTGAGGCCACCATCTCGTTCCTTAATGACTCATGTAACTGACTCTTTTCTTCTGGTTTGGTCTGCTTTCCTTGTATCAGATGACCGATCATCTCGTATTCGGGGTTGATTCCGTAATTTGCAAAGAAGTGTGTGTTCTTGATGTTCTCCTGATATCCGTTATTGTATGCAAATTCTGCTAGTGGTAGGTAACCACACCAATTGTCCTGTTGCTAGTTGATATATGCCCGTAGATATTGTTCCAATATCGCATTGGTCCTTTCGGTCTGTCTGTCTGTTTGTGGGTGGAATGCCGTGCTGAGTCTTCGTTCGATTCCTAATTTCCCCGTAGTTTCCTTCCACAGGTCTGAGGTGAATAGTGTCCTCCTGTCGGTGATGATATCGTGTGGTAGTCCGTGTAGCCTGACTATCTCTTTCATGAAGAGGTTGGCGAACAGCGGTGCATCGAGGTCTTTTAAGCAGGGTATAAAATGGCTCATTTTGGTCAGTCGATCGATGACCACCAGTATGGTGTCATAACCATCTGATTTCGGCAGGTCCGTAATGAAGTCCATAGCTATTGACTTCCATGGTCGATCGGGGGCCTCATTTGTCTGTAGTAATCCGTATGGTGCATGTCGGACCACCTTGGTCCTTTGACATGTGTCGCAGTTCTTTATGAACCATTTGATATCTTCTCTTATCTTTGGCCAATAATATCGTCTGCCGATGAGTTCGGTGGTTTTTGCCGTTCCGCCATGTCCCGCTTGTGGGGGTTCGTGATGTTTAGCGATAAGAGTGGTTCGTATCCCTTCGTCCTTTGGTATCCAAATCTTTCCTTGATACCATAAGAGGTCGTCCTTCCATTGGCATAGCCCCAGCCCTACTCCTTTCATTTCTTTTCTTCCTTCATCCAAGTTTCTTTTGATCTCTTGGATATCGTCGTCGACTTTGCTTGCCTTCTGTATCTCTCCCTCGTCCTTGTCTTGCAATTACGTTGTTTCCAATACATCGAGTTTGATTTCTTCCGTTTCTGGGATATCCCAATATCGTTCTTTGGGCAATAAGATTCCCACATTTCGAGTGAGTCTCTTATCTCCTGCCGTGGGTAAGTCTCCTTCTCTTCTTGTGAGGGCGTCCGGTTTTCCTCCCTCCTTTCCTGGTCGATATTCAATTTTGAGGTTGTATTGACTTAATTCTTGCATCCATCGTGCTTGTCGTTCGTTTAGTTCCTTCGTCGTCATGAAGGTAACTAAGTTCTTGTGGTCTGTGAGGACCCTTATTGGTTTCGGATTTCCTCTTGTGTATCTTTTCCATTTGTGGAATGCCTGTACTATCGCTAGTAGTTCCTTAACGTGTATTTGATAGTTGCATTCGGCTTCCGACATTGTCTTGAATCGGTACGCCACTGGTCTCCACTTTCCGTCCTGGTATTGTTGTGACAGTATACCGGAGCAAACGTATTTCGAGGCGTCTGTCTCGATTTTGGTCGGTGCGAGGGGGTCGAAGTAGACCAGTACTGGTGCCGTGGTGAGTTTCGTCCTTAATTCGTCGAAAGCTTGTTGTTCTTTGTCTCCCCATTCCCATTTGCCAATGCATTCCTTTTTTGTTCTTGCATATAAGGGTTTGGCCGTCCTGCTGAAACCTTCTATGAATCGTCGGTAGAAGTTGCAGAAGCCTAGGAAACATTGGATATCCTTGATTTTCTTGGGGGTCGTCCAGTCCCAGATAGCTTGTGTCTTGACTGGGTCTGTCTTGACCCCTTCCTGTCCAATGATAAATCCTAGGTATTCTGTTTCGTTTTTCGTGAAATTCGCATTTCGATGGTTTGACCTTCATCCCAGATTTTCGTATTGCTTCGAGGATGTTGCTGACGTCTTTTCGGTGCTGTTGTGGGGTGTTCGAATATATGAGTACGTCATCCAAATATACGATGCAGCACATGTCGATGTGTTCCATAAGGACCTCATTGATCCATCGTTGGAACGCTGCTGGTGCGTTGCATAGTCCAAATGGCATGACTAGGTATTCGTAAGTGCCTAGTTTCGTTGAGAAGGTTGTCTTCTATTCGTCTCCTACTCTGATTCGAATGTTGTGGTAGGCGTCCATGATATCCAGCTTGGTGAAGTATTTGGCTCCTCCCAGTCTATCCAGTGCTTCGCTGATGAGTGGTAGCGGGTGTTGATCCTTCTTGGTGACTTCGTTGAGCGCTCGGTAGTCGGCGCAGAGTCTAAGTTTGCCATCTTTTTTCTTGACAAACATGATCGGTGAGGCCCTTTCCGACTTTACCCTTCGGATCCATCCTCGATTTTCGTTTTGCTTGATATATCGGTGTAGCTCCTCCAGTTGATCGTAACTGAGGGCTATATCTTCTTGATGGGTACAGTTTTTCCTTCTTCCAGGTCGATTCCTAGATCGATGCCTGGTTGGTGGGGTGGTACTGTCGTTTTTTCTCCTTTTTCGAATACATCCAATAGGTGATGATATTCTTGTGGAACCGTGTCTCTCACGTCCTGGTCTTCGTTGTTCATTTTGTTCTTTATCGCCAGCTCTGTGCTAATGTTGATAGCTTCTAGCTGAATTTCGTTGTCGACTTCATCCCATCTTAGGATGCAGGTCGTCTCTCCTCTTCGGTAGAACTGTCCGAAAGCTGTTGCTGATATCTCGTTGATCTACATATGTGCTTTGGCCTTCTGGCCCGTGACCCTCTGGTCCATGGTGGTGTCTGAGCTCCTGAACCCCTGATCTCCTCTCTCGGTATCATCCAACTGAGTTACTTCTTGTAGCTCTCTGTTGTCGAACTTTTCGATGATCAGTTGTGCTATTCGGTCTCCTTTCCCCACTCGGTATGGTTGGTCTCCTAGGTTGGCTAGGACCAGCTTCACTTCTCCTCTGTAGTCGGAGTCTATCACACCTGCATTTGTCATGAGTCGGTGTTTGACTGCTAGACTGCTTCGTGGTGCAATTCGTCCATAGGTATTTTGAGGTAATCCAATAGCTATCCACATCCCAA
>Ga0307507_10009383_pt1 | contig 13065 bp, 9 predicted proteins | sample 7_EM_MG_FD_207223 | JGI IMG/M metagenome (GOLD analysis project Ga0307507, IMG submission 207223) | Populus trichocarpa ectomycorrhiza microbial communities from riparian zone in the Pacific Northwest, United States - 7_EM | ecosystem: Host-associated > Plants > Roots > Unclassified | place...
TGACGATCGTCTTCACGCGGGGGCCTTCGACGCTGAGGACCTTCAGCTCGACGTTGCCGTCGTTGATGAGGACCTGGTCGCCGCGGGAGACGTCACCGGGCAGGCCCTTGTACGTCGTACCGCAGATGGTCTTGTCGCCCGGGATGTCCTCGGTGGTGATGGTGAACTCGTCACCGCGCACCAGCTCGACGGGACCCTCCGCGAAGGTCTCCAGGCGGATCTTCGGGCCCTGCAGGTCGGCGAGGACGCCGATGGCACGGCCGGTCTCCTTGGCCGCGGCACGGACGCGGTCGTACCGCCCCTGGTGCTCGGCGTGGGTGCCGTGGCTGAAATTGAAGCGGGCCACATTCATGCCGGCCTCGATCAGCGACACCAGTTGTTCGTGGGAGTCGACCGCGGGGCCGAGAGTACAGACGATTTTCGAACGGCGCATGGGACGATCCTATCGGTTTGTTTCGCTGCGGAATATTCCGTCTGGCGGAAGATACAAATGGGCGGGCATGCGCTCAGGCGTTGGAATTTCCGACCAGTGCATACGTCTGAGTGGCGATCTCCAATTCCTCGTCCGTCGGCACCACCGCGACCGCGACCCGCCCGGACGCCGGCGAGATCAGCCGCGGCTCGTCACTCCGTACGGCGTTCAGCGCGCCGTCGACCTCAAGCCCCAGCAGCTCCAGGCCCGCGACGGCGGCTTCCCGCACCTCGCTGTCGTTCTCCCCGACTCCCGCCGTGAAGGCGACCGCGTCCACCCGGCCGAGTACCGCGTAGTAGGCACCGATGTACTTCTTCAAACGGTGAATGTAGATGGCGAAGGCCAGTTCCGCCTGTTCGTCACCCTCGTCGATCCGGCGCCGGATCTCCCGCATGTCGTTGTCCCCGCAGAGTCCGATCAGACCGCTCTTCTTGTTGAGAAGAGTGTCGATCTCATCGGTGGACATTTCGCCAACACGCATCAAATGGAAGATGACGGCCGGATCCAGGTCTCCCGACCGGGTCCCCATCACCAGCCCCTCCAACGGCGTCAGCCCCATGGAGGTGTCCACACACCGCCCACCTTCCACGGCCGACGCGGACGCCCCGTTGCCGAGGTGCAGCACGATCACGTTGACGTCCTCGGGCGCCTTCCCCAGCAGCTTCGCCGTCGCCCGGGACACGTACGCGTGCGAGGTCCCGTGGAACCCGTACCGCCGGATCCGGTACGCGTCGGCGGTCGCCACGTCGATCGCGTAGCGCGCGGCCGACTCCGGCATCGTCGTGTGGAACGCCGTGTCGAACACGGCCACCTGCGGCAGATCGGGCCGCAACGCCATCGCGGTCCGGATCCCGACGAGGTTCGCCGGATTGTGCAACGGCGCGACGGGGATGAGTCGTTCGATCTCGGCGAGCACGGCGTCGTCGATGACGGTGGGCGCGGTGAAGGTCTGCCCGCCGTGCACGACCCGATGCCCGATGGCGGCCAACTCGGGTGAGTCCAGCCCGAGTCCGTCCTTCGTCAGTTCATCCGCCACGGCCTTCAGGGCGGCCTCGTGATCGGGGATCGGGCCGGTGAACTCCCTTACGGCACCGGTCGTGAGGCACGTGTGCTTGAGCCGGGAGGTCTCCTCGCCGATGCGCTCGACGAGGCCCATGGCCAGCCGCTCGCCGCCGCGCATGTCGAGCAGCTGGTACTTCACCGACGAGGAGCCGGAGTTGAGGACGAGGACGCGGGTCGCGGTCACTGCTGGGAGGCCTTCTCGTTCGGGTGCTGTGCCTGGATCGCCGTGATGGCGACGGTGTTGACGATGTCCGAGACGAGGGCGCCCCGGGACAGGTCGTTGACCGGCTTGCGCAAACCCTGGAGCACCGGCCCGACGGCGATGGCGCCGGCCGAACGCTGCACGGCCTTGTAGGTGTTGTTGCCGGTGTTGAGGTCGGGGAAGATCAACACGCTTGCCTGGCCCGCGACTTCGGAGTCCGGCATCTTCGTGGCGGCGACGGTGGGCTCGACGGCGGCGTCGTACTGGATGGGCCCCTCGATCCGCAGGTCGGCCCGCCGCAGCCGGACCAGTTCGGTCGCCTCGCGCACCTTGTCGACGTCGACGCCCGAGCCGGACGTACCGGTCGAGTACGACAGCATCGCGATCCGCGCCGCGACGCCGAACTGCTCGGCGGTGGCGGCGGACTGGATGGCGATGTCGGCCAACTGCTCGGCGTTCGGGTCGGGGTTGACGGCGCAGTCGCCGTAGACGAGGACCTTGTCGGCGAGGCACATGAAGAAGACGGACGAGACGATGTCGGCGTCCGGCTTGGTCTTGATGATCTCGAAGGCGGGCCGGATGGTGGCCGCCGTGGAGTGCACGGCGCCGGAGACCATGCCGTCGGCGAGCCCCGCCTGCACCATCAGGGTGCCGAAGTAGTTCACGTCGGCGACGACGTCGTAGGCCAGCTCGACGGTCACGCCCTTGTGGGCGCGGAGTTCGGCGTACTTCTCGGCGAAGCGGTCGCGCAGTTCGGAGGTGGTCGGGTCGATCAGCTGGGCCGCGGTGAGGTCGATGCCGAGGTCGGCGGCCTTCTTGCGGATCTGGTCCTCCGGGCCGAGGAGGGTCAACTCGCAGACACCGCGCCGCAGTAGCACCTCGGCGGCGTGCAGGACGCGGGGCTCGGTGCCCTCGGGGAGGACGATGCGGCGCTTGTCGGAGCGGGCCCGCTCCAGGAGCGTGTGCTCGAACATCATCGGGGTGACCCGGTCGCTGCTCGGCGCGGAGACCCGCTTGAGCAGGTCGCTCGTGTCGACGTACCGCTCGAAGAGGCCGAGTGCGGTCTCCGCCTTGCGTGGGGTGGCCGCGTTCAACTTCCCTTCCAGGGCGAAGAGTTCGCCGGCGGTGGGGAAGGAGTTCCCGGCCACCGAGACCACCGGGGTGCCCGGCGCGAGGCGCGCGGCGAGGGTGAGGATCTCGTCGCTCGGCACCTCGTTCAGGGTGAGCAGTACGCCGGCTATCGGCGGGGTGCCGGCGCTGTGCGCGGCGAGCGCGCCGATGACGAGGTCGGCGCGGTCGCCCGGGGTGACGACGAGCGCGCCCGGGGTCAGCGCCTTGAGGAAGTTGGGGAGCATCGCCCCGCCGAACACGAAGTCCAGCGCGTCCCGGGCGAGCCCCGAGTCGTCCCCGAGGACCACCCGGCCGCCGAGGGCGTGGGTGATCTGTGCGACGGTCGGGGCCGAGAGCGCGGGCTCGTCCGGTACGACGTGACAGGGCACCGGCAGCCGGGTGGCGAGGCGCCGGGCGATCTCGTCCCGGTCCTCGGGGGCGACCCGGTTGGTGACCATGGCGAGGACGTCGCAGCCGAGGCCGTCGTAGGCGCGATAGGCGTTGCGCGTCTCCGCGAGCACGGACTCGGCGGTCTGCTTGCGCCCGCCGACGACGGGGATCACGGACGCGCCGAACTCGTTCGCGAGGCGGGCGTTGAGGGCCAGCTCGTCCGGGAACTGGGTGTCCGCGAAGTCGGTCCCCAGGACGAGGACGACGTCGTAGTCGCGGGCGACGAGATGGAACCGGTCGACGAGGGTCGACACCAGCTCATCGGTCCCCTGCTCGGCCTGGAGGGCGGACGCCTCGTGGTAGTCCATGCCGTAGACGGTCGCCGGGTCCTGCGACAGCCGGTAGCGGGCACGCAGCAGCTCGAACAGCCGATCGGGACCGTCGTGGACGAGGGGACGGAACACCCCCACCCGGTCGACCTGCCGGGTCAGGAGTTCCATGACCCCCAGCTCGACGACCTGACGGCCGTCGCCGCGGTCGATCCCGGTCACGTACACGCTGCGGGTCACGCGTGGTCTCCCTGTCTGGCAGTGCTTTCGGGCTTCTGGCGAGTGCGTTTCGGCGGCCGTGAAGATCGCCCACCGATGTGAGCAGAACGCTCTTGACAGTACCTCCGGGGGTGGATAAGACGCCCGTCAGTACGAGGGAAGCGGCGTCGCCCTGAGGGACGTGAAACAATCGGATCCGGCTCACCGGTATCAACAGCGAGCAGGAGACACAGCACGATGCGCATCGGAGTTCTCACCGCAGGTGGCGACTGCCCCGGCCTGAACGCCGTGATCCGATCGGTCGTGCACCGAGCGGTCGACAACTACGGCGACGAGGTCATCGGCTTCGAGGACGGCTACGCCGGACTGCTCGAAGGCCACTACCGCACCCTCGACCTCGACGCGGTCAGCGGCATCCTCGCCCGCGGCGGCACGATCCTCGGCTCGTCGCGACTGGAACGGGACCGGCTGCGCGAGGCCTGCGAGAACGCGCTGGACATCGCGCGCGACTTCGGCATCGACGCGCTGATCCCGATCGGTGGCGAGGGCACGCTGACGGCGGCGCGCATGCTGAGCGACGCCGGCCTGCCGGTCGTAGGCGTCCCCAAGACGATCGACAACGACATCTCGTCGACGGACCGCACGTTCGGCTTCGACACGGCGGTCGGGGTCGCGACGGAGGCGATGGACCGCCTGAAGACGACGGCGGAGTCGCACCAGCGGGTGATGGTCGTCGAGGTCATGGGCCGCCACGCGGGCTGGATCGCGCTGGAGTCCGGAATGGCGGCGGGCGCGCACGGCATCTGCCTGCCCGAACGACCCTTCGACCCGGCCGACCTGGTCAAGATGGTCGAGGCACGCTTCGCCCGCGGCAAGAGGTTCGCCGTCGTCTGCGTGGCCGAGGGCGCGCACCCCGCCGAGGGCTCCATGGACTACAACAAGGGCGAGATCGACCAGTTCGGCCACGAGCGCTTCCAGGGCATCGGCACGGCACTGGCCTACGAACTCGAACGCCGCCTCGGCAAGGAGGCCAAGCCGGTCATCCTCGGCCACATCCAGCGCGGCGGCGTACCGACCGCGTACGACCGGGTGTTGGCGACGCGGTTCGGCTGGCACGCGGTGGAGGCGGCGCACCGGGGGGACTTCGGGCGGATGACGGCGCTGCGGGGGACGGACGTGGTGATGGTGCCGTTGGCGGAGGCGGTCACCGAGCTGAAGACGGTGCCGAAGGACCGGATGGACGAGGCGGAGTCGGTTTTCTAGAAGATCACTGAAAATGTTGGGCCTTCTGGCCCCGGCCCGGTCGGTCCGGGGCCAGACTCGTGGGCATGCAGGGCGAGTGGGCCGGGGAGTCGGTCGGGCCGGATGTGTGGGAGACCTGCCGGGAGTTGATCCCGGCAGGGAGTGTGTTCGCGTTCCTGGCCGAGCATCGTGAGGTGCTGTTCCCGCCGGAGTTCTTCGCGGACATGTATCCGTCGGCCAACGGGCGGCCGTCGTTGCCGCCGCAGGTGCTGGCCGCGACGGTGGTGCTGCAGAGCCTGACCGGGCTGTCGGACTTCGAGACGGTCCAGGAACTGCGGTGTGACCTGCGCTGGAAGGCCGCCTGCGGGCTGGGCCTGTACGACACTGCCTTCGATCCCTCGCTGCTGACCTACTTCCGGCGCCGGCTCGCCCGCTCGGCCGACCCGATGCGGGTTTTCACCAAGGTCAAAGAGGTCGTGACCGCCACCGGTGTCCTCAAGGGAAAGCAGCGCCGGGCGCTGGACTCCACCGTCCTGGACGATGCGGTGGCCACCCAGGACACCGTCACCCAGATCATCTCCGCGATCCGCCGGGTGATCCGCGAGGTCCCCGGCGCGGGCGAGGTCGCCGGCCGGTGGTGCACCGCGCACGACTACACCGACCCCGGCAAACCCAAGATCGCCTGGAATGACGAAGCCGCCCGCCGGGCGCTGGTCGACGCCCTGGTGACCGACGCACTCAACCTGCTCGGCCGGCTGCCCGAGCGCGAGCTGGGCGAGCGGGCCGCGAACGCGGTGGGCCTCCTCGCCCTCGTCGCAGGCCAGGACGTGGAGCCGGCCGAGGACTCCGACGGCCGCGACGGACGCTGGCGCTTAGCCCGGCGCACCGTGCCCGACCGGACGGTGTCCACCGTCGACCCCGATGCCCGGCACATCCACAAAAACCGCACCCGCCACCAGGAGGGCTTCAAAGGGCACGTGTCCTTCGAGCCGGAGGTCGGACTGTTCACCGCCGTCGCGTTAACCAGCGGCTACGGGCCGGTCAACCACGAGGCCGCCGTCGCGCTGGACCTGCTGGCCGACGAAGACCACAGCGAGGGCGAGACGCTGACCGTGCTCGGCGATTCCGCCTACGGCACCGGCGACCTGCGCGAACAACTGACCGCCCGGGGCCACACCCTGGTGGTCAAGCCGCCGCCGTTGCGGCAGGCCGTCCCCGGAGGCTTCACCATCGACGACTTCCACGTCGACCCAGACGCCGCCACCGTGACCTGCCCGGCTGGACAGACCGCGAATCTGGGCCGCATTAAGGCCGACGGGGGCCGCATCGCCCAGTTCAAACGGCTGTGCACCGGCTGCCCACTGCGGGAACGCTGCACAACCTCGAAGACCGGACGTGTCGTCAATGTCCACCCCCAGCACGAACTGCTGACCGCAGCTCGCGTCCAGGCCGCCACCGACACCGCCTGGCAGGACGAATACCGCCGCTGGCGGCCCCCGGTCGAACGCGCCATCGCCTGGCTCGTCGCCCACGGCCACCGCCGCGTCCGCTACCGAGGCGTCATCGCCAACAACATCTCGCTCCACCACCGCGCCGCCGCCCTCAACCTCCGCCGACTGATCAAACTCGGACTCACCCGCACCAGCAGCACCTGGCACCTCGCCCCGGCCACCCCATGACGAAGAAGGGCCGCCTGGCCTGCGGCCCGACAGCCCCTCAACAAGATTTTCAGCAGCCTTCTAGCCGGTTCATTCAAGAGGTTCTGAGCGGGGCGGGTTCTGGGTCGGCTTGTTCAGCACGCGCTCCTCTCCTTCAGTACGTGCTCCTCTCCACCATGGTCCAGAAGCGGTCGATGATCTGGTCGAGGAAGTCGCGGCCGGCCTCGCTCGCGTCGACGACCGAGTTGCCGCCGGCCCAGCTGAGGGTGGCGACCATCTGCCCCTGGTAGTCCTCGTGCAGCTCCTGGAGGGAGTCCTCCAGGAGACGCCGGTCCAGGGGCACCATTTTGCCGATCGGGCGCACGTAGGCCTGCCAGCGTGTGGTCACGGCGCTGCGCAGCAGTTCCGCGAGCCGGGTGTCGCGTCCGGTGACGCTGATGAAATCGGGGAGCGAGAGGTCGAGCAGGTCGGCGAGCGCGGAGGACTGGCGCTCGGTGCCGCGCCACTCGTCGTGCTCCTCCATCCGCAGATACACGAGGAGTTCGAGCCCGACGGCACGGGCGATGTCCTCCGGCGCGAGGCCATGGGCGAGGCGGTGCTCACGCAGCGTGCGTGGCTTGCCGATGAGTTCGCCCGCGGAGCACCACAACACGCCCGCGAGTGCGGTGAGTTCGGGACCGGAGGGCGCGGTGAGCCCACGCTCCCAGGCGATGACCAGGTCAGGCGTGACGTACGGCAGCCCGAACGAGGCACGCATGCCGTACGCGACATGCTCGGGGCCCATGTTGAGGGCGGTGCGGAGTCGGCGGGCGGCGGGGGCGTTGAACGGCGGCGTGGGCGGCGTGGACTGGCTGGGTTGAGCTGGGGGTCGGCGCACGGGGCACAAGTTAGGGGCGGCTGGGTGCGGTGACTACGGTCTGTTCGGCCAGGATTACGGATTGTAGGAACGTACGGATACGGCCGGGTAGGGGTGGGTGGGGAGAGATCGCCCGGGGGTTGGGCGGGAGTTGGGCAGGGGTGCGTGGTCACGCTGAGTGGTGGCCCGGAGTGGCCGGTGGCGGCCCAGGCCTGCTGAATATGCCTCTCTACCTTGCCATTCGTCGGAGCGGCGGGGGCTCGGGACTGCCGGGGGCCGTTCGATCGGCGTCGGCTGTGTGGGCGGGGGTCGAAGAGGAGTGCGTTTGTGGTGGGGGCGGTGATCGGGTGTGGGGGGAAGTGGGGGGTGGCGCAAAGTCGTCGGTCGGTGGCTGCGGGGGCCCTATGACAAGGGAACTGCGGCGCCGGGAGCGGTGTAGGCGGGGTTTGTCAGTGGTTGGACAGCATCCGTAGGACGTTGGCGTACTGGCCCCGGGCCTCGGCGAAGCGCAGGGGTTCCACCGTCTTGACGAGGATCTCGTTCGGTTGCTCGGGGGAGTCGAGGATGGTCATGACCTCGTCGAGGAAGGTGTCGAGGGGCATGGCGTCAGGTGACTCCTCCTGACCCATCAGGGCGGTGCGTACTGCCGGGGGCACCAGTTCGAGCACGTCGATGTTCGTGTCCGCGAGTTGGACGCGCAGGCTCTCGGTGAAGGAGTGGACGGCGGCCTTGGTCGCGTTGTAGGTCGGGGTGGCGGGTAGGGGGACGAACGCCAGCCCGGAGGACACGGTCATGATCGTCGCCCGGGGGCGGGCGGCCAGGTGCTCGGTCAGCGCGGCCACCAGGCGGATGGGACCGAGGAGGTTGGTCGTCACCGTCGCCTCGGCCGTGGCCAGGAAACCACCGGTGTGCAGGTCCTCCGGCTGCATGATGCCGGCCATCGCGATCAGGACGTCGAGGTCGGGGAAGCGTCGCAGGAGGTGTGCGGTGACCTCCTGGACGGCGACCGGGTCCGCGGTGTCGAGTACGACGGACTCGATGCCGGGGTTCTCCGCGACGATCTGCCTCAGCCTGTCCTCGCGGCGCCCGGAGACGATGACCCGGTTGCCTGCCGCGTGCAGCCGCAGTGCAAGGCCGAGGCCGATTCCGGAGGTCGCTCCGGCGATGAGAACGGTGTTGCCAGTGGGATTCATGGGGTGCTCCGTGGGTGTGGGCGGCGGTCAGTGAAGGGAGGGGAGGGCGGTCAGCCACTCCGTGATCGTCGAGACGTAGGTCGCCGGGGCATGGGTGTGCATCGCGTGCGGCATGGTCGGGAAGGCGCGATAGGTGAAGGTGTTTCCGGCGCCCTCGACCAGGTGCCGGACGTGTTCGACCTGCTGGTCGGAGATCGCGCCCACCAGGTTTCCGGTCTCCGGGTCGATGTGGTGGAAGTGGTGGGTGAACAGGACCGGCACCTTGACGTGGCGCAGCATCGTCTCGTGGTCGCAGGTGAGCGTGGCCCGGCCGGAGGCGAAGGCGTCGCCCCACTCCGGGTCGTACTCCAGAAGGTCCTGCGGAGGGCCGACGGGGGGTTCGGCCCCGGCCATCCGATGCAGTGCCGCGAGTATCCGGTCCGGGATTTCGCGGGCCATCGCTTTCTGCATTCCGGCGAGGTCGCCGATCGACCACTGAGGCCCCAGCCACTTGTGCCAGAGCCGGAACACCGGCCCCATGGCCTGGCTGATGGACTGTCCTACGGCCGGGTCGGCCTCGGAGGCGAACAGGGGAGCGTCCTCGTAGACCGCGGCCAGCACCTGCCCGGGCGCGGCGAACGCGGACAGCCAGGCGGCGACGGTCCCGCCCGAGGACAGGCCGCTGACGACGACCGGGCGGCCGATCACGCGGTCGATGAACCTGACGAGGTCGCCGCCGACGAGGTCGAGGCTGTAGCGGCTGGGCGTCCAGGTCGACCTGCCCTGGCCGCGCGGGTCGACGGCGTACACCTGGTACTGGTGGTGGTCGGCCAGGAGTCGCATCGCGGCCTCGTAGCCCCACCACGACTCGGTCTGCGCGGGGACGAGGAGCAGCGCGGGGTGGGACGCGTCGCCGGCCACGGCGTAGTTCATGCGGATCTCGCCGAGGTCGACGGTCCGCTCGGCGAAGGCGTGGGGGACGAAGACGTCGGCGCGGTCGGCCGCCTCCAGGTAGCCGCTCACCGGCCTGCTCCCGTCAACTCGACGGTGGCCCGCCACAGGTCCTGGGCCTTCGCCTCGTCCAGACCGGCCCTGCCGGGCCTGCGCACGGTGGGATGGCCCTTGATACTGCCGAAACCGTCCGGGCCGACGTAGGCGTTGCCGGGCACGTCCTGCGTCGCGGCGTACAGGGTGGGCAGGGCGCCGTGTTCGGGGTCGTTGAGCAGGAAAGGGAAGCGGTTGATGACGTTCGCCGAGGAGTGGGCGGCCAGCGAGGTCGTCGCGATGCCCGGGTGGGCGAGCACCGAGCGGACGGGGCTGCCCTGTGCTGTCAGCCGCCGTTGCAACTCCAGGGAGAACAGCACGACCGCGAGCTTGGAGTCCCGGTAGGCGTGCATCCGGTGGTACGTGCGCGACCGCCAGTCGAAGTCGTCCACGTGGAGTTTGGACTGGCGGTGCAGCTGACTGGTGACGCTGACGACACGGTCGGTCAGGCGCGGCAGGAGCAGGTTGGTCAGGACGAACGGGCCGGTGTAGTTCGTCGCGGTCTGTACATCGAGACCGTCCGCGGTCCGGGCCGGCGGCACGTCCATGACGCCGGCGTTGTTGATGAGGATGTCCAGATCGCCGCTCCACGCCTGCGCGAAGCTCCGTACCGATCCCAGGTCGGCGACGTCCAGGCGCCGGACCTCGAAGTCGCCGGGCATCCCGGCGATCGCCCTCCGGCCCTTCTCCGTGTCGCGTACCCCCAGCACGACGCGGGCGCCGACCCGCCCGAGTTCACGGGCGGTGATCAGGCCGATCCCGCTGCCGCCTCCGGTGATAAGTACCGTCCTGCCCGTCATGTCCGGCAGGTCGGCCGCTGTCCAGCTGGCCATGGCGTCTCGCTCTCGTCCGAGTCGTTGATCCGTGATCCGTGATCCGGTGATCCGTCAGGACCAGTCGACGACACTCGGCCGCGCGGATGAAGGACCCGCCGATCCACTGACTCGCAGGCCGTGGTTGAGGCCGGCGGAGGCTGCGACGATGGGCCCATGGAGCACACGGTGGACCGCGCGTCCTTGGGCGCCTTCCTGAGGGCCCGGCGGGAGGCCCTGCAACCGGAGGACGTGGGACTGCGTCGCGGCACACGTCGGCGCGCCCGCGGCCTGCGCCGGGAGGAGGTGGCCGAGCTGTGCGACATGTCCGCCGACTACTTCGCCCGCCTGGAACGTGGCGACGGGCCGCAGCCCTCGCAGCAGATGGCCGCGGCGATCGCCCGCGGCCTGCGCCTCACCCCGGACGAACGCGACCACCTGTTCCTGCTGTGCGGGCACCGCACACCGCACCGACGGTTGCGCGGCGAGCACGTCAACCCGGCGCTGATGCGCATCCTGGACCGGCTGCAGGACACCCCGGCACAGGTCATGGGCCCCCTCGGCGAGACCCTGCTGCAGACGCCTCCCGCCGTGGCGCTGCTCGGCGAACAGACCCACTACACGGGGGACGCCCGCAGCGCCCCTTACCGCTGGTTCACCGATCCGGCCGCCCGCGAGCGGTACCTCCCTGACGACTACGGCCTCAACAGCCGTGTGTACGTCGCGATGTTGAGGGCGGCGGCCACGAGGGAAGGGCCCCGCTCGCAGGCCGCCCGGCTCGTGGCGAGCCTGCTGCGCCTGAGCGCCGAGTTCGCGTCACTGTGGGACCGGCAGGAGGTCGGCCTGCGCTGGAGCGAGGCCAAACGGTTCGTCCACCCGCAGGTCGGGCGCATCGACCTGTTCTGCCAGAACCTGCAGGAGCCCGACCAGTCACAGACCCTGCTGGTCTTCACCGCGACGCCGGGCACCGAAAGCCACGACAAGCTGGCGCTGTTGAACGTTCTCGGGGCGGACAGCTTTCCGGTCGGCTGACCTTGCGGATCAACTCGGCCCGGGCAGTGGGGGAGAGGGCGAGTCGGGGGCCTTGCTGGTTCTTGGAGTCGCGGATGTGGATGGGGTGGAGGGGCAGTTCGCAACCTCCACGCAGTCGTCGGAACGGCACCTCTTCACGGTACTGCCAAGTCGCCTGGCCAGAGCGGGTGTTGGGCGGTGGCCCTGGGCGTACCGTGTTGGCACCCGATTCGGGGGCAGCGGCACGGGGACGGCACGATGGGCGAGCAGTACGGCGGGGATCACCAGGATTTCCGGGGTGGGGAGTTCAAAGGGCCCTTCACCGCGAAGAAGGTGGAGTACCACCAGCACGGGCCGGCGCCCACCGCGCTGGATGCCCTGCCTCCGAAGGTGGCCGGGTTCACCGGTCGCGGTGACCAACTCGGGGAGCTGCTCGGCGCGTTCGACCCGGATGGGGGCGAAGGAGAAGCGCCGGGAGCCGTGTTGGTCGCCGCGGTGTCCGGGCTCGGCGGTATCGGTAAGACCGCGCTCGCGGTGGAGGCGGCGCATGAGGCCTACGACAAGGGGTGGTTCCCGGGTGGAGTCCTCTTCGTCAATCTCCATGGGTACGACGATGATCGCGTTACGGCGGAACAGGCGCTGGAGACTCTGCTGAGGGGGCTGGGGACGCCTCCGGAGCACATTCCGAACGGGGTGGATGCGAGGGCCGCGTTGTATCGCTCGGTGCTTGCCGCGCGGGAGCGGGAGTTGGGGGCTGTGCTGGTCCTGGCCGACAACGCGTCCTCGGCGGACCAGGTGGGGCCGTTGCATCCCGGAGGTGCGCGGCACCGGCTGCTTGCCACCTCGCGGAGCAAGTTGCCCCAACTGGGGGCACGGCTGCTGCCGTTGGGGGAGCTGAGTCCGGAGGAGGCGTACGACCTTCTGGACCGGGCGTTGCGGATCGCGGCTCCGGGTGATGCGCGGGTGGCGAATGAGAGTGGGGCGGCTGCCGAACTCGCCTTGCTCTGTGGGCATTTGCCGCTTGCTCTTCAGATCGCTGCGGCCCTGCTCGTCCTCGACAGGGACAAGCCCGTGGCCGAACTCGTGGTGGCGCTTGCCGAGTCCGGTGACCGGCTGCTACACCTCGACGACGGTGAGCGAAGCGTGCGGGCTGCCTTTGACCTGTCGTATCGGCGTCTGCCGGCTGATCAGGCCCGGTTGCTACGGCTGTTGGCTCTGGCTCCGGGGCCGGAGGTGACGGCCGAGGTCGTCGCCGTGCTGGATGGGGCGGATGTTGCGCCGGTGCGTGTGCTCGATGCGTTGTGCCGCGTCCATCTTGTTGAGCGGGGGAGTGGGCGTGGGCGGTGGCGGTGGCGGTTGCATGACTTGGTGCGGGTGTTCGGGGTGGGTGTGGTTGAGGGGGATGCGGGGTTGTGGGAGGAGGGGGAGGCGGCGCGGGAGCGGGTGCTGGAGTTCTACTACCGGTGGGCGAGGGCGGCGGATGACC
>Ga0307507_10009384_pt1 | contig 13064 bp, 13 predicted proteins | sample 7_EM_MG_FD_207223 | JGI IMG/M metagenome (GOLD analysis project Ga0307507, IMG submission 207223) | Populus trichocarpa ectomycorrhiza microbial communities from riparian zone in the Pacific Northwest, United States - 7_EM | ecosystem: Host-associated > Plants > Roots > Unclassified | place...
TTTCCTTCGACCTTTCATCGGATGGCCTACTCCTCGTGTCCTCTTCGGACGACAACACTATGGGATATGCGTTACACTGCTTCGAAGATTTTGACCAAATCCTACGATCCTTGGTGAACCATGTTATATTCAGCCCTTGCTTCTTCCCAATGTGAAGAAACAGTATGGGTATGCTCGTACTGGCCGATTAACGGAATGGGTACGGTGTTACTTTTGGGAAGGGCTTAGTGACTGAGAACAATGATATTAGGATATCGGAATACTCCCCCGATTCCATGTACGATCGCAAACAAGAAACGGTTCGAGAGTTGGAGAACATACCCATACCTGAGCGCGACTTTAGATCACCAGGTTCGTTGGCTATCTTTGTCCTTTCTTTCGTGTCCCTTGTAAAGGATTTTGTCTATTCCTTTGCCACCCGGTGTCGTGTCTGGGACACTGGCAATGCGGCGATGCAATGTGTTCTCGACTGTGATTCCCGGGTATACTCATCCTACAGGCGGTTATTTATCTTTTGGGGAAATTTGAAGATACGGAGATATGCATTACACTGACTTGAGTCCTTGCCAATTGACATAACAGGTTCAGTTCTTCCAACGGGTCAAAGGCGTCACACTTTTCGCCTTGTTTCAATTTGGGAGATTGGACGGGAGGTCGTTACACAGATTGGCGAAGGCTTGTCAGAGGAACGTGAATGTGTGTCAATTGGGTACAAATCGTTACTGTTGACGAGATCTGCGTTATGTGTTCATTTGAAAGGGTGCTTGCTATGGTCCATGAAGCAGGAATATAATGAGTATGCTTCTCTCGGGCCATTGCGGAGGTAGGAGGGAGGGAAGGGAATATGAGTCCGCCGTCTTCAATTTCACGGTTGTGATTGCGATACCATTGATGGATGTGGGATTCCTTGGGGCTGGGCAAGCATCAGCGGTGACTACTGTATCTCGAGCGAGGTCCTATGTACATGGGTGATATGTGTGCTGGACTCAGGGGAATGGTGCTAGTCTATACGAGGATGCCGACGTACACGTGAGTGACACGATCGGCAGATTCTCTTTGGGCGTCAAAAAGGACCCACCAGCTCACACGTCACATCCTGTAAATCACCTCGACAGTTCGCAGAGGTTTTTTAATTCCTGGATTGTCGACGGGAGCAGTTTTCATTGCATTTTCAGCGCGCCATCAAAACTTGTCCATCATATCTCTCCTTGTCCTTGTCGATAAAAATATGCCTTCCATGGTCATTGCTTCTGACGACGAGCGAGACGAGCTGAATGTTTTTCACGCTCCAAATCTCTATTCCCCCATTCCTCATGACGCTTTTCCTTTTCCTGCAAGTTCCCCAGGAGGAAGGTCAAGCTTGACGTTTGGGTCGCCAGGACAGAGGAAACGGGGGAGGTCATTAGACTCAGATGGGGAGGTCGTAGAAGTGAGGGATGCCTCGAACGCTAAGAAGGCAAGGATGGAGGAACGCAAAGCAGTGAGTATTTCTCGTTCTGTCATAACGCGTCGCGTCGCGTACTGATTGATTTTCACAATCCAGCTCACTATAGTGGTCAATTCGCAGAAAGTACATGCTTCAGCCGCCCAACATAGATGGTTTTACCACCACAAATATCTCTTCACTCCTTTGGTCGGAGCTAAGAGTCACTTCTTCGCGAATTTGGAAACAGAATTTAAAGAGTTAGCTCCAGAACAGAGGTGCATCGTCGAATTTGAGGCGATTGGGGAGCAGCCCAAGGCAATTCAGGGTGGACAGATGAAGGACTATCAGGTGCGGAGAGTGTACTTTTTTGTTTGTGCGTTGTCGCTTACTCAATGCTCTAGCTTCGTGGATTGTCCTTCCTTGTCTGGATGCATAAAAATGGTGCGTTAAAGTTCGTTATAGATTTCTCATCGCTCTAACTTTGCGTAGGTGTGAATAGTATCCTTGGTGATGAGATGGGTTTGGGTAAAACTCTCCAGGTCCCACAGTTCCTTTGCTTCTATTATATTGCTACTCACTATGAATTTATATTATAGACGCTAGCCCTCCTTGCGCACTTGAAAGAGCATTCACATGGTACTTATGTTTGAATGACGTTTTTTAATTTAAGCTTACCACCCAATCTTAGATGCGGGGTCTGATCCCCATTTGATTATATGTCCCTTATCAGTCCTTTCTTCGTGGCTCAATGCAAGTGCACGCCCTCATTGTGCCCTCTACTTATGACCTAACTCGTATTTCAGGAGGCCAGCCGTTGGTTACCCAGTTTCCGAACGATACGTTTCCACGGTCAAGCTTCAGAGCGTATTCGACTCAAAAACAGCATGCGTGATGAGACGTCTGCCTTTGACATATGTGTTACTACGTATGACTCGTTCCTCGCAGAGGATAGGTGGTTCAAGAGCAGACGATGGAATTACTGTGTGTTGGACGAGGGTCACAAGATTAGGAACTCTGATACGACAATCGCTTCTAAATTACAGGGCATTGGTGCATCTCGCCGCTTGAGTAAGTGGACTACTCTATCTCATATTTCTGGCCTAAATAATTCCTGCAGTCCTCACGGGAACTCCCGTTCACAACAACCTTGGAGAGCTGTGGGGCCTCCTTCATTGGTTATACCCTAACGTCTTCACAGGAGCAACTCAAAACATTTTCCACGAATCATTCAATCTGTCCAGGGGTTCTTACTCTCTACCATTCCTCACCGCCGCGAAGAAACTTCTCGAGAAGATCATGCTCCGTCGAACGAAAACCACCGTGGAAATGTCCGTCCCACCCAGAGAGGAGCTCACAGTGTTCATTCCTCTGACCGAAGCCCAGCGATTTTGGACGTATAGGCTCCTCACTAGGATGGACACGATGGATCTGAAGACGATCTTTCCTTCGAAGATGGATGGCGATGACATTATTGATCGAGGGAGGAGACAAGTACAAGAAATATTAAGGGAGCAAATGGATAACCAAAATCAGGCGAAGCCAGCAGGTCTCTACCCCAACTCTCGGATGTATAGTCCCGACTGACCTTTTGAGCAGATTGGAAGCGATTGATGAATCTCCTCATGCAGCTGAGAATGGTTTGTGACCAGTAAGCAATTGCATTATGCATGGATTTTGCGTGATGGTTGACCTCTCTTCAGTCCGTATACTTTACGAGATGCAGAGCCAGATCCATATACCATCGGCGAACACGTCGTTGCTTCTTCTTCTAAGCTCATCGTGATCGACAAGATACTTGGTGATATATTGCCGAAAGGTGAAAGGGTGCTCATATTTTCTGTAAGTATCAGTTCTTCCACTGTAGTCCGAGTCTGTGGCTGATTTATTGTCTTGTGAAGCAATGGACGGGGTATGTGTATGGTTGTGTATGTATTCTGGTTTCCTCACAATAGTTGCCAGTATGCTTGATTTGCTGGAGGACTTTATGGAACTTCGAAATATCCCCTACGCTCGGCTGGACGGATCAACAACTCGGCCGAGAAGAAACCTTGACATTCGATTGGTGAGTTACGCCTGCATTATTCACGCTCATCTACTGATTGTCTTCCTAGTTCCAACAAGAGAAATCACGTACGCAATTTTGCAGTCTCCACTTTCACATCCTGACAATCTGCGGCAGCATACCAGGTTTTCTTGATTTCAACCAAAGCTGGTGGATTGGGTATCAACCTGACAAAGGCTACGACGGTCATCATAGTCGACTCGGATTGGAATCCTCAGAACGATCTTCAAGCCATTGCTAGGGCTCACCGAATTGGACAAACGAAGACTGTCAAGGTATGGTGCACGCAATGGCGTATATTGTTTGAGAGCTGATTTGATGTAGGTTTACCGACTCATCTGCCGAGGTTCTGTTGAAGACCAAATGCTCGACCGAATCCGACGGAAACTCTTCCTCTCACTGAAGGTTATCGGTTCGGCCGAAGTTTCTTCTTCCGAAAATCCCTCCCTTGGTACGAACGAACTCTTGGACATTCTTCGTCGAGGAAGCAGTGCCCTCAACACGGACGGGGGTGAGATGACGCTTGCCAACTTCCTCAAAGCACCAATCGAGGACATCTTGGAAGTTTCTCGTAATCTGGACAAAATCAAGGACACGAAAATTAAGTCGGAGCTTCCAGTCGATGGAGTCGAGCAGCAGGGTTTGGATGCAGACCTCGATCAGCGGGCGTTACGAGATGTTGAGGAGGAGGAGATGAGACTGCTGAAAGGTATTGCCCTTGTGCAGAGCAGGTTGTTCGAAGGGAAGGTTGTGCAGAAGGGGTCTAATAAGGACATCGCTAGGGCTTGGGAGGATCTACAACAGAGGGCCAGAGTAGACAGGTTGGTTATGGTTGATGGTATGCAGGTCATTGCAGACCACATCGCGCCCATTGTGGTAAATTATCCATTCGTTCACGAAACCGAAGCTGATTAGAACCCAATAGGTAGCCAATGCGAAGCCCGTGAAGAAAGAGAAGGGGCCGAAATTTGAACATGAGGATTGGTGTAATTACTGCCGGGACGGAGGAGACGTAGTGATGTGTTATCATTGTCCAAGAGGTATCGTACCTCGCCGTGTTATAATGTCCATCTTGTTAATCGGCCTTGATACAGTGTTCCATGCTGAGTGCCATGGCGTCAGCAAAGCGGAAGTTGCTCGAAAATCCATGATGGTGTGCAGGCAGCACTCATGCATTATGTGTTCTAGAAGTACGGGGGATGCTGGCGGTATGCTTTTCCGGTGCCAAACATGTCCGCAAGCCTTCTGTGAGGACTGCTTACCACAAGATGATATTGATGCTATCGGAGAGACCTTGCCGGAATTGTTCGTCACTTCTATTCTAACTCTCTTTCCCAGCTCTTTTGGACTAACCAGTTCTTAATTACAGCTTGCTTCTTGGATACCATGCGACTCAAACCGTATACTTCATTCGCTGTCATGACTGTCAGAACGACTTTGCGAAGGACCCTGCATTGTGGAAATCCTGGCAACAGGACTTTGCAGAGACCGCAGAGAAGTTGAGAGTCATGCGTAAAATCGAAGCATTGGGTTCTTGAGCGTGGATTCGTCATACCATTCGATCGGCCATTTTTGTGAGAATATAATTCACAAGCGTCAAACTATATTGGACGCACTTCCTATGAAGCTTTACAAATTATACTATAATCAGTTCATACTACCATTCGTATCTCCATTGATCAAATTTCGTAGTATCTGATGAGCTTGTGATCATAGTGAACTCAATTATTTCGTCCGCAGGTGGACTTGGCGGAAAGATGTAAATAAATGGTATTGGACAATTACGGGCGGTATTTGTTTGTTTCGAACCACGAACCCGATGGCTTCCTCCACGAGTCCACGGCGATGCCATGACTATCTAAGCCTTCTCCAAGAGGAATTTGAGCGTCGGTCCAAAGATCCATCGAGTCCACGCCGTTTCAGTGTTTGCCTATTCAATCTCAAAGGCGAATTCGAACTATTATATCTGGAAATCGAATCCCTAAGAAAAGAGAGGGATGAGTACAAAGAAAGAGGTCTGATCTTTGTGTTTACTATCATGGAACTACTACATTGTTGAGTTGTTAACATTACAGTTGAGATGCAAATGAAGAATGTCGGGCGCAACTCCGTTTGCGAGCGTTGCAGCAGGGGATCGACGAGTGTTCCTCGACTTGCGGTCCCATCCAAGCCAGGAATTATGAAGACTGCCCATTCTTTGCTATCTACACCTCTCGACAAACTGGGCACTTCAACAAGTGTAACTACTAGTCGCCCAACTCAACAATCTACCCTCTTTCAAAAACTTTACTCGATCATCACACCCACTCAACCCTCCCGGTCCATATCTCATGCCATGACCAAACACTCAGATACCATTTCCGTTGATCCTCAAACTGTCTCTCGTCCCTCTTCTCCAAAGGTGTCCGCTTCCACCGTCGATCCTGGTTCAGGTCGGCGCGAGGTCCTGATCAAATTTAATAGCGAAGTTGAAAGGGAGCTTGATGTGGAGATAACACACACGTTATTTCATGAAGAGCCACTGCAATGCGTAAGGTTCAGCCGAGATGGGAGATATCTTGCGGCTGGTTGTGAAGATGGCAAGACATACATTTATGATGTACAGCAAGGAACCTTAACCAGGTAAGTTTTCTGAATATTACCCCTCAGAAATTTAGTTGATTTTGGTGTTTAGTGTCCTCCGAAATTTGCTTGCAAAAGAAGATTATATCATCGCTGTTTGTTTCAGCCCTAACGGAAAATACCTCGCCACTGGTGCATTGGATGGAGCAATCTTGGTTTGTCCCTTCTCTAAGCAGTCCTCACATGTTTATCTTCCTCCAGATCTGGGAAATAAACACGAAGTATGTCCGGAATGCATTCAAAGGACATACTCATTCTATCTACACCCTTGACTTCTCGCCGAATGGCAGACTGCTCGTTTCTGCCTCGGATGACAATACTATCCGGCTATGGAACATGCATGATGGGGCCACAAAGCTTTTGACGGAGGAGAACCCTACATTCCTCGATGGTCCTTGTTATTATTCCGCACTTTTTAGCCCCAATGGGAGATATGTGGCAGCATCGCATCGTGATGGGATGGTGAGGATATGGGATGTATATACAAGCCAGTTGACGAGAAGGATGAAAGCTCACGCGAGTTGGGCTAGTTATTTTGCATATACGCCAGATGGGAAGGGTTTGGTGAGTGGGGGTTGGGATCATAAACTGAGATATTGGGATGTTAGCTCTTTGGATTCTACTCGGTTTGGTACAAGATCACGAACCATAAGAACCTCATTAAGAATGGATGAACAAACTTGGATGCCCGAGCGGGAATTTGTAGGGCATGAGGTTAGTTGGTTTATTATGATTTTCATGTATTCCAATGGTTCTCCGTTCATTTTACAGGATCTCGTCCATTCCTTTGCAAGTTCACCTGATGGCAGATGGATTGTTTCAGGCTCGAATGATCGAACTGTCCGCATCTGGGACACTCGCACTGCGGCGGAGCAATGTAGCTTCATTCATGACAAGTCGATATGGACAGTTGATTTCAGTCCAGTAGGTTGCCATTTAGCGTCAGCAGGAAAGGATGGTACATTGAGAATTTGGAAGTACTCGAATGTTGTATCTGCAGAGTGCTGATTGAATATAAGAAGAGCAATAGAAATCACATCACCGCTTCTCTGGATCCCAGTCCCCATTCTTCCCTTTATCTCTCCCAGCCCGTCATGTCTTCAAAATTATCCTCTGTCCCTCGCCCGTCCTCCTTCTATGCTCCGTACAAGGAACCACTGGACTTCTCTCTTCCAGCAGGGTTTTTCGAACTTTCGAAGTCAAGACAGTGGTGGCGGGCCACCCAGGGTCTTTGTGGAATATGACGGTATGCTGCCAGTGCTGCGTCAGATGTCGTAGGGTTCCTACTTTCACCATCACGAAGAGACTTCTCGAGCAGATCATGCTTCGTCGTAAACAGGCCACAGAAAATTTGAACAGATTGACAGTAGTCGAACGCAGACTCAGGCTCGTGTCAAGCGTCATCCAAGATACACTTTATTCCTGAAAGTGACTAGTTCACCCTCCCTCTTTCATCCACATTTTTTGAAATATTTCACAAACCGTCAAACCATCCATTACATAAGGATCCGATCCATCACAGAGTAGTCGGCAGGCGATCTAAAATCATCCCATGGAAAGACACGGGGCTCACTAAACCACCAATCGCTGGGGACTATAACAGAGAGGCTGTGTCGCAAGAGGGATAAATGGGAGCCGCCTACGCTGGTCCCAGGCCCAGTAAATCCTTTTTGCAACCTTTTTGTGGTGAGCAAATGAGCACAAAAGCTCAACCCCACCCTTCCTCGTCATTGCCCCCAAATTGCCCCCATACTTCATCTTGTCGTCTTGTCGCATCTCCATTTAGAGGGGCACTAGTTGTATGTTGAGAACTTGAAAGACAATGAGAACTTATTACGTACTACATAAGTGTGTCTAAGCTCCGAGTATCGGAATATCAGCCCACCGACCTTCAGTAACGAGCCTCCCTATTTCCTCCACGAATGGACTTTTTGGTGGAAGATCTCTAAGAGATGCATTGGCGGGCGGCATTTGTCTGTTTCGAACCACGAACCCGATGGCTTCCTCCTCGAGTCCACAGCGATGCCATGACTATCTAAGCTGTCTCCAACAGGAATTTGAGTGTCGGTCCAAAGATCCATCGAGTCCACGCCGGTTCAGTATTTTCCTATGCAATCTCAAAGGCGAATTCGATCTATTATATCTGGAAATCGAATCCCTAAGGAAAGAGAGGGATGAGTACAAAGAAAGAGGTCTGATCTTTATATTTACTATCATGGAACTATGTTATTAACTTGTTACACTACAGTCGACATGCAAGTAAAGAAATTGCAGGATATCGGGTGCAACTTCGTTTACGAGCAATGCAGCATTGGAATGTCGAGCGCTCCTCAAATTGCGGTGGCGGTCCCATCCAAGCCAAGAACTATGAAGACTGCCCGTTCTTTCTCATCCACGCCTCTCTTTCAAGCTGAATCTCTCGACAAACCGGGCACTTCGACAAATGTAGACCCGTCTCAGGAATTGACTACTAGTCGCTCAATTCAACAATCCACACTCATTAACTCGATCACACCGACTCATCCCTCCCGATCCTTCTCTCATGCCATGACCAAACACTCAGATACCATTTCCGCTAATCTTCAAACTGTCTCTCGTCCCTCTCCTTTACCAAAGGTCTTCGCTTCCACCGTCGGTCCTGGTTCAGGTCCGCGCGAGGTCCTGATCAAATTTAATAACGAGATTGAAAAGCAGCTTGATATGGAGATAACACATACATTTTTCCATGAAGAGCCAGTGGGATCCATAAAGTTCAGCCGAGATAGGAAATATCTTGCTGTAGGATGTGATGATGGCAGGGCATACATTTATGACGTAAAAGATGGAACATTAACCCGGTAAATTTTTTTGAATACTCCTCCCCGGAAATTTTTTTGATTTATGATGTTTAGTGTCCTCCGAAATTCGCTTGAAAAAGAAGATTACGGTATCAATGCTGTTTGTTTCAGCCCTGACGGAAAATACCTTGCCACTGGTGCACAGGGTGGAGCAATCTTGGTATGATCCTTCTGTAAGCGGTGTCCTCATGTGTTTATCTTCCTCCAGATCTGGGAAATAAACACGAAGTATGTCCGTAATGCCTTCAAAGGACATACTCGTTTTATCTTCACTCTTGACTTCTCGCCGAATGGTAGACTGCTCGTTTCTGCCTCGGATGACAACTCTATCCGGCTATGGAACATGCATGACGGGGCCACAAAGCTTTTGAAGGAGGAGAACCCTACATTCCTCGATAATCCTTGTTATCCTTCCGCAGTTTTTAGCCCTGATGGGAGGTATGTGGCCGCATCGCATCGTGACGGGATGGTGAGGATATGGGATGTATATACAGGCCAATTGGCAAGAAGGATGAAAGCGCACACGTATTGGGCTAGTTATGTTGCATTTATGCCAGATGGGAAAGGTTTGGTGAGTGAGGGGGATCATAAACTGAGGTATTGGGATGTTAGCTCTTTGGATTCTACTCGGTTTGGTACAAGATCACAAACCACAAGAATCTCATCAAGAATGGAGGAACAAACTTGGCTGCCTGAGCGGGAATTTGTAGGGCATGAGGTTAGTTGGTTTTATTATGATTTTCATGTATTCTGGATCTCCGTTATCTTTACAGGATTACGTCCACTCACTTGCCAGTTCACCTGATGGCAGATGGGTTGCTTCTGGCTCGCGTGATGGAACTGTCCGCATCTGGGACACACACACTGCAGCGGCGCAATGTAGCCTCAATCATGACAAGGAGATATCGACAGTTGATTTCAGTCCAGTTGGCTGCCACTTAGCGTCAGCAGGAAAGGATGGTACATTGAGAATTTGGAGTTACTCGAATGTTGCACCTGCAGAGCGCTGATTGAATATAAGGAGAGCCATGAAAATTGTTTCACCGTTTCTGCCATCGACTGAGTCAGGTCCAATCCCCTATGCTGCTGTATCAGATGTCGTAGGGTTCTTACTTTCACCATCACGAAGAATCTTCTTGATCAGATCATGCTTCGTTGTAAGCAGGCCACAGAAAATTTGAACAGATTGACAGTCGTCGAACGCAGACTCAGGCTCGTGTCAGGCATCATCCAAGATACACTTTATTCCTGAAATAGTTCACCCTCCCTATTTTTTGAAGTATTTCACAAACCGTCAAACCATCCAGTACATAAGGATCCGATCCATCCGAGTCACAGAGCACTCAGCAGGCGATCTAAAATCTTCCCATGGAAAGACACGAGGCTCACTGAACCACCAACCACGCATAAAAATAGAGACTATAACAGAGAGGGAAGAACAAGAGGGATAAATGAGAGCCGCCCACGCTGGTCCCGGTACTGAGATCTGGCTCCAACCGGGTGCTGCAGTCGAGACCAGCTCCGTGATACCTGAGACAGGATAAGTATCATCTCTGATGCTTTTCGTTTGGAGATTCCACAGATTGTAAGGTGCTCAAGGTGGGGAAGGTCGGTGAGGTTGAGCGGGAAGTGAATAGTGCCTAAGTTGTATTCAACAGGTTTGGTGATAATACAATGATATTCGGGCTCACCTGAATTGCGTAAGCTTTTTAGATATGGATTTCAAACTAGGTGTTCCCATAAGCTACACTCAACATCTTCTGGAGCACCGGTAAACTTCAGACTGCGCAAGTTGTGTGTTTGAAACCAGCTAGCAACAGGTTCTGTTACAGTCAGTGCTCATTCCACGACAGGGTCGGAATGCAAAATGTTCGAGTAATGGATACTCCAAGTCGATCCATCATGGATCTTTTTTCATATTGTATCTCTCTGCACAAATCCAGCGTTACTATCCCAAGTTTCTTGCAGCCGTCTAGCGAAGAGAGTGGAAAGGAGATGCACAACTCTCTCAGTTGAGCGCCGTAGGTGATTGTTACACTTGTCAATTGGGAAAACGTCGGCAGCAAGGATGAAAGGGTAATTAGCGGTGAGTTACCATAGTCCTTCAAGTGGAAAGCTGCGGATATAATTGGGCAATCTCTGGCTTGTTGGCGAGAATCTGGGTAAGGATGTGGGTGGCCCAGCTTATTACGCGTAGACGTGGGTCGTCAGCGAGGGTAACGTCAGCATAGATATTTAGAGAGGACGGGTTCGTCGCAAGTGCACTTCTCGAGAGTCTGATTGAAGGAAGCTCAGGATGTAATCATATGAGTTCATTCGGAAAAAACATTTCACAGATGGTGGACGAGTACCAAACTTGTTATATCGTGAAACCTGTAACTTGATTGTCCTACTAAGACTGTCTAAGTTTCATCGCTATACCATGTGCACCACTCACCCGTCATGAAACTGGTCTGTCGAGATTCATTCGGAGAATGGCTTGAGGTCTGAGAAATGAGTGGTAGTGTCAGTAATCACTACCGCCAAATTTGTGCCATATAATACTGTCTGAATTCGTCGTTTAATGGCCGACTCAGACTCTTTGCACGGAACAGTGACAGAGGCAATGTTAGTCGCATTGTTAAGCCTTCCGAACGTATTGTGGATGAGAATGAAATAGTTAGCTATAAATAGCATGTTAGGTGACATTGATGGCTTCGTCTTCGCACAGGCAAGAAACAAGCCCACAGCGCTTCTGTAGCTATCTCAACAGTATCCAAAAGGAATTCGAGTTCTACTCCAATGCCACAAATCCCAAGGACTCGAACCCACGCCCTTTCAATACTTATCTAGGAGGTCTCAAAGTCGAGTTCAAACTATTGTATCTGGAAATAAAATCCCTAAGCAAAGAGGTCTGGTCTTTATGTTTACTGCCATGTTGTTGAATTGTTGACATTACAGTCAAGATGAAGAAGCTGAAGGATGTCAGGCGCAAGTTCGCTTGCGAGCGATGCAGCATGGAAACGACAAGCGCTCCTCAAGTCAGAAACTATGAAGACTGCCCGTTCTTTGCTACTACTATCTACACCTCTCAACGACTGGTGCATGGGATGGAGCAATCTTGGTATATCCCTTCCCTAAGAAGTGTTCATCTTCTTCCAGATTTGGGAAATAAACACGAAGTATGTCCGGAATGCATTCAAAGGACATACACATCCTATCTACACTCTTGACTTCTCGCCAAATGGCAGACTGCTCATTTCTGCCTCGGCATAAGCTTTTGGCTGACGGATACCTCTATAGTCCTGGTTATCCTTCTGCGGTTTTTACCCCTGATGGGAGATGTGGCCGCATCGCATCGTGACGGGATGGTGGGGATATGGGATGTATATGTATACATGCCAGTTGACGAGAAGGTTGAAAGCGCATGCGGATTTGGCTAGTCATGTTACATTTATGCCGGATGGGAAGGGTTTGGTGAGTGGGGGTGATCATAAACTGAGATATTGGGATGTTAGCTCTCTAAATTCAACTCGGTTTGGTACAAGATCACAAACTACAAGAACGTCATCAAGAATGGAGAGATGCCTGAACGGGGATTTGTAGGGCATGAGGTTAGTTGGTTTTATTATGATTTTCACGTATTCTGGTACTCCATTCACTTTACAGGATCTCGTCTACTCACTTGCCAGTTCACCTGATGGCAGATGGATTGCCTCCAGCTCGGGTGATCACACTATCTGCATCTGAGACACTTGCACTGCAGCGGTGCAATGTAGTCTCATTCATGATGATAACATATGGACAGTTGATTTCTCCAGTCGGCTGCCATTTAGCGTCAGCAGGAGAGGACGGTACATTGAGAATTTGAAGGTACTCGTTGCATCTGCAGAGAGTTGGAGGAGGCAACAAAATCCATCACTTCCGTCTGGTCCCCATCCTTCCCCCTGCCCATAGCATCGCTAAAATTCTCCTCTAATCCCTCGCCCCTCTACTCATCGTACAAGTAAACAAGAGTAGTAGTGGCGGGCCACTATCCGTCTTTGTGGATTATGGTTGTATATCCTTAAGTTCTCATCAAAATCGGCTACGTCTTCCAGCTCCTCTAGAATCAACGTGTACGCTTGCACCTCTGGAC